>JAABUY010004820.1_pt1 | contig 13883 bp, 10 predicted proteins | sample 5560271 | NCBI WGS metagenome assembly JAABUY01 (sample SAMN10711886, study PRJNA513374) | rock metagenome | isolation source: Antarctica rocks | place: Antarctica: Victoria Land, University Valley
CCGACTGCCGACTGCCGACTTCCCCAGGAGGTATTCGATCAATGGAGCGCCGATTACTCTTTCAGGAATTCACCCGTACGGAATTGCGCGATCTGGCGCCGCATGCTCTCGCAGTCTTCCCGGTCGGTGCGACTGAGCAGCACGGCCCGCATTTGCCGGTCGGTACAGACTGCTACGCCGTCGAGCAGATCGCGCGTGAAGCCGCCGCACGCGTCGCCGGAGCGATTCCGGTGGTCGTCGCGCCGACGCTTCCTTTCGGATCGTCGCATCACCATCTGCCCTTTGGTGGCACGATGTCGCTCGGAACGGAGATCTACTATCGCGTAATGCATGATCTCGTGGAAAGCCTCATCACGGATGGTTTCCGCCGCATTTTCATCGTCAACGGCCACGGTGGCAATGATGAGGTGGTCCAACTCGTGGCGCGCGACCTCGCACGCACGCATCCGGCGCACATCGCCGCCGCCTCGTACTGGGATATCGCCTGGGACGCGCTCGTCGCCGAAGACGCGCATCTGTCGGGTGGTTTGCCGGGGCACGCCGGCGCGTTCGAGGCGTCGCTCGTGCTCGCCTTGCACCCGGATCTCGTGCGGGAACCACGTCCGCATCGCGATGATGTCACTGGCTCCGATCCACGCGGTCACCGAGCGTATCGCGCCGAGTTCCACGGCCACTGGGAAGAGATGGACGGCTACTCCGACAGCCCGGATCGCGCCACGAGCGAGCGGGGACGCACCTATCTTGCAGCAGTCGTGCGCGCGGTCGGTGACGCGTTTACCGCATTTTATGACGCGGCGGGGGATGCCACATCATGAAGATCACCCGCATCGAGACGATCCCAATTCAGATACCAATCAATCCCGATCGCGCGATCCGGGGTGGACGCGGCGCCCATACGGTCTCTCCATTCCTGCTCGTGCGGATACACACAGATGAGGGGCTGATCGGGTTGGGCGAAGTCTCCTGCACACCGGGCTGGAGCGGTGAAGACCAGGTGACAGCCGCCCACCTGATCGCACAGTACATCGCGCCACGACTAATTGGCGAGGACCCGACGGAAGTTGAGCGGCTGACCGCGAGTATCCGCGTGGCGATCGCGAACAACCCCTTCACGAAAGCGGGTCTGGAGATTGCGCTCTGGGACCTGCTCGGCAAGTCGGTCGGGCTGCCGGTCTACCGGCTGCTCGGCGGCCCGGTGCGCGACTTCGTACCTACGAAGTTCTCCGTCTCCGGCCTCGCGCCAGAGCGGGCCGCCGCCATCGCAGCCTGGGCGGTTGAGCAGGGGTTTCGGACGATGAAAGTGAAGGTGGGCATTGAGCCGGAGGGAGACATTGCGCGGGTGCGGGCCGTGCGGGAGGCGGTCGGCCCCGATGTACGGCTCGGCGTGGACGCGAACGGTGGCTGGTCTGCCCGCACCGCGATCCGCACTATCCGGCGGTTGGAGGAATCCAACATTTACTTTGCCGAACAGCCAGTGCCGGACCTCGATGTCGCCTGGCTCGCCGATGTACGCGCGCACGTCCAGGTGCCAGTGATGGCGGACGAGAGTGTCTACACATTGCAAGATGCGATGGCAGTTGTGCGCGCCGGAGCCGCCGACGTACTCTCCGTCTACATCGGTAAGGGCGGCGGGATCGGACCCGCACGCAAAGTGGCGGCCGTTGCGGAGGCCGCCGGGTTGACCTGCACGATCGGCAGCAATCTCGAAATGGGTGTGGCGAGTGCGGCAATGATCCACCTCGCAATGGCGACGCCAGGAATTGGCGCGGAGGAATTCCCGTGCGACATCCTCAGCCCCTTCTTCTACGAGGGTGACGTACTCGCCGAACTCCTGCTGATTACCGGTGGCAGCGCCCGCCCGACCACGCAGCCAGGACTTGGCGTTGCATTAGATGAGGAGAAAGTGGCACACTACCGCATAGCGTAAGCGACAGATGCAAAACGGACGACTCTCTACTCCATCGCCGAACAACCCTCGTGTATTCCGTGATCTGGGGGCGATGGAGAGGAGTCGAGGGTGAGGTTTGTGGAAGTAAAGGAGAAGAACGACATGAATCGTGCGCACGACGACAAATGGGCAGTATCGCTGAGCAGGCGCGGCTTCCTGACCGGCGTGGCTGCCGCTGCCGGGAGCGCGATCCTCGCGGCCTGTGGCGGGAGTAGCGCCGCACCGACCGCGACAACCGCTGCCGCTACGACAGCGGCAACAAAGCCTGCGGCGGCCGCTTCTCCGGCAGCCTCGGCGGCTGCATCGCCCGCAGCAGCGGCTTCGACGTCGGCCGCTCCGTCCGCCGTAGCGCCTGCGACATCCCCAGCGGCAGCAGGCGCCGCGTCACCGGCAGCAGCGGCGTCTCCTGCCGCCTCGACTGGAGCGGCAGGCGGGCAACTAAACGTCGTATGGACGAAGCCTGCGACGATTCACCCCCTCTTCTCCACGGCGGGCATCGAGCAAGGCGTTGAGCGACAGATGTTCGGCGCACTCGTCCGCATCAACGACAAACTGGAACCGATCCCCGATCTTGCGGAGAAGATTGATACCTCAGCGGACGCGAAAGTCTACACGTTCACACTCAAGAAGGGATTGACTTTCTCCGACGGCAAACCACTGACGGCGGCGGACGTTGCCTTTACGATTGAGCGAGCGGTAGACAAGCGTACGGGCAGTTACTGGCGTGGTCGGCTGCTCGCGCTCGATGGAGCGGCAGATTTCGGCGACCAGAAGGCGGACAAGATCAAGGGCCTCGAAACGCCGGATGACTACACGATCAAGATGACGCTGACCACACCGGATTCGACCTGGCTGATTACCTTGGGCGACTTCAACGGCCTGAGCATCCTGCCGAAACACATTCTGGAGAGTACCGCGCCGGATCAGATGGCGAAGGCCCCGTTCGCCTTCGCTCCTACCCCATCGGGCGGCGCATTCACCTTTGCGGACTGGAAGGCGGACCAATACCTTCAGGTCAAGCGCAATGAGACCTACGCTGGGGGACCAAAAGCAAAACTGGATACCATCTTCTTCAAAGCCATTTCGCAGCAAGACGTCGGCCTCGCGCAACTCGACAAAGGCGAGGTGGACCTTATGGCGGGGTTGCCGGCAACCGAGGCGGACCGGCTGCGCAAGAACGCGAGCCTGACGGTAACCAGCGTTCCCTCCCCGAGTGTCACCTTCCTCGCGTTCAACTTTGGCCGCGATACCCCCTTGAAGGACAAGCGTGTGCGGCAAGCAATGATGTACGCAATTGACCGCGCGGGGATCGTCAAGGAAGTCCTCAAGGGCGAAGGAACGGTTGTCAACTCGACGATCATTGGGCCGGACTGGATGGGCCTCCCCGAGGGACTGAACCCGTATGCCTTCGACCCGAACAAAGCGAAGCAACTGCTGAAAGATGCCAACTGGAACAGCAGCGCCAAGCTCAACCTGATCTATATTCCCGGCAACAAGATCAACGATGCGTGGCTGCCCATCGTCCAGCAGCAATTCAAGGACGTCGGCATCAACGTCGATCTCACGCAACTAGACGGGACTGAATACACCAAGCGCGTCGTTACGGGTGCGACGCCGACGACGACAGGAGACTTCGACATCGCGGAGGTAGACGGTGGCGTCTTCCGCGCGGACCCGAACGTCTCCGCCAAGTACTTCGAGACATCATCATTCGTGCCGGCGGGCGGCAACTACGGCCACTACTCGAACCCGCAGGCTGATGACCTCTTCAAGCAGGGTCGCACCACGCCAGACAAGACGCAACGCAAGCAAATCTACACCAACCTGGCGAAACTGCTGAACGAAGAATGTCCGTGGGTCTTTCTCTGGTCACCGAACTCGATCACCGCGTACAACAAGCGGCTCGTGGGGTTCAAACCACCATCCTACGCAAATAGTTTCATGTGGAATGCCGAGGAGTGGAGCGTAACGAAGTAACGGGTTCGGGGTTCGGAGTTCGAAGTTCAGAGTAAGGCATCGAACTCCGAACTCGCTATTGCCCAAGTGTGGTACGCTGTTGTCACGGACAATAGCAGAAACCGTGCGTGTTATGATGCACGGGCGCTTCGTTAACGCGGGGGGATTCCTTATGGCGGTCAATGAGCACCGAGCAGTGTGGACGCGGCGACGATTTCTCGCGGCAACGAGCGCGGCAGCGGCAAGCGCATTGCTCGCGGCGTGCGGCGGTTCAACGACACCCACGACGACGAGCGCGCCGAAGCCGACGGCCACCCCACAGGCATCCTCGGCAGCCACTCCGGCGACCAGTGTGCCATCCGTAGCGGCGAGCGTGGCATCACCTACTGCTGGCGCAGCCGCTCCGACGGTAGGAGCGGCGTCACCCGTAGCGTCCGCTGGTGCGTCCGGCGGGCAGATCAGCATGTACTGGGTGAAGCCCGTGACGATCCACCCACTCTTTTCGTCCTCCGGTGTCGAGCAGGGAGTGGAACGGCAGATGTTCGGCGCTCTCGTCCGGATGACGGACAAGTTGGAGGCAATCCCGGACCTTGCCGAGAAGATTGATGTCTCGCCGGACGCGAAGGTCTACACGTTTACGCTGAAGAAGGGCTTGACATTCTCGGACGGCCATCCGCTGACAAGCGCCGATGTGCTCTTCACCTACCAGCGGGCCGTGGACAAGCGGTCGGGGAGTTACTGGCGCGCCCGCCTCCTCGCGCTCGATGGGGCAGCGGCGTACGGCGACCAGAAGGCGGACACTATCAAGGGTCTCGAAGCGCCCGACGATCAGACCGTCAAAATGACTCTGACGACGCCGGACTCGACGTGGCTGATCACAATCGGGGACTTCGCGGGCCTCAGTATCCTGCCGAAGCATATCCTCGAAAGCACCCCGCCGGATCAGATGCAGAAAGCGCCTTTCTCCTTCGCCCCGACGCCCTCCGCCGGTGCATTCGTCTTCTCGGACTGGAAGCAGGATCAGTACCTGGAGATCAAGCGAAATGAGACCTACACGGGCGGGCCGAAAGCGAAACTGGACAGAATCTTCTGCAAGGCGCTCGCGCAGGAGGATGTCGGCATCGCGCAGTTGGAGAAAGGTGAGATAGACCTGATGACCGTCTCCGTCACTGAGGCGGACCGCCTCCGCAAGAACCCGACCCTCACGGTTGTCAGTGTTCCCTCCCCCAGCGTCTCCTTCCTCGCCTACAATCTGGACAAGCCGTACTTGAAAGACAAGCGGGTGCGGCAGGCGATGGCGTACGCGCTTGACCGGGAGGGGATTGTCAAGGAAATCCTTAAGGGTGAGGCGACCGTCGTTAACTCGACGATCATCGGCCCGGACTGGATGGGCATCCCGGAGGGGTTGAATCCCTACAAGTACGACCCAAACAAGGCGAAACAACTGCTGAAGGACGCCAATTGGAACAGCGCACAGAAACTCGCCCTTCCGTACGTGCCCGGCAACAAGATCAACGACGCGCTGATCCCGATCTTGCAGCAGCAGTTCAAGGATGTCGGCATTATCCTCGATCTCCAGACGGTGGACGGGCCAGAAATCAACCGTCGCATCTTCGGCATCGCGACAGCAACGCAGGCGGGCGATTTCGATGTTGATCTTGTCGGTGGCGGCGTCTTCCGCACCGATCCGAACGTCTCCGCCAAGTACTTCGAGACGATTGCCTTCACGCCATCGGGCGCGAACTACGGTCATTATTCCAATCCGAAGTTGGACGACCTCTTTAAAGCAGGGCCGGGCGACGACCGACCGGGCGCAGCGCAAGAAGATCTACACTGATCTCGCGCTGATCCTCAACGACGAAATGCCCTGGGTCTATCTCTGGTCGCCGAACTCGATTCATGTCTATAACAAGCGACTGCTGGGATTCAAGCCGCCGAGTTACGCGACCCATCAAGTCTGGAACGCCGAGGAGTGGAGTGTCACGAAGTAGGGGCGAGTAGTCGGTAGTCGGTAGTCGGTAATCAGAAGAGCCAGAACCGTTCTGACTACTGACCACTGCGAACGGAGTGAGCGCAATGGCGGACGGCGAGCGGCGAGCGATATGGACGCGGCGGCGGTTTCTCGCGGTAACGAGCGCGGCTACGGCGAGCGCGCTGCTCGCGGCGTGCGGCGGTGGGGCAACTGCACCGACGACAACAAGCGCTGTCACCGTCGCGCCAACGGTCGTGACACGTCCGCCGACGACTGCGGCAGGGGCAGCCGCTCCGGCAGCGAGCGCCGTGACGGGCGCTTCCCCAGCCGCGAGCGGGGTGACCGGCGGTCAGATGAGCGTCTTCTATCCGAAACCCGTCACCTTCCAGCCACTCTTTACGTCCAACGGCGCGGATCAGGGCATCGAACAACTGCTTTTCGGCGCACTCGTGAAGGTTAACGACAAACTCGAGTCAGTGCCCGACATCGCGCAGACGATTGATGTCTCCCCGGATGTCAAGAGTTATACCTTCCACCTGAAGAAACTCGCGTGGACCGATGGCCAGCCGCTCACAGCGAAGGATGTCGTCTTCACGATCGAGCGAGCGGTGGACAAACGGACGGGCAGTTATTGGCGCGGTCGGTTGCTGCAAATCGAAGGTGCGGCGGAATACGGCGATCAAAAGGCAGCCACCATCACCGGCCTCGAAACGCCGGACGATCAGACCGTGAAGATGACGCTCAAGACGCCCGACGCGACGTGGCTTGCGACGATTGGGGACTTCGCCGGTATGGGCATCATCCCACAGCATATTCTCAAGGATGTGCCGCCGGACCAATTGCAGAAGCATCCCTTTTCGCTGAACCCGACCGTGACCGCCGGTATCTTCACGTTCGGCAAATACGCGACGGATCAGTTCGTCGAGCTCCATCGCAACGATGCCTACACGGGTGGCCTGAAGCCGAAACTGGCCAGCCTCTTCCTGAAGGTTCTATCGCCCGATGTCGCGATCGCGCAATTGGAGACAGGTGAGTTGGACCTGATGGGGCCGGTGCCGATCCAGGAACTTGACCGGTTGAAGAAGAATCCGACGCTGACCGTCGTCAGCGTTCCCAGCCCAAGCACCACGAAACTAGTGTGCAATCTTACGAAGCCATACTTTCAGGACAAGCGCGTGCGGCAGGCGATGACGTATGCACTTGACCGCGTGAATATCGTCAAACAACTGCTCGGGAGCGAAGCGCGCGTCATTAATACGACGATTATCGGGCCGGACTGGATGGGCGCCATTCCTGGCCTGAATGATTACGCCTACAATCCAGACAAGGCGAAACAACTACTTAAGGAGGCGAACTGGGACGCGAGCCGGAAGTTTGGCGTCGTTTATACCAGTGGAGACCGACAGACCGACGCGTACATGGCAATCGTTCAGCAACAACTCAAAGACGCCGGGGTTAGCATTGACCTGCAACCGGTTGATGCAGTGGAATACTCCCGAAGGACCGTCACGGATAGCGACTTCGATATGGCAGTCGTGACGGGCGGCGTCTACGCGCAGGACCCGAACGTCTCCGCCAAATACTTCGAGAGCGCCAACTTTACCCCGACGGGCGGCAACTACGCGCACTACAGTAATCCGAAGGTGGACGACCTCTTCAAACAGGGCAGAACGACGGGAGACCGGGCACAACGCAAGCAGATCTACACCCAGGTCGCGCAGATTCTCAACGACGAGGCACCGTGGATTCTCCTCTGGTCACCGAACTCGATCTTCGCTTACAATAAACGACTACAGGGATTCAAGCCGCCGAGTTACGCGACCCATCAAGTTTGGAATGCGGAAGAATGGTCAATAGCGAAGTAGTCGGTAGTGGTCGTCAGTAGTCAGAACGGAATTGTCCCCTTCTGGCTACTGACGACCGACGACTCGCGAACGGAGTGAGCGCATGGGGCAATATCTATTGAGGCGATTGGTCATCAGCATTCCAGTGTTGATTGGCATTACACTGGCGACATATATCATCGTCAATCTCGCACCCGGCGATCCCGTGACGGCGCTGATTAGCCCGGAGGCTGCCGCCTCGCTCGGGCCGGACTGGGTAGCGCAACAGCGAGAGCAATTGGGACTAAACAAGCCGCTGCCGGTGCGCTATGTCCTTTGGGTGAAAGAGCTTGCCCGTGGCAACCTCGGCTACTCCGCGCAGGATCGCCAGCCGATCGCGCAGAAAATTCGCGAGCGGCTCTGGCCGACGCTCCGGCTGATGGGCACGGCACTTCTAATCGCGCTCGTGATCGCTGTGCCGGTCGGTGTCGTTTCCGCGCTGCGGCAATACTCGGCGCTCGATTACATCGTCACGGTCGCGGGGTTCGCAGCCATCTCTGTCCCATCCTTCTTTCTCGGTCTCGCCGGCATTTACCTCTTTTCACTGAAACTCGGCTGGCTACCGACCTCCGGGCTGGCGACGGTCGGCAAGCCCAGTTCATTCGGCGATTCGTTCCATCACTTGATTCTTCCTGCGCTCGTCCTCGGGCTGGCGGAGGCCGCACCACTCATTCGGTACGTCCGTTCGAGCATGCTGGAAGTGATCCGGCAGGATTACGTCAATGTCGCCCGCTCCAAGGGGCTGCGGGAGGGGGCGGTGATCTATCGGCACGCACTACGGAATGCACTCATTCCGCTCGTGACGGTCGTCGCGCTCACATTGCCCCGGCTGCTCGGCGGGACGGTCATCATCGAGCAGATTTTTCAGTGGCCGGGGATGGGGACGCTCGCGATCACGGCGGTGAAAGGGCGGGACTATCCGGTGATTATGGCAATCAACCTAATCGCCGCAGTGATGATCCTCGCCAGCAACTTGATCGCTGATCTGCTGTACGCCGTCATTGATCCGCGTATCAAGTACGCATGAGTAGTCGATAGTCAGTGAGATACAATGCGAATAGCGGTACACGAGTCAACAGGGAGAGATCACTGTGATGCGAAGATCAGCAAATCTGACTACTGACTACTGGCTACTGACTACTGAATCGGAGAACGCCGATGAGTAGTACATCACAGGCCACACCGGGGAGCATCACTGCCGCGTCATCAACCGCGCTCGCGTCTGCTGGAGCGCCACCGCGCCGTCGTACCGGGGTCTGGCAGCGATTCCGGCGGCATCGCATCGCGATGGTTGGCACGGTCATTCTGATCATCTTGGCGGTCAGTGCGATTGGCGCGCCGCTGGTCGCACGAAACGATCCATATCACACCACGCTCAGCCTAATCAGAAAGCCGCCGTCGTCCGCCCATTGGCTCGGTGGTGATTCGTCAGGCCGCGATGTCTTCGCCCGATTGATCTACGCGGGGCGCGTCTCGCTCTCCGTTGGCCTCGTCGCCGTCAGCATCTACACGCTGATTGGCCTGCTCCTCGGCGCGCTTGCGGGCTACTATGGCGGCTGGGTAGATTCGGTCATCATGCGCTTCGCGGACATCATCCTCGCCTTCCCATCCCTCATCATCATCATTACTGTCGTCTCGATCCTCGGGCCGAGTATCTACAACGTCATGCTCGTCATCGGTTTACTCGGCTGGCCACCAATGGCGCGCATCCTCCGTGGTCTCTTTCTTACCTTACGCGAGCACGATTTCATCCTCGCCAGCCGGACGGTTGGCGCACCGAACAGCCGGATCATCCTCAAACATCTCCTCCCTAATGCCCTCGCGCCGATCATCGTCGCGGCGACGTTCGGCATCGCGCAAGCGATCCTGCTCGAAGCGGGCCTGTCGTTTCTCGGCCTCGGGGTGCAACCGCCGACCGCGAGTTGGGGTAACATGCTGACGGACGCGCAATCGCTCACCGTGCTCGAATCCATGCCCTGGCTCTGGATCCCACCAGGCATTATGATCGCCCTCGCCGTCCTCTCAATCAACTTCATCGGCGACGGCCTGCGCGACGCTCTTGACCCGTACTTGCTGCGCTAGCGATTGGCGACAGGCGGCGAGGGCTACCCGCACCTCGCTCCGATGCACCGACCGGGGGAATTTCGGGTCGTGCCACTGGCGCGCTGCGGCGATCCAATGATCGGTTGCTTCCCATGGCATCACTATTTGACTTGCAAACTGTGCCGGTGCAACGTACACTTGCGACAGTCGGATATCAGGATATGCAAAGATTTTACGCTCTCGTGGGACCCGCATAAGCGCCGTCGAAGAACGAGCCGGTGGAACCCTTCTCATGGAGCACGGATCTATGCAGAGTGGAAGGGAGCCTGACATGGCGGATGAGCAGCGACGGACAGCATGGACCCGGCGACGCTTCCTGACGATTGCGGGCAGTGCGGCGGGCACGGCCATTCTCGCGGCCTGCGGGAGCGGCAACAAGACGACAGAAGCGCCGAAGCCAGCCAGCACGAGCGCGCCAGCAACGGCAGCGGGGGCGGCTCCGGCGGCAACGACGGCGTCGGGTTCGGCGGCTGCGGGCACGGGCGCGCCGGTGGGCGCTGTCACCCTGCCCACTGGGGATGCGAAGAATCCGCTCAAGGTCAAGGAAGATGCCCCACTCGATGTGGTGATTTTTAAGGGCGGCTACGGCGACGATTACGCGGTGAACGCTGAGAAGATCTACGCGGCGGCCTTCCCGAAGGCGAAAGTCGGCCATCAGGGCATCCAGCGGCTGGCGGAGCAGTTGCAGCCGCGCTTCGTCGGCGGCACCCCACCGGACATCATTGACAACTCCGGCGCGGGCAACCTTGACACCGCTGCGCTCGTCGCCGAATCGCAATTGGCCGATCTTGCGGACCTGATGAGCGCGCCCTCCTTCGACACGCCCGGCAAGACCGTGAAGGATTCGCTCCTGCCGAACTCGCAGGAAAACGGGACGTATGACGGCAAGCAGTTCGTGCTCAATTACGTCCTCAGCGTCTACGGCATCTGGTACAGCGACGCGCTGATGAAGAAAAATGGCTGGGAGTATCCGAAGACATGGGACACTATGCTCGCCCTTTGCGAGAAGATCAAAGCGGCGGGCATCGCACCCTGGGCATATCAGGGTAAGTATCCGCAGTACATGACGATGGTCATGGACCAGATGGTGTACAAGCAGGGTGGTATCCAGGCGATCGCGAAGATTGACAATCTGGAACCGAACGCCTGGCGACAGCCGGAAGTGAAGAACGCGGTGGACGCGCTCTACCAACTCGCCGATAAGGGCTATCTCCTCCCCGGCACGGAAGGTCTGACGCACACCGAATCGCAGGCGGAATGGCTGAAGGGCAAGGCCGCCTTTATTCCCTGCGGCTCGTGGCTGGAGAATGAGGAGAAGGGCCTGGTGCCGGATGGCTTCAACATGGTCGTCAAGCCAACGCCTTCACTGAGTGCTAGCGACAAGGTGCCGTTCGAGGGCATTCAATCCTCCGCCGGTGAAGCCTTCATCGTCCCATCGAAGGGCAAGAACGTTGCGGGCGGCAAGGAGTTCCTACGGATCCTCTTCTCAAAGCAGGGCGCACGCTTCTTCTCAGAGAACACCAAGTCCCTGACGGTCGTGCAGGGCAGCGCGGACGGCCTGAAACTCGGTTCCGCGTTTGAGTCCGTGCAAGCCGCGAACAGTGCTGCCGGGTCGAACGTCTTCGTCGCCCAGTACGGCACATGGTATAAGAAGCTCCAGGACGAAGCGAAGGACAAGATGGGCGCGCTCCTCACGAAGCAGATCAAGCCCGCCGACTTCATTGATAACGTGCAGAAGATGGCGGATGATGTTGCGAAGGACGATTCCATCAAGAAGTACAAGCGCCAAGTGTAGTCGGCGGTCGGCAGTCGGGAGCAATCAAAACGGCGGCGTATTCCGCTTTCTGCCGACTGCTGACCGCCGACCCGCTCCGGAGGAGCGCCATGTACCGGCATAAATACCGCTTCATCGTTCCGTTCCTCGCGCCCGCGCTGCTGCTCTATGCGGTCTTCGTTCTCTGGCCGTATGGGCAGTCCTTCTATATATCCCTGACGCAGTGGCGAGGCGTCTCTCCGAACAAGAAGTTCGTCGGCCTGGGAAACTTCGACAAACTGCTGCACGACCAGTTCTTCTGGAACGCGCTCAAGCACAACGGGCTGCTGTTGATCGTGCTGCCCATCGTCACGATTGGCCTCGCCCTGCTCTTCGCCGCGCTCTTCACGCAGGGCGGTCGGGGCGTCCCTGGCGCGAACGCGTACCGCGTGATTTTCTTCTTCCCGCAGGTGATGTCCGCCGTCGCGATCAGTGTGCTGTGGCAGTTCATCTATCACCCGAGTCTGGGGCTACTCAATGGATTCCTGCGCACGACCGGCGAGGGCGGCCTGCGGCGGACGTGGCTCGGCGACCATCGGACGGCGCTCTGGGCGGTCGCGGCGGTGATTGTCTGGCAGGCCGTCGGCTTCTACATGGTGCTGTTCATCGCGGGGATGCATTCCATTCCGACGACGTTCTATGAGGCGGCGACGCTCGACGGCGCGACACGCTGGAGCGCCTTCTGGCGCATCACGCTCCCGCTCCTCTGGGACAACGTGCAGACGGCGCTCGTCTTCATCGGCATCGGTGCGCTCGATCTCTTCATCTTCATCCAGATTATGACAAACGGCGGCCCGAACCGCTCCTCGGATGTCGTCGCGCGCTACATGTACGACGAGGCATTCGGCAAGAGCGAGTTCGGCTACGCGACGGCGATTGGCGTGACGCTCCTGTTCCTCACCCTGGGCCTTTCGATACTGACGCTTCGGGTGACACGGAGGGAACGCATCGAGTTCTGAACGAGCGATTGAGGTATCACGCATGCAGAGTAATGACACGCAGCAACTCACCGACATCCGTGCCGTACCGGCGCCCGCCCGCCGCGCCCGCGCGCGAGGCAATCTCAGTGTGGGCGGTATCCTCTTCACCGGCATTTCGCAGCTGGTCCTCTTGACCTGGGCGGTGCTCGTCGTCTTCCCGCTCGCTTGGATGGTCATGACTTCCCTCAAGACCGATAAGGAGATCTTCTTCAGCCCATGGGCGCTTCCCGCCTCCCTCCAGTGGCACAATTTCTCGCGTGCATGGAACGAGGCGTCCATCGGGCGGTACTTCGGCAACAGCATCATCGTCGTCGCGGGATCAGTGACGCTGACGCTCCTGCTCTCCTCGATGGCGGCATACGTGCTGGCGCGCTACTCTTTTCCCGGCAATCGCGTGATCTATTACATCTTTCTGGTCGGGTTGATGTTCCCCGTCTTCCTCGCCCTCGTGCCGCTCTTCTTTCTCGTCCGCGATCTGCATATGCTCGGCACCTACCAGGGGTTAATCCTCGTCTACACCGCGTACTCCCTCCCGTTTTCCATTTTCTTCCTCCATGGCTTCTTCCGCACGCTCCCGAGTGAGGTCGCGGAAGCGGCGATTATTGATGGCGCGTCCGACTACGCCGTCTTCTGGCGCGTAATGCTGCCGATGGCGCAGCCGGGCCTGATTACCGTCGGTATCTTCAACTTCCTCGGTCAATGGAATCAGTACCTGCTGCCGCTCGTCCTCAACCCGGATCGAAACCGGTATGTACTGCCGCAGGGTCTGGCGTTTCTCTCGATCCAGCAGGGGTACCAGAACGATTGGAGCGCGCTCTTCGCTGGGTTGACGATCACGATGATCCCAACCATCGCGGTCTATGCGCTCTTCCAGCGCCGGTTGGAGCAAGGGCTAACGGCGGGAGCGCTGAAGGGATAACGATGGCGGAACCAACCACTGTTGGCCGGTTGGTGGGGAAAACTGCCCTGATCACCGGCAGTACGCGCGGCCTGGGCCGGACGATGGCGGAATGGCTGGCGCGTGAGGGCGCGGCAATCATCGTCTCAGGACGCGAGGGCGCGGCGGTCGAGGCCTCCGCCGTGGCGATGCGGGCGCTCGGCGTCGCCTCTTTCGGTGTTGTGGCGGATCTCTCCCGCATTGAGGACGCGCACCGGCTGGCGGAAGCGGCACTGGCAGGCGTTGACCGCCTTGATATCCTCATCAATAATGCCGGGATGAGCATTCGCG
>JAABUY010004825.1_pt1 | contig 13870 bp, 11 predicted proteins | sample 5560271 | NCBI WGS metagenome assembly JAABUY01 (sample SAMN10711886, study PRJNA513374) | rock metagenome | isolation source: Antarctica rocks | place: Antarctica: Victoria Land, University Valley
GTATCATTGCAGCGCAGACAACTGCATTCTCACTGAAATGGCAAGACATAACACGCTCAAATGTCAAGACTGGCGATTCCTGACAATCTCACCTCCCAATCCTGGGCATTGGGTTGGTAAGAAAAGAAAAGAAAAGAAAAGAAAAGAAAAGAAAAGAAAAGAAAAGAAAAGAAAAGAAAAGAAAAGAAAAGAAAAGAAAAGAAAAGAAAAGAAAAGAAAAGAAAATCCTAGGCCGTTAGGCGTCATAACGGGAACGCGCCAACCGGCTTGAACGAGGCAATTAAGCCCGTAAGATTTCGAGCATTGTGCGCTCTACCTGCTTATCAAACCGGCGAGGTCGACCGGGGTATGTTGGGTGATAACGGGACCACATCCCCGAATGAACTGGTGGTAACGGGACCAGCCCCGGGTTAGTTAGAGGCACCACGCCTTTTACTGGGAAGTCTACTACCCATTTCGATCAGAAAACGTGTGAGCAGAAAATCTGCTTGGTCGAGGGTAGAACCCACGACCTCCGCAACTACATGCGGACGTTCTAACCACAGCTTTAAGCCCTGCACTCTATTTAGTTTGGTGAATAGGAGCGAAGAGACAAAGGTTAATGATGTCTAACAGCGATCGGATCCTCTGTAGATAGGGTATTTAGCGACGTCGTGTTTACGATTCCCTTTAGGGCCGCAACGACTTCCAATCCCTTCATGATTCTTAAGATCCCGGGGTTGTCAACTTTAGTAACAGACCACTGATTTTGTCCAGGAGATCAAACGTCTCGTCCTCGATGCTGTAGGAGTCCTGTGTGCTAAATTCTTCCAGGAATTCTTACGCCAATTTTAGGTGCTTTATCAGGTTATCATCACGAGGTGCCATAGTTGCACTCGCCGCACCCGCACGACCCGCACCCGGTGCGCGCACGTACGCACCCAGACTTGACATATGTCTAGTGTGGGGTGCGGCAGTCGGCAATGCATTTGCTAAATGACAGCACATCTGATGAGTACGGGCAAGCTCTGACAACGTAGCGGGATCTCCCTGCGCTGCCATCGCAAAGCGCAACTGGTACTGAATGATGGCAGCAAATGCCGCTTTTACTTCGCAGCTGTTACGGTCTTTGCAGGGGATTTACAGTCATTTACAGCCTGTTACGGTTTACTAATGGGTATCATCGTCAGTATGCCGCTTTAGGCCCGCACCGAGCGGGTGCGCGCACCGGGTGCGCGCACGTACGCACCCAAAATCAAAATTTGCGGCACCGGTGCAACTATGCGAGGTGCCATGGAATTACCGAAAATACAGAGTTTTGTCAAGGTCCTACAGAGCTACAGTGTTCTGTGCACAGAAAAAAGCAGAGTTGTGTCACGGTTAGTCAACTCTATCATAATACAGATAATGTCTTACGTAATCTCTGCAGCATCTGGCGTAGATCTCTGCACATCTGCCCTAGGCCACTGTGGCATCTGCCCTAGACCGTCTATGGATCAGCGCCAGAGCATTGTAGGGTCTGCTCCAGAGTACTGTAGGGTCTGCATGCAGAAGAAGAAAAGTCTGTGTGCACAGTTCTGCAGGTCTAGGGCTGCAGAAAAAGCTTTTGGAATCTTCTGGATTATGATAGAGTTGACTAATCTTCAATAGATTTCCAGGGCTACCTTGAAAACCTTGAAAATAAGGGCAAACAGGTAGGGTGGGTGTGTTAGTCACAGCCTGAGCCATGTTGATCAAGGCGGAAGCTTTCTGATTACGCTCGAGACGGGCTCTGTGTATGCCGCCAGCTCTATCAATGAGTGTTTTCAGAGCTTGCACAAGGTCCCTCACTTCCTCAAAGGTTCTGGTTTCTGACAAGCCAGCCTGCACACAAAACCTGCAGATGCTGATGCATCTGGTCATCAGGCATCTAGCTCAGGTCTGGAATGTGTGCCAAGGCCCAAGCAACAGGACAAGTGCAACATAGGACTGACTGGTTGCAAAGTTTTTGGCTAGCTTGCCTTGCACCAAATTCTGGTTGTTCTACCTGGACCCAGGGCCAAGAGCTCGTCCTCTACCTTCTGGACTTCGACTTTTGTCCATGCGCGTGTCATCGCGACGAGGACAAGCAGAATGCAGTACAGTAGTAGCCGCCGAGGCAGAGGAACTCAGTCAGACTCAGCTATGTTGATCACAACTACTAGGAGATCAGCGGCAAAGAGGTCCCTACAGGCCTCCAACGACCATCTGCGTCAGCCTTTCTGACATGCCGATAGGCTGACACGCTCAACATGCTTGGCAAACCTAATTGACTTCGGTCAACAGCTGCTGTTGCGCAACAGCCGTGAACGTTTCATATACTAATTAGTCATGAAGCTGCATAAGTATGTCCTCTCATGCCTTCGCCTGCGCGGTGGCCACCATGCATGCATGTGAACATGATGCTTGGTAACGCTTCTCTCCCATCATCAGCCTAGTCATGAAGCTTGACTTAAGATCGACGGATGCCTGCAAGTCTGTCAAGCAAGACCATGATCGGTTGTTCTATCTTAAGCGGTTCTCCAAAAGTCTATGTACGTTCCCGGTCAGCATTGTGTGGCCATGCATCTGCAGTAGACCCTCTCTTTGTATGAACCTATTGGGTTCTGCTGAGGTGCTCGCGTTCAGGACTGCACTACTATTAATGCAGAACAAGGATTTGACATGCTTGTTGCATTGGCTGCAACGAGTCATTTTGCACTGCACTACGGCTTCAAACCCTGGCCGCCCTAGGTCTAGTTTCAATGATGTTGCATTACGTGATTGTCAAAACTGTCGTATTAGTAGGCCTTATAGGGATGCACAAGACAGGCTGCTCTGGAGAGACAAGACTTGTCCTGCACGTACCTAGCTCATCATGAGCTGGAAAGCGTTTTAATTATTATTATTATTATGAAAGCACTGCTCAAAAATTTCTCTGCTGCAATGGATGTATTGTGAAGGCCGTAGAAGGCTACTGCGCAGATGTCAATGCTCGGGTGACATGCAGTGAAATTGACTGAAATCAGTGGACACATTCGGGGATGATCAAATCATGACTGTCCAGGATCAGTCATCATCTTGTCTGCCTTGGTAGCATCGACTGCTGGCTGTGAGCCTGTACCAGATGCAGCTGACTTTGCTTGTTCCTTGATGGTGCCTTCACCTCCTCCAGGCACGCTGGAAGTCTTGTCTGACCATGATTCTTTCTGCATACCAAGGCCACTTTTGCAGCTATCAACTCCGTCAGCAAGCAAAACAAATCGGACTTGAGTGCCTGCATGTCAAGATTGAGCGCAAATATGTCTGTACCGCGCCGTTGACGATTCTGTCCCCAAGCTTGGCTTGGTTGCCTTCCTGAGTTGCCTGAGATCCTGCCTGCATGGTTACCGCTGCTGGACCGGGCCTGCACATGAATGAACAGAATGTCATGTATCCCCATTGTACACACTCCCAGCCAGACAGTCCGAGCCAGCAAGCTAGGACATCGGACTACCGTGCATGCCGGTATGCATGCCGGAATGCATGCACCTAATACTGGGAAACAACACCTTGGGCACAGGAAAGGGCAGCTTTGTGGCTACGACGTGAGATCAAAGAGCTTCAAGATGGCGTGGGTCTGTTGCTCGTGCTAAGGTTGCTGGCTTTTGCTGAACAACTATGTCAGCAAGCAAACAGTCGAGTCACAATTTACTATATTGAGCGTTGACTTTGGTTTGACTCAACGGTGCTTCGAAGGACGAAATGTTGTATGCACAGCACCAGCTCTGACGTGAAGTGAGATTCGCACCCCTTCGCCCGAAAGCCGACGGTGTGTTGAACGCGCATGGACTGCACTGCAATCCCGCCGTGCTTGCTGCCGACCTCAAACGTCCTTTGCCTGCTGACAAATGAGCGATACACGCAAGCTGTGCAAGTGGCATGACACAGCGGCTGCTGGCCAGCAACTGGCTAAGGTTTACCAGCTTGTCCCGTGAAAGAGCAGGTCTGAGCAGGTGGCTACGACCAACACAATCACAGGTATACTGTCAAATGTCACATACAGAACAGAAAGCTGAGTTGCGAAAGGCGGTGAAGCAAGGTCTCAGGAAACTTACTGCAGAGACGATGGCTGCTGAAAGTGAGCCTATCTGACACTCCCCTATCAGGGGTTTACGTCCGTTGACAGCAGTTGATCTGTCATAATGCTTGCTGCCTACTTTTGCAGGTCAGGCTATAGCACAAGGCGTGCTGCAGTCTCGATTGTTTCGCAACAGCAAAACGTTAGGGATATATTTGCATTGTGCAAAGCTCAGAGAGGTTGACACCACCTTGATTGTTGCAGCAGCTGTCAAAGCTGGTATGTTCCTGCTGCCTCTTCAGCATGCTAGTCGCATGTGCGCCCTGTGGTCTGTTCAGAGCATGTCAGCAAGGTGTCCATGCCAAAGCTGTTGTTGACACTTGCATCAAGCTTCTGCTTGAGTCGCATGTTTGGCACTCTCAGGAAAGTCACTCGCACATGTCTCAGCAGATTCATGCACGTTCCTTCGGAACACGCCTAAGCTTGGTTAAATTGCCCTCGCAGCCATTGATGATTCTGTATGCTCATGTCATGCCTCTATACTTTCCAACAACATTACAACGGCCTGCTAATACATCACTGACTTGAGCGCAGGCTCAAGCAAGGAATGCTTTGTGCCTCTGGTTGAAGATCAGAAGACCAATATGCAGCTACTGCATTTAGGTAGGTCTGATGCAGCCCAATAGTGTATCATACACATCATGAGGCTAGCCTGCTTATGACAATTGCCTCACATTACACAGCTCATTCACGACGCCGACAGACGCCCCACTGTAGTGCCATGTCTGCAGATGCTAGGTGTGCTGAGTCCTGCATGGTATCCTTTTTTCTGAAGTGTGCTGTCTGTCTGTCTTCTGTCTGTCTGTCGTTCTGTCTGGCTAGGTCTGTCTACAACACTGCCATACAGGCAATGTCATGACCCCCGGAAATTCATGTTGCCAGGTTCTGAAGATCAGTGCATCCTTGTACAGATGGCTCTGTATACCCTGCTCCACAAAGTATGCACAAGCTTGTGTTGGCAACACTTTGGAAGCATGTCCATGGCTGTGTCCACCAACATGCGTATGCTGTATCCACCAATATGCATACACTGATGTCCACCAACATAGCGTATGCTGCCATTAATGCTTGCATTGATCCGCATGTGTACATGTGTGTATGCCTGCTCATGTTATGTGCATGTGCAAACCTGCATGTTTGTACGGAAACAGTTTGTGTATTTTGAACCTTGAATTGAGTTCAGCATGATAAATCCATACTTATGATCATAGTGTCAAAATGTAGTAATGATGTCATGCAGATAGCTTGGAGGGTCTTGTGCCTGTGCCGCCCTTCAGCATTCTAGAACCCAACCCCACCTACCCCAATGGACACCCCAGGCAAGATGGTGAGTGTGCATATGTCTGTGCACACTGCCAGGACTTGACAGCTGGTTATACATGAAGCGCAAGTTTCTTGAGTTTGCATTTGCACTTGATTTTGATATGGTTTGCAATGCAGTGCTAACGATGGGAAAGCCATTGGAGGTTTTGCTGATGCCGGGCCTAGCTTTTGATGGTCAAGGACATAGGCTGGGAAGAGGCGGCGGGTATGCATCTGTTTGTGTACTCACAGGGATTTCCCGGACGTCTAATCCACGTCCTGGCGTCATCTTCTTTGTCCAACTGCAGTGTCTGCGTCTGCGTCTGTGTCTTGTCTGTCTGTCTGTGTCTTGTCTGTCTGTATTTTGGCTGTCTGTCTGTCAGTCTGTCTGTCTCTGGATCTCTGTTTCTGTATATGCGTTTCTGTCTTTCTCTCCGTGTCTGTGTGCACACACTTGTGGTCTGTTGGTACATTTTTGGCTCAGCCATCCAAGTTGCCCAACATGCAGGGTGCCAGGCATTAAATGCACAATTTTTGCTACACCCTGATGCAGTCAGCATGTTCTGGTGACTCTAGTCATTGTGATACCAGCAGCTGCTGTCAGCAATGCTGCAGTTCACATGCACAGCAAATTGTCAAAATGAATTTCTGCTAAAATAGAAAACCAGGAGGGGAAAAAAGTCTTTTTAGCCTTTTTGTCGCCATGATCATGCTCTGAGCGAACCATCCCTTTTGAGAGTGTGGTACCTTGTTTTGAATAGGCAAATGTCCACTTTATGGTGGAAGCTTAAAAAGCGGACAACCACAGGAATAGCATCAGACATCTTCAACTTCGGGGAGATCTTTGAGGGAGAAATCAGCACCTGCATTCCAAGCTGGCCCAAGTATCATTGTGACACGGCTTGTTGGTTCTTGACCCAACTGTGTTTATCCAGGTACTATGACAACTTCATCAAGAAATGCAAACAAAGGGCAAAAGCAAGAGGATGGCAACCCCCTCTCTTAGCTATGCCACACACAACAAACATCTTGTGTTGTTGACCTTGTTAAATTGCGTAAATTCCTTGTTTTGTTTCTTACCATGTTTGCCAGGAGGAAATGTTGCATCAGCACTTGCATAATGCAGCCATCTAGATGCATTGCCAACTGCCAGTGCTTACCATCTGGTTCTCACGCTCTTCCTCAAGCCATGTATGTTGTAATGCGTATGTACGAGGGTGTGTATGGCTTGAGAGCAGCAGACTGGCTATCATCCATGCAGATGCGTGCATGAGCCAAACATGTTGCATTGCGTCAAATCTGCTACCAGCCGTTTCAATGGTGCATGATAGCTATCTGCAATGTAATGCAACTCTGCTGTTCGCAGATGACTGGCCACAACACTAACAGCAGGCTGAGCAACGGTGCAACCTTGGCTGCACTTTTTTGTCCATCCAAGCGTGCATGCTCAGCAGTGTGTGCGCAATGTGTACATGCAGCAGCTTTTTCTAGGAACTTCTGCTACTAGGTTGTGCTGAGTTTTGCAGCAGATGGATTGCTGTGCAGCCGCATCTGGCTTTGACTCTCGATGAATCCTGCATTTTGCCAGGCTCTGCTGATCATTGCACCCTTGACAGCATGTTTCTAAAACCTGCAATCTTATAAAGGTACATTTCTACGTGGTGTGTAGTTTGAAGCAAACAAAGATTCGAGACAAAAGCAATTGTTTCGTTTTCTGTTGCTGCAGTTGCATTAGCCTTCGAAGCTCAGCTAGTGGATTCAGTGCCCATAGCACCACATGACATCGATGTCGACATTCTGGCAACTGCCAAAGGATTCTTGGCGTGTTCCACTTCTGGTGAAGAAGCTTTGTCAGTAGCAGCTCCTCTTTAACGTGGTTGATCCGATCTGTGATCACATGAGACACCATCTCGGTTGTAGAGTCAGGCACAGCAATAGGTCCCACACCCAACTACTGTTACTAAGCTTCTTGGGCAGGCCTAGCTAGGCGCTATATCAATCACAACTGTTCAGACAGATTTGGCAAGATTCGCTTTGGGCATTTTTTGGCCCACACATGAACATCTAGACGTTTTCACACCGTGACTGTGATGTTAACTTAAGTTTGAACATGTTTTTCCTTGACTTGCAAGTAACTTCATGCATGCGCTAAACTGTATGAGTTTGTGTTCAGCACCCACGCTGAGCGCAAAGCACCTAAAGCAGAGTAAGCTTAATCACAGTTACAGGCTAAGCTAGCCAGTAGCATCTGTAGCATAACTTGTACTTCAATGTAAAGTTGCTTTGCTGCACGTGCAGCATATTCTCAGCTACAGTCGCTGTCTGTGTTGATGCATGTCAAAACTGACACAATATCTCTATGATCCAGGCATTTTACCAAGCTCTGCAAATTAGTGTATCCTTGGGAACGTGTATCTGAGATCCAATCTATCAAGGAAACTGTAACAATTTCAATATTGCTAAAAGTCCTCAGGTCCGCTTATGGACATATTGCTGTAAAGACCTTTTCCTGATGTGCATATGACTTCTCCTTTAATTGCTACAGCTTCAGCCACAAGATCCAAATCTGACCCACAAGCTGTGAGAGGTTGTTTTGGTAGAAGGTGGCTTCAGTCATCAAGACAATGCTTGCAACAGCATTCTTTGTTTGGCTCAGTGCTCACATGATGACCACTGGCCCATCTCTGCACAGCGGGCATATCATGTGACCAGTGCCAGCACAGACTTGACAGGTGGCACCCGGGTCGTTCATTGCCTCCACTTCTGACCTCTGCAACCAGCCAGATGCCCACCTGTCTCTGTCCTTCAAATTCTGGATGTTGATCTGCAGGCACACCTCCAAGCCTTGGTAGCTGTTTTCCAAAATTGTTTGGAAAGGTTGCAACTTCACTTTTCAGCTTGCAGATGACAGGGAGTTATCTGCAGACGCACACACGGACCCAACCGTTGGCAGCTTTTGATATGCAGACACAGATGCAAGCCTTAACGGCTGTTCATATCGCGCAGAAGCTGCAATGCATAAAAGTTTTCTGGGTCACTTCAAACCTGCATAAAGATTTCCTTAGCCAGATAAGTTGAATTTTATCAAACTGAAAAAAGCTGCAATCGTTTTTGGCAATTGTGTTTGCAAGATGTGTGGGGGCACAGCATGCTTGACTCCAGCCACTGTGAAAAGTGAGCCAGAGCCCAAATAATGATAATGTACACACAGCAAAGCACAAAGAAGCTCAAAGTATGTGAAACTCGTCGCAGACACAAATATGTTGCAGAAGCAGTGTCAACAGTGTTGCATCATAGCATATTTGATGGCAGATGATTGGCTGGAGATCATTCAGCACAGAAGGAATACAGGATGATGGACTCTTGGTAGTCTGCTGCAACTTAATGGCTCTGCCGCAATGTGACAGTCCTCACAGGTGTTGCAAGCACACAAGCAGGAACAGAGACTTTGTGAGCACAAGCCACCTACCCACATACAGGCAGATTTATCACAGGTGGCCATCATCAAGGCATATGTCTGCTTTCCAGCTTTCATCTTTTGTGTTGCTCTGAAATGGCGCCAGCCAACTGTTCTCTGCAATGCTGTCCATTTTGAGCCTGCACATTGTGTGGGAAAAGCTGAATCTGACTGTATGACGTTCTGCAATGCACAGGTAAAGACATACATGTGCATGCGTAAAAAGATCACATCAAACTCTTGCACAGAGGGTGCCTGTCACGAGAGATTACCTACTATCTTTGCAACATTTACAGGATTTTTGGCATGGTAGCCTGACTTGGTCAACCTGCCGCTCGATTTGCAAGCGTTACATGGGACCTGAGTGCTGCCAGAACAAATTGGGCAGGGTGTTGAAGCTCTGCGTTGGTCAAAGGTTGTGCTTGAGCACCGTAGGCACGGCGCACATACTGGTTTAGTATGCCTGTGCGGTAGGCTAGACTCTCTTGACGCTACTGACGTGTTGATGTCAGGCCTAGCTTGCAAGAAGGATTTGGCACAGGCCAAGTTGACAAGCATGCAGCTGCATGCCGGAAAGGGTGTTGATTTACGACACAGCGCAGCACGTCGCAAGTGTACGTCTTGCTGATGTTTGGCCAAATTCAAGTTACATCTCACGTTTAGTGATATCATGCACTTCTCGGGTGCATGCGAAAGCGGTGCCTGGCCTTTCATCACCATGACCGAAACGCCAGTAAGGGTTCGCTCAAAACCTGGTGCATGCGGCAGTACTCGTAAAAGGTACCACAAACCTAACGCTAGCGCGCGACATCGTTGCTCCATTGTGCAAGCATACATCAGGTGCCTGGCGCTGAGACATTTCCTAGCTAGCCAGAAGCAACTGCCTGTGGCAGGATATGATCGGCTCTGGCAGTACATTGCAAGTCTCTGATAACTCTGGGGCCAAGATCGTTCAGTGCATCCAACCCAGTGGCAAATCATATACTATCGGCGACGTCATCACAGTTGCAGTCAAAACAGCGGGCAAAGGCAAGGTCGCAGCAGGGTCAGTGCAGAAGGCAGTTATCGTTGAAACCAAAAAGGAGTTCAAGCGCAAGGACGGCAGTCAGTTGCGCTTCGATCGCAACTCTTGTGTCTTGCTGGGCACCAAAGGACTTCCTATTGGGTCAAGGGTTTTGGGGTTTGTCACGCACGAGCTCAGAGCTCGGCAGATGATGAAGGTGCTCTCGCTGGCAGCAAGAGTCCTCTAAACCAGAAGCTGACAGGGTGCTCTTTAGCATTTTCTACAATGCCACGACTTGGAGACACAGCATCTTTTGTGGTCATGGGTGGCATTGGTCTTGCAACACTTTGTACAGTGCTGATGACCAGCGCGGCTAAAAAGCATCAGCAGGGTGCCAACCCTGCATCACAAAGCTTTGAAGACCGCATGAAAGTTTTTGAAGGACGATCCCCCAAATGATGAGCACTGTTCAGTGCTATTTGCTGGCGTTGACATCTGGTCTGCTGGAAAGACACAACTAGAATTGCAACAGCATGACACACCAGATCACGAACAGCAGTAGCTGCTGGCCTCTTAGCACTGTTTTATCAATTGCTTGTGTGCTGCAACTTTAGGAAGTCGTTTACCTCCGTTCACTAGTCTTGAAGCTCTATTACATGCTTGAACCTAATGTTTTCAACTAGGTGTGATGTGTGGCCCGTTAGCCTGTTTGCATTCACTGTGAGGCATAGTATTTCACATAGACAGGCAGCCTGCAAAAACTGCAGATTTTTGAACAAGACATATCCCATGCATGCAAGTTTCCTTTCCATGGACATCAGCCTCTTGCGGTCAAGGACAGTATAAGCATGCTGGGAATCTGGCAGACCATTCAAGGCTGCAGAGACTCCACACGGTTTGCAGTGGGCTGCGCACCACGAAAGTGGCTAGCGTTTTGCACATACTGCTGGTTGATCCTGAAGTCATGTTCCAAGTGCTCCCTTCTGATCTCCTTGGATGGCTGCACAGCCTGCATTTACACTCGAAGTGTATAACCAGCTTACTCCATTTACAATCTCCAGCTTACTCCGTTTACAATCTGTGTTTGCTTGAGTGCGTGATGCCCACGTCCAGATGCGGACTGTGCACGATTTGTATTGCAATTTGGCGTAGTTCAAACTACATCATACAGTATGCAGACTGTATGTGCCTTCAGCATAAGACTGGCTGCTACACACAAATCCGCTGCAACATTGGTGCCCACCAGCACCTGAACGACTTATGCAATTTTCAGCCAAGCTCGAAAGTGTGCATACCTGCAGTCTCCTGAAGATGGCAAAGTTCTCTTCGTTGATGTTGTCAGCAGCACGCCGCCTGTTCACTCCAGCTGACGCAGCCTGCATTTGGTCACTTCATTCACTGATTACACAGATATCAGCGCTTTTCTCTTGCTCTCCTGAGTGTGCATGAGTCCGAGTGTGCATGTTGCCTCTTGCGCTGCAAGAAGTCTTTAGACAGGTGTCATGTCATGCCCAATAAGGCCGCAGTCTGCAAGTCTTTTGCAGTTCTGCCTGGAGGCTTAGCTGAAGGCTCAAATAATACCCTTCATAGAATTGCGTGACGACACACGTGAGCATGCATGACATGATGCACAAGACTCTGGCTTGCATCGCTTCAAGCAAGTCGCTAAAGACAAGGTGTTCCTTTCTGACTTGTTGATGGTGGACTGAAGGTCTGGACCATCTGCCATCATCAATGTTAGTCATGCAAAAGTACGGTTAGGTATTGAAGTGTTGTGGGAGGTCAAGCTTCAGGGAAATCACAGCAGGCTAAAATACAACACACAATTCTTGATACACAGAACACATGGCCTGCTGGGCAGCATATCAAACTCGTCAAATTTTGCAACTGCTCCTGTGCCTAGGTCTCTGTTGCTCGTCTTGTAATCAAAACACTCAGCTTGACAAAAAGCTGCTGGTCAATCAGAAGTACTGATGCATGACAAACGACCTTGCAATGATCACCAGGTGAGGTCTAGCAAGAGGGGAAAAGACAAGAGGATGAGGAGGGCAAAGAAGAGGGGACAGGAGGGGAGGGCCAGGTCTGCAAATCACAATGACTGTGCAAAAGTCTTCCTGGCAGTCATGCCTACTGATGCTGCATACAGGCACATGATGAAGCAAAAGTATAGGGGCAGGGAATGGGGGGCAGGCGGGGGGGAGAGGGGGTCATGGTTACCCAGTAGATTCTTCTGAGGATTAAGCCAAGAATCAGACGGCAGTGATATTCAGTGATCGTACCGGAGCAGGGGGTAGGGGGGTCTGGGGTTGGCTGGGAGCCACATGAGCCAGACGGTCCACCATCATCTTGTTCTCTCGTTTGATCTCCCTCAGTCTGGCCTCACTGTGGCTGAAGTTCTTGCGCTGCAACTTCTTAGCCTGTCGCACACAATACACAAGCATTCCCTCAGAGCATTCCCACAGCATCCTGGTCACAAACACTCTGTCACAGCTCACATGCATGATGCTAAAAGCATTTGAGCATCAGCCGTTTGCTCTGGATGGTCAACAGCTTGTATTGCAATGTCTTTATCAATCACATGCGGCACACAGATGACATGTTAATCTCAGACAACAGCTGTTGCTCATCTTGACTGATGTCGTCTGGCTCCAGGGTTTTGGCCTGTGATGTTCATCACATGGCTGTTGGGTATGCTTTGTTTCTTGTGGCACAAACCATTGGACTGTGCAGTGCGTGTGCTGCAATTTTTTGGTTTATTGCATGCGGTCGGCATCCGGTCAAAGAGGCTTTGAACGCTAAACTGCTGCAAATCTGTGTTGCCCTGTGACAGCTTTGTATACCATATGCGACGCACAGCGAGTTGTATGCTTTGTGTCAAAATGACTGCCTGTGTGTATGGCCATGACTCCTGCAATCTGGTCCGTGAGCCTGTTACGAGCACACATGCATCAAGCAGTGGTGAGGGCACATGACAACAACAATGACAACATGGCTGCGGTGCATATCATGTTGCACCATCGTAAATGGCTCAGGCCCATGAACACTTGCATGACAGTACAACAAACCAGAGGCAGGTTGCTGTGCTGGGCTGCGCTGCGCTGTGCTGCGCTGCGCTGCGCTGGGCAGGGCTGGGCTGGGCTGGGCTGGGCTGGGCTGGGCTGGGCTGGGCTGTAATGATTCACAACAGCAGCAATCAGATGCTCCTTCAGATGCAGTCAAACCTTTCCAATTCAATGGTGGCACAGAGCACCTATTGATAGTAAATTTGCCCTAAACAGGTCACTCACCAACAGTAACAACAGTAATGAATGCAGAACTAACACTGGGGACATGCTTGGGGCACACATGCTTGGGGCACAATCATGCATAAGCATGTAGATGAAAACACTCACCATTGGCACATTTGGAGCGGCCGTGAACGTGAACTTCCCATCAAACTTGTGCTGGAGCTCAGACCCCTCCCCCCCTTCAAAACTCCCTGTATGAAAAGTGCACGATGTTTTGTTTCCTCTTTTCAATGTGTTGAGCCGCCAGTGTCTCTTCAGCAGCTACTCCATATGGACTCTTATCTCCACATTGTCATCATTACAAGCATATTTGGTATGCAACAGAGTGCCCTTGATAAGACATGCATCGCGTGTTGCAGGCTGCCAGACCAACTGTGACAACAAACAGGTCCAGGCAGCAGAACGCACAAATACGTTGGTAATTGCACCTTTGCTGTGAGCTCCCTCCTTGTCAGACGCCTTGGCAAGACCCTCCTGCTGCTTGTCCCGCTGTGAGTGCTTGCTGAGCCAATGGTCCTGGCCTGGTGCTTTACTTTGCACTGCAGTGCTGGATATTGCAGCAATCTGGTCTGGTGTCTGCTCAGGAGCCTCATTAATTCCTGGACTGTACACCGCTGAGTGCTGCTGCTGCGTCTCGAGAGTGTTTTGAACATCTGGCTGACTTTCCAAGGGTGTTTCGGTGTCGACCAAGGATTCGGGTGGAAGGTCAGTCAGCGGAGCCTCGC
>JAABUY010004826.1_pt1 | contig 13865 bp, 13 predicted proteins | sample 5560271 | NCBI WGS metagenome assembly JAABUY01 (sample SAMN10711886, study PRJNA513374) | rock metagenome | isolation source: Antarctica rocks | place: Antarctica: Victoria Land, University Valley
TTGTTAGAGATCAGCATAGAGCGAGTCATATGAATGTTATTAAACTAATAGATAAATGCTAAGAAAGAAAAGTATCTACAGAAAAGAACTCGATTCTTATATGTGTGTTTCTCAGCCCTGTGCTAGACTCGATTGAGTTGACGCCTTACACATATGATACAGAGTCTCAATGACATCATCTCTAGCTTGAATGCTCACTAGGCTCGATTAGAATGAAATCAAGACGAAGACTAGAAAGAATAGACGAAGACTAGACTCGTAACATTACTCTTTCTTCTTGACTATTCATGTTTGCATGAATGTTATTTCTTAGTGCGCTTTTGTTGAATATTTGATATGAAAGTCGTCAATCATCTCTTGAGCGTTCATAAATTCGTCGTCGTCAGCGTTATACCAGTTGAGATCGTTGTCATAGCTCTTTCATTTAACTCGATATTGAAGTTGTCTTCGATATCGTCGAGAGTTCAATATATCGTCGATTTTTCATTCATCTTCATCGTTTATCACTATTGATTTCGAGAATTCATTCTTCTGATCAGACAGAGAGTCATCGACGACAGAACGAAGAAGCTCTGAATGAAATACATCGTGTATACGCATAGTGTCTGATAGTTTCAATTTATAGAAGAAGTCAACAGAGTCTGTGATCTTGAATGAATTGAGCATCTTGTCATCTAGCTTTTTGAAAAGTCTCGCGATAATGATGTTTCTTTCGTTCAGAAACATCTTTGATTCGATCTTGTAATTGATCTTCTTTCTATGCTTGTTAGCTTGATTCATCATTTGTTTTCGTGTTTTGATCAGAGCTTCACGAGCGAAGATCAATGTCTTGTTCATTTGTTCAGATATATTCTTGACTCGATTGATCTGCAAGTGTTCGCGAGTGCTTTCATACTTGATGATGTCAGAGTCGAAGCTCATACGAGAATGAAAGTTCTTGTTCATGAAGAAGAGAATCAAGAAGATGACTGAGAACAAGACGTTATTGTCGACAAACTCGATCATGAGTAGTCACTTAGATCAGTCGTTCTGCATATACGAACAGAAGAATCGAAGATATCGCTTGACGTTCTGATTGACTCGTTCGCTTTGATCGTCGATCTGAGAATGATAAGCGATGAACAATCGAAGGGAAATGCTCAGTCGTTTGCAAAGAAACTTTCATAGTATAGAGATGAATTGCGAATTCCGATCAGATACTATGAAGCTTGATAGATCATGAGTTCAATATACTCATTGAAACAGCATTTCAGCTGTCTTTTCGACAGTGATATCTTCATTATCAGTGATGCAAGAAATATAATGTCTTTCTTTTGACAATCTGCAGATGATCGTCAGAATAGCGTTGTATTCGCTTGAATCAAATAGATCGATAATAAAGTTCATTGCTATGTCTTGTCATTACTGTTCAAATATCGATAGAGATTGAAGCAAGTCATTTGATTTATCTCTAGATGTCTTTGAACGTTGACAAATATAGCAGTTTCGAATATATCGATCTATGGTTTTTCGCATGAATGATCAATAGTAGTTTCGCTTTATGACTTTCACAGTTCTAAGAATATCAGAATGATCAACTGATGATTGATCGTGCATCTTACGAATCAAATTCATTTGTAGAAGCTCGTTGAACGAAACTCATAGCTGACTATCATGATACAAGATTTCATTCTGAGTTCAACAATTCTTCAATTTGATATCTTCATATTGTGTCTCGTCTCTTGCTATTGCTTCGCGAAGTAGCGTACAATTCTCGTCGATTCTATTAGTCTCAAGAATTTGTTTATAGATTGATTCACTGATGTTCTCTTCTAAGTCAGCAATTTTCATTCGATTTGAAGTCAGAATAGTGATTCATTGATAACAAACGCGCTCATCTTCTGAATCTCTGAGCACGACGTCAGCTTGACAAGTTAATGCATCAATCTTGATGTTCTGTTTGTCAGATTGATACATTATTCTGAAGTTGAAGTCAACGAGTTTCTGAACTCAGCACATCTGACGTCTGCTCAGCTCTTTATCTTTTATCAACGAGATGAGCGCTTGATGATCGATGAACATCTTGATAGAAATGTCAGTTAGCTTCAGTTCGAGTCGTCAGTATTCAAATGCTCAAATGATGATCAGAAGTTCTTTATCATATATCTTGTAATTGCATTCAGCAGAAGACATGTTCTTGCTATAGAAGACAATTGAATGTAGTACTTCTTCGTCATCATATTGAGAGAGAACTTCATCGTTGACGTAGTCGAATGAGTCAATTTCGAGAATAGTCTCACGAGTTTAATCAAAGTGACGTAGTATAGAAGTCTCGATCATACGTCTCTTCATATGATCGAAGACGATCTGACAGACTTCATTTCATTCAAATATGATCTTCTTTTGAATGAGTTGAATCATTGAACGAACAATCTTTGAAAAGTTCTTGATGAAGCGTCGATAGAAATTGCAGAAGTCAATGAAGAATTATATCTGAGTGAGATTATTGAATGTAGATCAATCAACGACTGCTTGCATCTTTCGCGAATTCATCTTCAATTCTTCAATTGATATCAAGAGTTCTAGAAAGATAGTTTTTTGAACATGAAACTCGCACTTGTTGATGTCTATCTGTAGATCAGCTTCTCGTAGTCTATTCAAGATCAATCATACATGTCGCTTGTGTTTCTTCAAAATCTTGCTGTAGATGATAATGTCATCTAGATAGATCTGACAAAACTGATGTAGATATTCAAACAATACGTCGTTCATATAGTGCTGATAGAACGTCGATTCGTTTGTTAATTCAAAGAGCATTACATGATATTTGTATGAGTCGAAGAAGATAATAAAGATAGTCAAATCTTTGCTATCTGAGTGCATACGAAGTTTATTGAACGCGATAATGATGTTCAATCGAGTCAGATACTTGCTTTTTTGTATACGAGCGAGAGTCTCGTCTATCAATGACAAAGAGTAGCGATCTCGTTTGATCAAAGCATTGAGCTTTCTGTAATCGACGCAGAAACGCAAACTATCGTCTTTTTTTTTGATGAACAAGATGAGCGAAACGTATGATGCGAAGCTGAAGAAAATGAACTCTTTGTTTAGATGATCAATCAGATACTTCTTTATTTTCTGAAGCTTGTGATCAAACATCTGATATATTCTGCTTCGAGAAGACGTTTCTTCATCAGTTAACTCAATTTTGTGATCGTAGAAACGATGCGATGATAGCTGATCAATCATTGCTCGATCGAAGATGTCTACATAGTCGTGATATTCAGAGAGAAGCTTGATCTTGACTTGCTCAAGAGCTTCAGCGTGAGAAAGCTCATGCAGATTCACTTCTTCAGACTTGTTTTCAGCTGTAGTTATGAGTCGATCGATTTTCGAGAAAATAACAGCAAAGATCTTGACGTCTGAACGTTTGACTAACATTCTATATGTCGCTGTCTCTATCATTGCTATGTTCATTGAACTGAAAGAGAATGATTTCAGAATGAACGTTGATTTAGAATTGATGCTAGTCAAAGTCGCGTCACGCTGTTTTAACTGTTCGATGAACTTCTTGTTTTGACTGATTTGAGATGTAACGAAAGTGAAAGATCTCTTCAGTATATGAGTAGAAGTCAAGCTCTTTCATTTCGTGATTAATTTATTGCTTGAGAGTAGAGCAATCGATTTCTGACTAGTAGAATTGAAATTCGAAAATCGAAGAAAATCGATTCGCATATCAATTACTAGATCGATTTTGTTCATTCATGTTTTTTCAAGAATCATTTGATGTTGATTTAATCGAGTGATCAACATAGAAGCTGTGTCAATCGTATGATCTTGAACAGTCAGATTCAAATAGATGACATGAATAATGAGTTTCTTAGCATAATGATCGTCGAATTCTCGAATTGACTTCGCTTTGATCAAAGTCAGAGACTCGATTTGCAACTGATCACAAACAATCTGCGCGATCACTTCATCAATGAACGAATAGTCAGCAGCTTCGATGTCAATCAATGACTTCAATGAGTAACTAATTTCATTGCTAGAAAGTACACATTCAGTAGTCAAAGATTCAGAAGCAAAAGAATCATCTGATCTGCTTGTCGTTGAAGAAATTAACACATCTTTCATCGCGCCTTTGATGAAAGTCTCTAGTTTTTTGTCTCGTTATTCTCGAAAGACATTTTCTCATTCTCTTTATTCTTCGAAATGACGATCTCATGTAGACGAGAAGTGAATGCACGAGATGCAGAAGTGTCAATCTTGTTCAGCTGAGAGCAATTCTTGAACAAATGATTGAAAGTCTTGCAGATGTAGCAGATAATTGACGATCTCGCTGACTCAGAGATAGAAGAGATAATCGACTTAACATAACTGATTATCGAAGTTGTTACTGACAGAAGAGTAGCACGTTTATCAGATACGACAGTGACTTTGACAATGACAGTGCGACGTTCGCTGCGAAGCTGATAATTGACTCGTTGTTTACTATTCACATCTTGAAGAAAGATTCTTAAGCGAGTGAGCGAAGTAAAGTTCTCTGAACAGACTGATAGAGCGTTCTGCAAGCGATTATTGATTTTATTCTGAAGATCGTTCATCAGAGTGCAATCGTCGTATTCGAGATAGCTGAATAGCTTCATAAAGTCGAAGTAGAAGACATTGAAAGACTTGTCTGCTTGTCTCAGAGCGTTGTACTCGCGATGACACTTTCGATTCTTATTCAGTTCATTGTATATTTCTTTCAGATGCTCAAATAGCTCGTTGATCAAGATGTATGAATGCAAAGCATCATGTCAACGTCGAACGAAGATGTGCTCAGCAGCATCATCTTCTAGTCTAGATATCACATAGACAATACAGATATTCTCATTATCGAAGTGATCGACATTTGTCTGAAGCTTGTCGTCTATCTTGACTCTTCAGCTGTCTCATGTCGATTCATCTTCATCAGTGAATATAGATGAATTCGAAAACTTGAAGAACTTGTGATGATCATTGTCGAATAGAGTGAACAACTGTCGTCGAGTATGATTCTCGATAGAAGCTCGAGACTTCATAGACTGTCGAGATCGAAAGTGATTCGCTGAACGCTGTTTCTTTTTGAGACTCAGTACTTTCTCTCGTAGATCGACGATAGTCTCTTCTTGAGTGTCTATTGTCGTTTGATTAATCTCTAGCTCATCAAGTCTTTTGATGTGATTGACTTGTAGATCGATTCATTGCTCGTTGAGTTTCAAAGTCATGTCTCGTTGATCTTTTAGCTCGATCAGCATCTTGATGATCTCGTCTGACTGATCAATAGCTCATTGACGAAGTTGTTGACTCGTGTTGATGTTTCATGAGATAGCGACATTCTGAGATCTCGCTGAAGCATCGAAAGAAATAAGAGAAACTCGTCTACTAGCAGTGCTTCTAAGCAGACGAGCTGTTCGTGACTCGACTGATTCAGAGTCGCGTGTCATTGTGAGAAAGATAAAAATAGATAGATAGATTTGATTGTGATAAGATTGAGTGATTGATTTGATAAATTTGAGTAAATTTGAATGTGTGTTTTGATGAAAGTAATTCAAAGAATTTCTTGCGAATTTTCTGAATGAACGAAGTAGATTATTTCGTATCGTCTACACGTCGATAGCAGAGTAGTTGATGAGCATTTATTTACTGTTAGAGATCAGCATAGAGCGAATTATATGAATGTCATTAAACTAATAGATAAATGCTAAGAAAGAAAAGTATCTACAGAAAAGAACTCGATTCTTATATGTGTGTTTCTCAGCTCTGTGCTAGACTCGATTGAGTTGACGTCTTACACATATGATGCAGAGTCTCAATGACATCATCTCTAGCTTGAATGCTCACTAGACTCGATTAGAATGAAATCAAGATGAAGACTAGAAAGAATAGACGAAGGCTAGACTCGTAACATCTTTCATCTTGTACATTATTTGATGTATTGTCTTGTATCTAGATTTTATCAAAGTAATAATAATAATATCAGTCTTTTATATTGATAGTATTTCTAGTCTAGCTCAGTTTCTGACATTCTTCATGAGAATTCAAGTGAAAGCTTGATGACTTTTCTTTGTCATTTCAATGACTTGCAGAGTTTCAATCTCTGATTGAATAGCTGCTAACTTCTGTTTCTTTCGCAGTTCATCACATTGAAGCATTGTTCATGTCAACTGTTCATCAATATCAAGAGAGAGTTCATCTTCTGCTTCTTTGCTTTCTGATTTCATTATATGACGTTCATTTTCTGATATGATGTCTTGCAAGATTGAAATATCATCGTTTCAACTCTGTTGCAATTGCGTTGCTGTTATCATGCTTGAATATCAAATCATCATTTCTAAGAAAAGTTTAAAATAATTAGAATTGTGATGATTTAATTTACTAGATGAATAAACGAAATTTATAAGAGTGATATGACAATGTGATATTCTAAGCAGACACAGAATGAATATATATTATGATAAAGCTAATTATTAAGAAGCTCTCGATAACTTGAGAAGATCAATCGACTATAGAGAGTTTGTCAAGCATTGTCAAGTTGAGCACAACATAACTCATGATATATTAAGTCGAAGATATGACGTAGTTTAAATGATGTCTTGACAAAGTCATAGAGTTTCAAAGTTAACTCAGATCTGATCTTTGACTCAGTTTCTGACTTTAGTCTTTGATCTAACTTCTATGTGTCAATTCATCATGATACTGTGTTGTTTGATTATGATGCATCATTTTTGCTCTGCTCTTCATTGATGATATTCTATACAAACGATGTCTTGATTCAATTCTTGATTCAAAGATGAAAGATGTTTTCTTTGCATTCATGATGCTTGTGATTATAATGTCAAAAACTATGTTCTTTTACTTAATAAATTTTTTTTTTTAATTCTTACTTGATTTAACACTCATTATGAACTTATGCAAGATTCTATATACTGTAGCGAGCGCTGTGCTAGCGCAGCGCTCTTTTCGCATCAAAAATCGCTTCTTTCTGCGCTTTATACTATAACTGTTCTCAATGCAAGAACTTTATGAGTCTGTTTCTTCTTTATTTTCTCTCTCTTTTATTTGATTCTTTAATGATGTCACAGCTTGAAATTGATTCAGTATGCTCATTGAAAGTATCATTCAAATGATCATCATTGCTGCGCTCATGATTTCTAAGAGCTTTCTCAAGTTCGTGATGTTCTTTTTTCATTGCATTGCTTTTCATTCTACTTTTCATCTGAAACATGTTAATAGAATGTGCTTGATCGACATTTGATCTCTGTCACACTCACACGTTGTTATAACGATATCAAGTACTCATCTCTCATGTAGAAATTGATTGAAGTCAATTTTTCTCATGTGTAACTGCGTCAATAATGCGCTGTGAGACTTTGCATGATCTCTGTGTAGATGCAGATGCTGATGAGTCATCTTTAATGTCAGATATTGAAAATGAGCTGCGTTGAATTTCTCTCTTCAGACTATTCTTCATGTCTGTTTGATCTGTTTCTGTATGAGTATCAGCTGCATCATCATTTCAGTGCGCTGATGCTTGATCAATAATAGAGACAACTCATGTACATCATCAATCATCTTGTTTACTGCTTCATTTTTAAGCACTTCTGCATGTTCTGTTACTCAATGTAACTTCAGCGTGACTTCTTGAGATTGAATGTTCTCATGTGCAGTCTGAACTCATCACAGACGTGTCTGATTTTTTGTTGATATCATGACTTTCACTGTTTTCAAAAAGATCTGATTATCACTGTATATTTTATATATCTTTTCATGACATTCTTGATTCGCTGTTGCTACATCTGCAAGATGTTTCATTTTTGTGACTAATTCTTTCAGCTCATCATGATGAGTGATGACTAAAGTCAATTCTTTCAACCTCTTATCTAGCTTTCAGTTCATTCTCATTATGATTGCTGTAACATCATCTTTGCTGTTGTTATCATTTGAGTAAACTCTTTGCTTCAATGTGAATGTGTTGAGATTGTGTTATCTTATTGACATTTTCTTGTTTGCAACTATAACTATCTTCAATGACTCTGATCAGAAAATCACTGTGTAAAGATGACTTCAATTCATTTTCATCTGCTTGAGTGTTTCTTTCATTCACTTTCGCTTCAGCTGTAGAGATGTCTTACGCAGCTTTGATTTTCGATCTTTTTTGAATGTCAAGTCGTTGCAAATTCGATGCATTGTCATCTCAATAACTTCGCCTGATTTTCAAGAGTTTATATTTATTATTGATCTTTGTATCAGCTTTTATAAGTGAATATCTATTGGTATCATGTTTATTTTCATCTGTAAAGTCTCTGTTGATGTTGCACAATAAACATCAATGATCTGTCACAATGCTCTTTCTTGCACTGATCTCAGCTTGATGTTCAGACTCTTTTGATGATCTTTCACTCTCTGTGATGTATATCATATGATGACTTCGTGACTAAGCAAAGAGCACGTCATCGCGAAGTATATTTGCTTACTCGTCGTTATTGACGAGTCTTAAATAGACTCAATGATTGTCTGCATGATCTTTTGTTTAATCACTAGTTTTGCTTTGACATGATGCATGTGAATTATTCATTTCAGCTTGAAGTTCAGTTGAACTTTCAAGACTCTGATATCTGATTTCAAGTCAATCTGATGTTTCATCATCTTTACATCAACTTTCATATTGAATCATTTAAAAGTTTTCATAAAGTGAATCAGCTCATGCTTTGTCATTAAGAATTTGATGTCATGCATTTTTGATCACTGTTCGCATTTATCATAAATCTCACTAAGAACTTTGCAGTTGTATTTTGTAAACTCTTCATATATCAAGATATTGATGTCATTCACTGTAATGATTGTTTCTTTAACAACACGAGATATAAACAGAGATCAGTATAGTAACAAACTAATCACTAGACTGAAGGTCTGAGAATAGCTAAGACAATAGACTGTATTGACTATTACATGAGTTGAGCACGAAGCTTCTATCTAAGAGAACGATCATCGTTATATAGACATAGAAGAATCGTGTCAAGTTGTCTCTGCTTTGAATGATTACTTTGATCATTTTCGAGCAAGATGAGCAAGATGAGCATCATGCTCGTCATGCTCACTGTGATCACTTCTGATTCGAGCGATCAGAGCAATCACTTCAAGACTCTGATTACTCAATGATTATCTAATCATTGCTGTTACATAATCTCATGCGAAAGAGTTCTAACATTCACGAAGTCTATAAAGTTAGTTCTCAGCTTGATGTTATCACATGCTTTTAACAAGTTTGCATTGTAAAACAGATATAATATCAATGATAGTGAAGAATCTTGTGATATGTCAACGTTCATGCTGCATTTTGTCATCGTATAATCATTAATTGTGATTGTGATGCGTCAATCTTTCAGAAAGTTCTTTACAAACTCAAGAAGCAGTTTAAAAACTTTTCTCTTCTTTATGTCATGTAAGAGTCTGCTGTGTGTCACATTGTTAAATGCACTCTTTTTATTCAAACTCAGCAATGAGACTACTCTTCTTCTCATGTCACTTCACACAATGTATATCTTTTCTGTAATTAATTGCAAAGTTGTATCTATTAATTTGTGCTTGTGAACTTTCATCTAAATGTTCAATATTGAGTCGCAAGCTTTTACAACATTTTGCAGATGTTCAAATATGATGAACTTTAATATTTTACTCAATGTGTCAAGTAGCACAATTGATTTATATATTTTTGCATTGAAGTAATCTTTCTTGTCTGACTTTTGCATCATTATTGTGATTGCACTCTTGAACTGAGTTGACTGTATTCTCTTTTGTAAACATCTTTCAAAAAGAAAGCATATTTATTCTGACGTGTCATCGACGAGTCTGCGCATTATTTTATTTATATATTTCGTGTGTCTTGACATTTTGTCAGATGTCGCTTTGTAGATGACTCTTTTAATCTCATGATGTGTCAATGAAACATCATTTTCAATCAAGAGCGAGTACTTAAAGTCTATTGTGTTCAGCATGAGAATCTCTGAAGATAACAAAAAGTGAGTCTGAAACATCATCTTCACTTTATTCTGCATTGTTGTGATGATGTCAAAGCACTCTGACTTCGTCAGTGAGAGAATTGTCGCTTGAGTGAGTATGTCTGTGATTGCATTTCTTGCTCATTTCGCGATTTGAAACAGTTCTCTTGAGAATTGCTCGACATTCTGCATGATCTTTCAATATTCACTGCACTTCTGTTTTCTGATAATTTTGCTCTTCTTATTGCATGCTTGAATGTACTCTACTCAATCATTAACAATTCAACAATCTCTTTTCATTCATTGCATGCTCTTGATAATTTTTGTACACTTCTTCGTTCACTCTGCTTTAATCATTTCATGTGATCTCATTCAGAAAGTAAAAATCTCAATGATCTTTCTCAGTGCATTCAACAATTGCTTCGTATATTCATTTATACATTGATGTCTTATCTTTTGATTCAACAGTAATTCTGACATCTGTTCTTTCAGAGTATTGATGAATTTCTCTTCATTCATTGTCTTTCAGTTGCAACGCGATCTTTGCGCTGACTCTTTGCAAACTCTGAAATTTATTACTGTCTGTGTTGATAAATGATTTGAGAAGTTTGTCATTTCTTTATTGATTTCACATTGTATCAATCTGTTTGTGATGCTCTTTGTCGTGAAGATTAAATCTATTGTCGTTTGAGATTCTTGATAATCTCTCGTAATTGTGTCTTGAGATAATGCTAGCGATTCATTGATGTTTGTAATCATTTCAATTAACTCATTTGACAATAAATATTGTCTTGAGTAGAATGATTCTTCTCATGTGAAGTGATGCAGATTGAAATCTTCTACAAGAATGCTTTCTCTCGACATGTGCAGCATCTTTTTAATGTTTGAAAGATTTTCTTTTTCATGAATGATCTCATGATCTCTGAGTGATGAATTGTATGCTTCATGAATGTGTATAGCTTTCTGAATCATTTGTGCATCATCTGTTAATATTTATAACGTAATTGTATTTACATCTTTGAAGTGTCATGTTGAATGTCAAATGTTGCTGTTGATTTTTTTGTTTATGTAGAAACAGATTTTATCTTCATTATTCTTTAACATGAAGTCAACAGTTACTGAGCAGTATGCTTTGAAAATATCATCAAATCATCAAAGTTCTTGAAGAATCAGAATGTCATAGTTTTTTATCTTTTTCTCATGTAGTAATGTTATTATCATCTTGTTTCTGAACTTGTGAATGTTGTACTGTAGTATTCAAAGCTTCTTTTGCTGAAATATTAAAGTTCACATTTCAGACTGTTTAGTGTTCTCTTGAGTGTTTGTAAAGCATTTGCTTCACTTGTAAAATTCTCAACAGAAGATGACATTGATAACAATGTGATTGATATTGACTTCAATTCATTTGATCTTGACTTCTTGATCAAGTGATTCAGTATAGTGTTTTCTGATGTGATGATTACGTTGAGCAAATGACTTTCATTTATTGAGCGCTTCTGCTTTCTCTTTAAATCATTGTTCATCAGTGATTTCAGACTGATAAATGTTTCTGTGAATGTCTTTGACATTGCTGCTTTGAGTTTTTTCTGCTCTCATACAACATGATATAGAGATCTGTGCTTTGTGATTCTCTTTATTCTTTCTTTTTCAGCTTGTCATTTATGACATTGAGAATCAAAGACTCTGTGTATGTCTTGACATGCTTCACATTTTCACATGTCTTAAGTCTGTTTGTAAAAACAATGCTTCAAGCGATGATTCAGCGCACAGTAAATGCATTTCTGCTTGTTCTTGCATTCATACATCTTGTGATCATATTCTTGACACTTTAGACACTGATGCACTCTGCAGCTTAAGTTGTAAAACTGTGTGATCTTTATGTTGATCTCATGACATACTTTCTCATTGATCAGCTTGTTCATCATTTCAGCGCTGATTACATGTATCATCAGCGAGATGTATCTCTTCTGCTCACTTTTCTTTGTGAGTCACTTAATCTTCTTGATCATCATCTTTGAATTTATGTCTTTGTTGATCTTGATGAGCGCTTTCATCTCTTTCTTCTCTATGTTCTTAGACATTTCTTCGACTTTAATCTCATGTATCACTACTTCAAAACTGATCTCGCACAAACATGCATTCAATGATATTTCTTTGATTCAAAAATCATTTTTCTTCAATGTTTTTTTACTGCTCTTCATCTTGACTCAAAATATCAGCAATCTCAATTATTTCTTCATTGTTTCTATATTCTTGCGTGTCAACAACGTCTTGTCGACGTCAATTTCTCTCGCTCATCTTACTATGTTCTTCATTGTTGTCATCATGATTCTCTTTACTTCTTCTTTCTTTTTGATGAAGATCTTTACTTCAAATTTCTCACAATGATTTTGCACTGACGATGATATGTCAACGTTGAACACAAGATGACTTTCAAATGATGTCGTTGACTTTACGCTTATTCTCTTCGCTCAGCTGTCAACGTGTTTTCTCTTCTTCACGAACTCTTTTTCAGATCTGCTCGTTATCTTTTTCAGTCTCTTCAGCTGATTCTTCATGCGCTGATTGACAGTTAATGCAGCGACGTGTTGACGTGTCAGCTTTTCTATTATCTCTGTTAAACTTTTCATCTTTTCTCAGAGCATCAATTCATTGTTTCTACGTTCGTTGAACTTATAAAGTACTCGCAGCTTGTGTAATATCTTCTGTATATCTTTCGTCTTGACTGAATTCTTCTGTGAGATAGTGATAATCACTTTTCGTTCATTCATCGACATCATGTCAACAAAACTTCTCATCTGCTCTTGATGATCAGAATGAAGCGTAAGCATCATGTCAATGATGTGTTCTGTCTCTAAATAGTTTAAGTAATTCATTTTCATGATTTTAAATTTTTTTTAATTAACAATTAATTATTACTTTAATTGAGTTTTTTTTAAAAAAAAAAGTAAACATTGAAATGCTTCTTACTTAATGATTATCATTCATTGAGCAGAGAAATATGTGATGAAAGAAAGATGCATATGATGAGAAGATAAAGTATGATTGTATTAAATAATTTTATTCTGCTCTTGATTTGACTTATGTCATATAAACGTTGAATAAATTGTTAGTATAAATGTGCAATTGCAATCGTTCAATGCATGACTTTGATCAATAGTAAAGAATGTATTCTGATCATTTTCATGAGCTTTTGATTTTTCATGTAGATAGATGTATGATCTGACATCAAGTAAAGAAGATGAGTTTAAGCTTTTTCAATATATCAGCATGATTAACGAGTCATTACTTCTTTGAGCACTGTAGTCACGACTTTCAGACTCATCATCTGAAACAACTATTTTATTTGATATCTTTTCATCAATTACTCGATGATACTGTCAATGTGATGAAGATGTTTCGATATTGATGCAGTTGATGAATCGCAAATTCTTCGATCACTTGTAATCACAACTCGCAGACTCTTCATCTGAATTGTCTATTTCACTAGTAGTATCTTTTCATCTCTTACTGACATCGACATGTCATTAATCTTCTTCGTAGATCGATTGTGACTGTTAGAAGAAATGTTGTCGCGTAGATGAAAACTCTGCATGATGACTTTTCTGATCATGCAACGTTCTAACATCATTTGAACTGCGTTGAATTGAGATCTCTTGACTCTTCTGACTTCTATTCAAACACAGAATAGAATTAAAAGGTTCGTAGTCGACATCACGTACAGATGAATCTCGTTGTCTGTCAGGACCGTGCCTAGATGATACAACCAATGGAGGTCAGGGTTGATAGTGCTTGATCTTTAGAGGTAGCTATAACTGAATATTAAGAATACAGAAGAAGGTTGGTACAAAAGCTTCTATTTAT
>JAABUY010004828.1_pt1 | contig 13864 bp, 16 predicted proteins | sample 5560271 | NCBI WGS metagenome assembly JAABUY01 (sample SAMN10711886, study PRJNA513374) | rock metagenome | isolation source: Antarctica rocks | place: Antarctica: Victoria Land, University Valley
CAAAGCCAAACGTGCCACTGTTGAGGTCCCGGATCTGCGCCGGGCCGTGGACACCTCTGCTTACCGTTTGCATGGGCCCTGGGCACCTTTCTGCGCCGGGCCGGCTGCCGGCCGAGCGGCAGGCAGGACCGGCGGTGCGACCCGCACCTTTTGGTACTTGGGGTGATTTAATAGCGAGTCCATATGGACTCACTGCTCTGGGCTCGTGCTGCTCCTGCTCACCACCTGCCCCCAGCCACTGCCTGGGCCTGCCACCAGGCGCCCGCGGAGCCGCTCGGCAACCCCCGCCGCACGCCGCGCCGGTGAGGCCGCAGGCAGCGCCGCCACGCACGCTGAGGCGCAGCGAGGCCCGGGCCCCTCCCGCCGCACTAGCCACGCAGCCGCTGCAGGATGCTAGCGCACGCGCTTTCTGGGGGCAGCTGTGGACACCGCTGTCCCTTAGGAGGTCGAGGACGTTGGGCCCCTCCCACCGCGAGTGCACCAGCCTTGTTTTCCTAGTAGGGCTTGCCTTGGGAAACCCTCCAAGACTTCCCAGGAGATGTTTTGTACCAGCAAAGTCGCATATACTTGCAATGCTGATGCATGCATGCTTCTTACTGAGCGTAAGATGCGCAGGTGTGCACTCCTCTCGCACGAGCAATTCACAGCAAGGACGGCCCTTGCCGCCACGTCTCTGCACCGTCTCTGCAACAGCAGTCACAGGCCTGCCTCAGCCGCTACCTCACGAGCGCTTGCGCCGCTGCGGCTGCATGCAGCCGCACCCAGCCAGCACAACTGAGCATGCCGCGCGCTCATAAGGTCGATCGTGTCGTCCCGACACGTGTCAGCTTCCCAGCCGCCGCCGGACCGCCGGCGCGCGGTCCACACATACGGCGAGTGCCACCCCGAGCGCCAGCAGCGCGCAGGCCGCGGCCCCGATGCGCGCCGCCAGCGTGCCGGCGCGCCAGAGGGCGGCCGCGCGCCACGCGCTCGCAGCCGCCGCCGCCGCCAGCAGCAGCCAGCCCGCCGGGGACGTCCTGTTCAGGCCGACCACGTCCATGCCTGCGCACTGTGCCGCACTGTTCCAGCAATAGCTCACAGCGACGGGTACATGTTGTGCTCATTGAACAGAGCCAAGCACAGCCCCACACAGCGCAATGACGCACCGTTGGCCGCCCCCGCACGTGCCAGCGCCAGCAGGCTGTCAGACAAGCGCCATGCGGCCCCATGCAACCACTCCGTGGCTGCAGACAGCCCTGAAAGTGCAGTGAGCAGGGGGCTTGACGCAGGCAAGCAGGCGCACGCGGCTGGGATGCGATGCTGCACAGTGCCTGCGGCTTGCCGACTATCTGCACGCCAGGACGGGCAGCGCAGCCGCGTCTCAACCTGGCATGCCAGCCTGCTCGCGCGATCGGCCGCGCACCGGCGCCGTCGGCTGACCCGCCGCGCACGAATACAAAGCGCGAGCCGCGCGAGCCGCGGCCGAGGCGCACGCGCTCGTCCAGGTATGTGGTGGCCAGCTGCACCGCGCTGGGCGGGCCGATGCGCAGCGCCAGGCCGGGCAGCACGAGCTCCGGCCGCTCGAAGCGGACCTGGCGCGGGCCCCAGCGTCCCATGCTGACGCCGGCGAGGTGACTTACGGCGCTGCGTGACCTGCGGGCCCGGGGTTTGCTTCCAACTGAAGCGCGCTTGCCGGCTGGCCGGCGCTGGGCGCGCTGACGCACAGTGCCCGGCCCGGACGCGCCAGGGCAAGGCGCAGGGGGTGCCACACGGCGAGCACGGGTCGGGGCCCAAACCCGCTCGGGCCCAACACTGAGAAGCTGCAAGCGCATGCCTGCGGGCGCGGCGTGCTGCTGCGCCTGGCGCACCGCGCACCTTCACGGTGTCCCGCCCCTCGCCGACAGCCTCCACTCTTCCGCGCAGGCCGACATGGCCCGGGATGCACCCAAAGAGCTTGAACGCCACCTGCAGCATAGAATGCTGGTCTGTGCAGGGGTAATAGCGCAGCAATGCCATGCGGGCCAGCACTGGCAGCGAGCTGCGCGCCTTGTTCGTCGCCAGGTCTGACGGGAGCCTGCTCGGCCCCGCCAAGTGTTGGCGTCAGGCCTGTGGCCGAGTCCTAGCAATAGCAAGCGCAGGTAGCGCTGCAACGCGTTCGGCTGCAGGGCAGGCGCACACGCTTTGGAACAGGCCGGAGGTCTGAAACAGCGCGCGGCCCCAGCGCGTACGGAAGCGGCCCCCGGCCGCTGCAGCGCCCCACACACACACGCACGGTCAGCTGGACCAGCCGGAGTGCGAAATGAGAGCACAGCACAGGGCCGCGTATGCGGCGCCGGCGCGCTTGCATGCATGAGAGCCCATACTGCTTTGCATGAGAGCCAGCGCTTGCTATGCTCAGTGCACTTGGGTACACATTGGAACAGTGCACAGAACTTTGACTGTCATGGGACACGATAGCAGCACAGCAGCATGCTTGCAAGAGACCGGGGCGCACGCTTGCCGTCCTGCTTTGGCGCCTGGCGCGTCGACACATACCCGACCCTACAGTTGCCCATCAACAGCGGGTTGTCCAGCGGCCGCGGCTGCTGCCGGGCTCCTGCCTCCTCTAGCTGGCTCAGCAGCCTGTCGACTGAGGCCTGCTCGGCTTCTCCCAGGGCCTCGCCGCCATCTGCCGGTAGGGCCGCCCTTTACAAGCACACCGCCAGCAGAGCTGGGAGGCGTCAGCAAGCACCCATGTATCTTGCCAACTTCCCCACAACGCTGTAAAGCCGTTTGCCGGATTTGCTGCCTTTCCAAAGCATACCACGCCAGACGAGGCGCTGATGAGCACACACTTTGATTGCCAGCCCAAAAAACCTGGCATCTTGCTGCATACACCCGTACGGCAAGCCTGCTGCTGAGGCTCTGGCTTGGCGCTATACTACCAGGATTGAAACGTGCGCATTGTTTGCCCAGTTAAGCCTCCCCCGCACTGCCGCTGTGTATATTTGATGGATGCACGCCTCGTCCCAAGGAAACAGCCCGCTCGTACAAGCGCTTGCGTCATTTTCTGGCTCGCTGGGTCTGAGCAAGGGGCGTGCCGGAGCCAGCGATGCGCTGCAAGACTTCGTCAACGACGCTCTCTGGTGCAGACACCGCTGGTCGCTGCTGCAAGCGCCTGCGGTGCAAGCTTGTGCGGCTGTGTTCCCGGAAGCTAACGGGGTTGCTGCTGCTTGCGAGCGCCCCGCTACAGAGCCTTGGCGCCAGGCCGGGAACGGTGATCATGGTGAAGCTGTGTTGCAGAGGGAGGTATGATTGTGCTCAAGGCAGCAGACAGAATCTTATCCTATGCTCTTACAGTGCGAAGCATAAGCCGCTGAGGACGCCGATCCGTTTCTGAGCCAGTCCTATCTGCGCGTGCCAGTACAAAAAAGGGCGGAAGTAGACCCTACTGGCTTATTGCGACTTGGCTGGGTGCTCTTGTATGAAGGCTCCTTCACATGATCAGGCTAGCTAGCTGAACAGGACGCATGCGCTGCTTGAAATGGAAACCAGGTCTCATGGCATGCCCCAAACTTCACATTAGTATGCTGCACTCGCCTGGCGGCCCCACATTTGGGCCTGACCGCCTGAGCAGCCCTAGTTTGCAAAGCAAGGAAGGACATGACCTTAACTCATTCGCACATTGGCTTGCACATGCCTGGTGTGGAGAATGAGCCTGATGTAACTATACCCCCAACACAATGCCAGTGGCAGACCGCGAAGCACGCTGCTCCCAGCCTGACCCTGAAATCGAGTATACCCCGCTGGAGCGCGCAGGTGAAGGATGGCCGCTGCCGCCTTGATGCAGCCAAGCAAGTTCACTAAAGCAGCCTAGAACCCGCCGCTGGCTAAAAATGCGCGCACGCGCGGCGCGGCTGCCGCCTCCTCCGCGTCGCGCTCTGCCTGCCGCGCGCGCCGCGTGGCCTCCCGCTGCTGCCGCTGCTGCGCTGCCGCCTCCGCACCCATGCCACGCCTGCCCGGCGCCTGCGTCGTGGCCGCAGGCGCGCGCGCGTCGGCCAGACAGCCGGCGGCGGGCAGAGTGGGGTCGCCTATGCTCGTCATGCAGCTATGGATTTGAAGCGTGTTAGCGTCCACACCCCTCTCAGCTGCATGGCACCCACTCGAGGCCCCAATATCCACATCTCTAGGCTGTGCGGCCCTCGCCGTGTCCCCCGCATGCAGCGGCGCAGCAGCCGGTTCGGTGCCGGTGGCTGCTTGCGCTGGCGCCCCGACCAGGTCTGTGCGTGCGGCGGCCAGGCCGTCAGGCTCGGCGCGCGCCGCTGCGGGGCGCTCAGACGGGCACGCCGAGCTGGCGCAGCTGGCCTGCGATTCGGGGGCTGGGAACCCTGGCAGCGCTTCTGCGGCCGGGCAGGGCGTCGGCGGGCCGAGGCCGGAGGAGCCGGGCGAGGCGCTGCTGCCGCCTCCTCCGCTGGCTCCCGCGGCCGCGCGCGCGCACGCGCCGGCGCCGGTGCGAGCGCCTGGAAGCTCCGGCTCCTCCTGCGGCCGCGCATGCACATGCGTGACGCGTGTGCAGGGGCCCGCCGGCCATGAATCTGTTGCCGCGACTGAGCACTCCCAATTTGGCTCACGTGTGCGTGTCATGCAGCTGGCGCCGGCTGGCCGCCAGCCGGGCCGGCCGCGGTGCCCGCGGCCCCCGCTGCGCCGCATGAGATGCCGCGGCTCGAGCACCGCCCCATGGGATCCGGCGCGCGCTGCCTGGCTGCCACGTGGCGCCGCCCCAGGCGTCCCGCGCCCGCCGGCCGCCGTCGCGGCACCGGCCGCGCAGCCGCTCACCCGGCCCCGCGCGCGCGGGCGCACCGGCGGCAGGCGCAGCCCGGCCAGCGCGCGCTCGAAGCTGGCCCGGCGGCGCATGCCGCTGGCGGCCACGCGCGCGGCCAGTGCACTTAGGTGGCGCCGCACGAACGGCCGCGCCAGCAGCGCGTCCAGCGTTGGGCGGCGCGCGGGGTCGCGCTGCAGAAGGTCTTCGCTGAGCTCGCGCAGCTCGGCGCTGAAGCCGGCTGGGATGGGCGCGAACCGGCCGCTGAGCGCCCGGGCGGCGGCGTCATGGCGGCAGGGGCGCAGCATGCGCGCATGTCGCTTTTTCCACGGTCCTCCAGACATGCGCGATGTAAGATGTGCACGCACGTTGCCTGGGCCCTGCTCAAGCAGGTCCGTGCAAGGGATCGCCCCGATGCAGAGCTCGTCATGCAGCCCAATAAAAGCATCGCCTCTCTGGCATGCAGCAGACCGTGCACGTCATGCCGAGGGCTCTCTCTGACGTGCCGTTTCATGTACACCCTCCGCGCACCTCATGATGCGCACGGTGATGGCGCCCAGGTTGCTGCCGTCAAACGCGCGCCGGAGCGCGCACAGCTCGTACAGTATGCACCCGAGCGCCCACACGTCGGTTGCTGTGCCGTACGGGCGGCCCTGCGTTGGGCGGTGTCGCCAATCACCCAGACAGAGCGCCCCTGCTGGCAGCAGGGGGCGGGTCCCCTTCAGGTGCATCGCGTGCGCATGCATCTGCACATTCTGCGCGGTTCCCCCCCTGTGCGCAGCAGCCTAGGCTCAGCTTGGCTGATGTGCGGCGCCCCCTGCGCTCGTGCTTGAGCCCCGGCCGGCCTCCTACTGGACACGCTCGGGATGCCTGAGCCCGCGCGGGCAAGCCCTGGGGGCATGCGCCTGACGCCCCGCCGCCGCTTGCCCGCCGGGCTCTGCGGGGGTGCCCGGGCCGCGCACCTTGCAGATCTCGGGGCTCATGTAGTAGGGCGTGCCCAGCATGGTGCGCGCGGCCGCCTGGTCGTGCGCAAGCACCTGTGAAGCGCGGGCGCAGTCACGGGACGCTGGCCGTGCAGCCGGCCCACCATGCCCCGCGCGCTCCCCCCCGCGCAGCGCGCGCGCCGCGGCACGGCAGCGGCAGACAGGGCGGCGGGCCGGGTCAGCCCGCAGGGCGCCGCTCGCCGCGCATGCGCGGGGGCGGCCGGGGCGGGGCGCGCGCCTTGGAGATGCCAAAGTCGCCCAGCTTGACGACACCGTTTGAGCATAAAAACACGTTGTTGGCCTTCAGGTCGCGGTGGATGATGCCCTGCGCGGCGCGCATAGATTAAGGCAGGAACTTCCTCGAATAATATACTGGGTATACATCATTGGACATGCGCACAGCACAAGACTGCACACGCACGCTCTGGATGTCCACACTCCGCGTCTGCTGCTGGATGACAAAGCCCGAAGCACGAAGGGTATCTCACGCACGCCCCTGCCGTGTGGGCGCCCTGCAGCAGCATGGCCTGGACGCTGCAGGGCGCGATGTGAAGCGCTGAGCCCCCCGCCGACTGCGGATGCATGGCAGGGCGCGCGTGAGGGCTGCCTGCCTTGCTGTGCACATGCTGTAGCCCTAGGCACAGCTGGACGAGCTTGGCCATGATCTCGTCCTCGTCCAGCAGCCGCCCGGCGCGCCGCTTGAGGTAGCTGTGCAGGTCGCCCTCCTGCGCTCGCGCCGCGGCGTTTCCCGGCGCCCTGGCTGGCCCTGTCTGCTAAGAGAGCCTGAGCCTTCACCATGGTGAGAGTCACTGCGCTCCCCGAGCTTGCCCATGCAAGCATGAGCGGTGGATGATGCAGCCTGTCGGCACCTTGCGCACTGTACAACACAAGACAACAATGAATAGGGCGATACGGTGTAGGGCGCCGCGCGCGCCTCGCACAGTTCCATGACGATCTGGATACGGCCGCGCTCGGCGGTGAAGCAGTCGAGGTACCGGACGATGTTGACGTGGTCCAGCGCGGCCAGCACGGCGACCTCGTTCCGCGCCTGCGCGCACGGCGCCTCATCAGGTTGGTACGGTATATTAACATATTAATAAGGCTGCCAGTCTGGCGCGGGCTGCGCTCGGGCGCGGCCCGATGCCCTCCTTGCTGCGGGCGTGCCTCGGAGGCTGGGCAAGGGTGAGGGAGGGCGGGGTAGGGCAGCTCGTATCAAAGCTTGCTGCTTTGGATGCACACACCGGTGTCATGCCATGCACTCACTGCCCATGTGCGTGGCAGGAGCGCATGGCGCCGCCACGAAGATGCGCCACGCGCCGGGGCTGCGGGTGGGTGCGTGCAGGCTCGCAGGCGGCCGGCCCGCGGGTGCACCTCCTCGCGCGCGCTGTCGCTGAGCGTGTCGGGGTGCATGATCTTGACGACGACGGGCTGGTCGTCGCGGCGCCGGCGCGCGCGCACCGCGCGCCCGAACGCGCCCTCGCCCAGGTCCTCCTGCAGCTCATACTGCAGGAAGAGCGTGCCCCTGCGCGGGCGCGCCGCCCCGCTGAATCATGCGGCGCCCGAAGGCCTTGGTGCTGGGGGGAGCTCGGGGCCAATGCCTCGGGCAGTCGGCGCCTCAGGCACTGGGTTCGTTGCCTGGCTGCCACAGTCTGTGAGTCTGTGAGGGTGTCTGCGGGGGCTGGCACCCAGGCCACCTGGCGGGCACGGCATGCACGGAGCGCGGGCATGAGGGCTGGCAGCTGGCTTGCGGTGGAGAATAGCCGCTGTCCGCGGCAGGCACACATGGTGCCTGTCCTAGCTGGACATCCCTGATAGAGCAGGCAAGGCGCGGCAGGAGAGCCTACGCCAGCTGTGCTGGGTCGCCACCCGGGCCGCGCGACGGGCGCCGCCAGCAGCGCGGCGGGCCTCGGCGCGTCCGCCGCAGCCGCGCTGCGCGCCGCGCCCGCGCCCGTGCATGCGGGGCCCGCCGGGCCTTCCGGCGGCGCGCCGGGCGCCTCGGCTGCGCCCTCGGCCTCCGCCTCCGCCATGACCTGCGGGCGGCGCAGCGCTCGGTACGCACACGCGAGCGGCTGCGGCCGGCAGCGCCTCCAGGGCTGGGGTAGGGTTATCAATACCCACCTTACCCTAATCCCGGCACGGCACGCGCATGCGCGGGGGGCGCGCCTGATCGGCGAGTGCCTGCCAGCCGGTCATGGAGCCCATGGTTGCGCCGCCGGAGTGCGTGGCCCCGCCCGTGGCGTCATTGTGTCCATGCGGCTCGCCCTCCCCCGCGGCCAGGCCTGCCGCATGCGGCGCCCATGGCAGCTCGGGGTCCGCTTGCTGCGCACTAGTGTCACAGGGGGGGACTGGCTCTGGGCTGCGAGTGCCGGGAACGCGCGAACGGGGCTGCTTGCTGCTGGAGAGATGTACAGCGACTGCCGTCCCTGGAGGCTGCTCGGCCGCGCCGGCAGGGGCACGTCCGGCTGAGGCAGCTCACGCGAGGGCACACCGTGGCACACACGCATGCACGTGCAGGAACATGCAGTTAGATGGCCCTGCCTCGCGGTGCAAGCAGCCCTATGCATCAAACATGGCTGCAGCAACATGCACGCGGAGCGCTACGCGGCGACACTCAGCGCTGCCGCAAGGCCCTCGGCGCGCCCAGCGCGGCATCCATGCGGCTGGCGCGCGCCCGCTGCGCCTGCGGCGGCGGCGGCGGCCGCAGCTGCAGCGCGAACGCCTCGCCGAGGCCCAGCGGCGCGTGGCCGCCAGGCGCCTCGTCGGTCGCATCGCGGCTGTACGTGGGGCGCAGGTCCACGAATGCGGCGGGCATGGCCGCAGCCGGCGCCGCCAGCCGCGCCGCCGCCAGCTTCGCCAGCATGCCCTGCTCGCGCGCCCGGCCCGGCTTCTGAAGACATGCAGCGTGGCTGCAGCGAGACTGTATCTGGGCTGTGGTGGACTCGTGTGCCAGATGCTGTCTGCCGGGACGGTGAGGAACTCAGGCTCATGAGCTTGACACCCAGGGGAGCCAGCTGTGGCGGCAGGGGCAGCGCGTCATCTCGCGCCCGGCGCGGCCGGTACCTTGTGGGGCTTGTGTGCGCCGCGCGCCGGCGGCAGCGCGGCAGCGCCGCCCGCATCCGCCCCCGGTGTGGGCGCCCTCAGCATGACCAGGGCACCTGCATCTGCAGCGGGCGCTCCATGCGTGGCCAGGGTGAGCCCCGCCGCAGCGCGTACCGCGGTCACAAGCGGGGCCCCGGGAGCGTTGACATGCGCCCCATCTTTGGCCGCGGCGGGCGCCCCCTGCGCAGCCGGGGCCGTGCCCGTCCCTGGCGGCACCTGCCCTATGGCCGGTGCTGCGCCGGCCGCGCCCTTCGCTGGCGCAGCCGCCAGCGGGCGGTCTGAAGCCAGCACGCGCTCTTCGGCGTCTGGAGCCCTTGGGACTGCGGCTCCCAGTGGACCCGCGAGCTCGGGCGCCCTGGAGGCTGCGGCGGGCCCGGGCGGCGATGCGGCAGGGGCCGAGCCGGCCTGGGCGCGGCCCGCAGGCCCCGTGTGCAGGTCAAGCTGCGCGCGTGCTGCTGGCGCCGCCGCCGGGCCCTCAGGGTCGGGCTGCAGGCCCGTGAGGGTATCGAAGGCGCCCAGGGCGTCAAAGGCGCTGAGGAACGCCGCTGCGCTGGCGGCCGCGCTGCCGCCGCCGCCGTCGCCCGCATCACCACCGTCGCCCGCTGCCTCGCCGCCGCTGCCGGCGGCCTCGTCGGCTGCCGCCCGCGCTTGCCTCAGGCAGCATACTGCCGCTCCAAGCGGCCTCGTGAGCTGCTACCTGGTGTGGGTACAGGTGCGCGGGCAGCGCGTGGCTCGCCCCGTCTGGCGCCTCCGTAGTCGTGCGCGTGCGCGCGCGCACCCAGCGCGCCCTCTGCACCATCTCGGGCAGGCTCTGCGACCCCCCGCTCTCCAGCGACTGCCCCCGTTCCGGCCCAGACACATCATCGTCCTGCCCGTTTGAGGGAGCCACACCCCGCATGCTCTCGCTTGGTGCGGCCCCCAGTTGCGCGGCCGCCACCCCTGGGCTGGACGCGTTCGCAGGCCCGGCCGAGGCGGAGGTCCTGCGCAGCGCCAAGGCGGCGTCCAGCGTGCCCACCGCGTTTGGCGCCGACGCCCGGCGGCAGCTCCATGGCTCGCTGCCCGGCGGCTGGGCTGGAGCGCCATCGGGCCGCTGCCAGGGCGGCGTCTGCGCAAAGGACGCGCCGCCAGAGCCAAGCCCGGCGCCCGACCAGGCGCCTGCGGGCGGCGGCGACCCGCCGCGCGGCGCACAGTCGGCCTCCACCGTCGTCGCAGACTGCAGCTGCGCCGTGGGGCTGGGTGCGCTGCCCGCGTGCTCCCGTCCTGCCTCTGCGCCGTGCGCAGCGCTTCCCAAGGGCGGGAGGTGCGGTGCGGCCGCGCCGCCCCCCTCGGCGCTCGCCGCGGCGGCCTGCGGCGACGCTGGCGCTGCAGCCCCGGCACACGCTTGCATTCAGGAGTGCAGGGCGCTGCAACCGCCCGTGCGCGCCTTGCAGGCCGGGGCGGCGGCGCACCTTGGGACTTTATGCGCAGGCTGCCCGCCTCCTGCGACAACTGCAGGTCTGTGGGCAGCAGCGGCAGGCCGCCGCTGGAAGTCCAGCCCGCCAGCTGGGCCGGGAGGGGCTGGGCGGCGGCCGTGACGTGCTGCACGCCCGCGCCCTTGTCCCTGGGCGCCCGCGCCTTGCCCTTGGGCAGGGCCTGCGCTGGCGCGCACGCCTGCGGCGGCACTGACACGCAGGCGCCCATGGCGGTGCCCAGCGTCGAGGCCGCCCTTTTCACGGAAGCAGTCGCCGTTTCTGTCCGATTAATTTTAAAATCGTACAAACGAGGGTCCATAGGTCCGAGCGCATTGTGCCAAAGCAAAGCAGAACCAGCGCGGTGTGTTTTGGCCCGCCATCGTGCTTACGTCGCCTGGGCGCAGCCCCGCAGCCTTGCCAGTAGCTGGCAACTCAGACACGTACAGTCCAGTGTAGTCCGTGGTCGCCTTTGCTGCGCTTGGTGACGCGGAGAGCGCGCTGATGGCAGAGTGGGACAGCGGCACAAAGGAGACAGTAAAACGGATACCTCTGCTCATGGTGCGGCAGACAAAGTTCAAAGAGTGATCAATCGATTCGCCCGAGAGTGTGCTGAACTGGCGCACCGGCCGGGCCGCAGGTGAAGGCAGGCCCCCGCGAGAAGGAGGACTGGTCCAGGCGGCTGAAGGAGGTGAGCCAGCCTTGCTGCTGCCCCCCGCTCCCCGGCCCTGCGCTCGCGGGCGCAGCGCCCGCGCCTGAGGCGCGCAGCGGCGCGCGCCCTGCAGGAGCTGACCGCGCTCATAAAGTACATCCAGCTGAACAAGGCCTCCGACAGCGACTGGTTCACGATCACGTCCAACAAGGAGGGCACGCACTGGTCGGGCAAGTGCTGGTACGTGCACAACCTGCTGCGGCACGAGTTCGCTTTCGAGTTCGACATCCCGGCGACGTACCCGGCGACCGCGCCGGAGATCCGCATACCCGAGCTGGACGGCAAGACCGCCAAGATGTACCGCGGCGGCGCCATCTGCCTCACAGTGCACTTCAAGCCGCTGTGGGCCAAAAACAGGCGCGTGCGCGCTGCCGCCCACACGGGCAGCTGCAAGCCTCTGTGCTGCCAGACTTGTGTTGCCTTGAAGGCTGGTATTGAGAGGTGTCGCCCCGCTTGTGAGCTTAGCAGACTTATGCCACATGCAGCAGCCCTGCATCGGCCGCTGCCTCTTATTGCACGCCTGGACCTTGTCTGAAGCAGTGTGGACCCGCACCCGTCCTGCTGGTGGGCGCCCTGACGGGCAGCCCTGCCCGCGCAGCCCGCACTTTGGAGTCGCGCACGCCTTATGCTTGGGCCTGGCGCCGTGGATGGCAGCAGAGATCCCGCACATGGTAGATACAGGCGTAATTGCTGCCAAGGCGTGAGGCCTCCCAGCCGGTGCGTGAGAGGTCAGCATGTCATGGTCATTGCCTGTGCTGGGGTCGCGGCCGCCATGCGAGTCTGCTAGCTACAGTGTTTCGTCAAACAGGTGTGCATAGCCCGGCATGATGCACAGCCTGGCATGTTGGCTGTCCCTGCATGCCCTTGCAGCAGGGCCGCGCGGTCTCAGCCACGACGGTTTGTCTGCCGTGTTGTCGGGAATTGTGGCAGACATGCCGGCACAATACTTAGCAGTGGACGCATATGAGTTGGCAGACCGTGGTGGCAAGCAAAACGCTTGCTGAGCTGGGCTGAACCTGCAATCCTCTTCTGCGCTGCCTGCCTGACACGCACCAAATTATTTCAGAACTGGGCGCCTGCTTATACCATTCAGTGTGTCAGACAACATGCGTATGGGCTTCACAGTTGACAGGACCATGTACCTGGAGAAGCGTATACGTGCATGCGGGCCGCATTGCAGGCAGCGAGGACAACACCACTTGCATGTTAAACGCCATGATACACTACGAGCGTTGCAGCGCAGAATTCACAGCACTGGGCCCTGCAGCTGGTAGACGAAGCTCCCAGTGCATCAACACTGACCAGGCACGCCTATGCAGCGGCGGCACCATTTAATCCTTTACAGGCCAACCAGCCCCGGCGCTCGGCAGCCCTGACAAATCGCCAATGAGGCACAGCAGGGGCCGCGCTTCAGGGGGCGGCCGGGCCGGCGGCCTCCTCCGAGCGAAAGTGGCTCTGGCAGCACTGACAAACCGCGAGCGAGGGCAGCAGGGGCCGCATTTCCGCATTTCAGGGGGCGGCCGGACCCGCGGCCTCCTCCAGGCGGAAGTGGCCCTGGCGCGGGTCGGCCGCCGCACAGCGCAGCCGCAGCCGCTCGCCGACCGCGGCGGGCCGGTTGATGACGACGACCGTCTCGATGCCCAGCTCGCGCAGGCGCACGAGCGCCACGCCCGTCTCCTGCGCGCCGCAGCGCGCGCGTCGCGCGCGCTCCCGCACATAGCTGCATGATCGGATCAGAGCGGGTGCCAGCGGCGGCTGCTGCAGACCAGCGGCCGCTGCTCACGCACAGGGCGTCGGGGGATAGAAACATCTGCGCCATGGGAGCGCTTCGCGGCAGGGTCTATTGAGGCACCAGCCACGGGCAAACCAGCCCGCGCCTGCTAGGGCGCGCCATGCCCCAAAACAAACATTGAAACACGAGGGACAGGAGCTTCATGCGATCGCGGGCACGGCGGCGCGCCTGACGGACCCAGTACAGCAGGAGGCCGGGCCAGGTGCGGCCGGGGTCGGCCGCGGCCGCGTCGCGGAAGTAGACCGCGGTCCAGTACGCGGCCACCTCGCGCTCCAGGCCGAGCAGGCGCCGCAGCGCCGCGCTGTGCGCGTCCACGGCGGCCGCCAGCGCCGGCGCGCCCCACGGCGGCGCCGCGCCGCGCAGGTGCGCCTGCGCGGCGCGCTCGTGTTCGTGCGGGCGGCGGCCGGGCGTACGGTGTTATGCGGCGCCCTGAGGGCGGCGGCCGCGGGCCCGCAGGGGCCGGCCGGCCGCCCGAGCGCGCTGCTGTGCCGAGCCTGATGGCGGTGGCAGCGGGCCCGCGTGGGCAGGGGGGCGCCCGCGCCGCACCTTGAGCTGCCAGTGCGCGAGCAGGTCGCTGTAGCGCCGGATGGGCGACGTCACCTGCGCGTACGCGGGCACGCCGAGGCCCGCGTGCGCCTGCGGCGCGTCCGCGGCCACCTGCGCACCAGGGCGTGCTCAGGCTGCGCCGCGCGCGCGCTTGCGGCTGCCTCGAGCCTGCCTGCTGCTCCGCTGGCTGCCCTGGTTGAACATGTGGCGGTCCTGAGCTGTTGAGCGAGCGAGTCTCCGGCACGCACTCTGTACCCAGGTCCTCTCTGAGCACAGGTCACAGGCAGCATGCAGTGCCCTGCGCGGGCCGCGCGCCCCGCACACCTGGCCGCGCGTCATGCGCGAGCGCAGCAGCGCGTTGCGGCAGGCGCCGGCGGGCGCGGCCGCCAGCGCTGCCGCGCCCGGCGCGACCGCCGCCAGCTGGCTGCGGTACGGCAGCGGCACGCCGCCGGCGGCACCTGGCGCGCGGCCCGTCACTGGTCACGCCGAGCCTGCCGGGCCGGCCGG
>JAABUY010004829.1_pt1 | contig 13861 bp, 10 predicted proteins | sample 5560271 | NCBI WGS metagenome assembly JAABUY01 (sample SAMN10711886, study PRJNA513374) | rock metagenome | isolation source: Antarctica rocks | place: Antarctica: Victoria Land, University Valley
ATGGTTACGACACCATGGTTACGACATTGGTGTTTGAAGCATCAGACATATCTGGCTAGTCTTGCGCAGGCTACAGAAAACTGACACATCATTCCACAGCTCAGACCTGCAATCTTATCTCATTGTCATTAATTATTTATACAGAATGCAGGTACCGAAGAAGCAACCAACACATAAGCGCTCTGCCGGCTTTGTTCGGATCGCCTCCCGGGCCAAAGCCCTGGGCATTCCTGGGGTAGGATCGGGCATGGCTCCAAGCCATGGGCACCTATTGCTCCGCTGGATCTGGGGTGCAGGGCGACAACGCCTGCAGCAATGCAGCATCGACTTTCACTTCTACAAGGCAATCACTGCTCCTTTTCGGCACCCCGGACATACCTTATTGATTGTATTAGTCTTTTGGTAGACACTCTGGAGGCTACCAATAGCGTGCCCAGCACCCCATGGGGGGCTCGTGTGTACACGTTCCTGGGTTGAGAAACCTTCAGCCCCGAGTTTCCCAAATTACCTACCTTGGCATTCTTCTCCCCCTGTGCCGACCACGCATAACCATCCACGTCAGCACATATTCTGTTACAGGGCTACCAGCGGCATCCGATTGCCTTACCCTTGCAACAACGTGCGCTGGCTCCTCGCGTTAGGCTTCCAGCATCCTTCCAGTATCCTTCCAAGATTATTCTGGCGGTGAGATCGGCTTCCGGGAATTGAGCTGTCGTTTTCCCTGGCATTCTTCCCTTATAGCTCTCTGGCACTCTGCATCCGAATTATTCTTGGGACCTGTCATAAAGCTGACGATCTGCTATCTTGACTTCTTCTTTTTCGTTAAAGCTATCTGAAAATATCGTTCAGCTATTGCTGCTGCTCGTTCTCTTGCTTCCTGACTACAAACTCCACTCTTTATCGATCAGGGTAATCAGTCGTTACTAAGGCCAATTATTCGGACTACTGAAAGATCACTCTATTGCTCCGTAAGAGTCTTGTCCCTACTTTCGTTGGGCCTATCTAACATAAAAGTAGCTCATACCAAGATCGCAACCCAGATAATCATCTACCCATATCTTATACATCCGGTCCGAGCCTCCTCATGACTTCTTCGATTCCCCAAAGTCGGCCCCGGTTGTCCCTCGCCAGTCCCAGTACGTTCAGTCGAGACCTCTCAGTCGCCATGCTGGCCTCGCCTCGACCAAAATTCACCCTTCCGGTAGACCCTCGATCAATCGATCAGCAACCACCCCCACCACCACCATCGCCTGTGGGTTTCACAGCCTCGTCGAACGGGTGGATACCTCACAAAAATAAGCCAGTAGCCATGTTCTTGTAGTGACTGTTCAGGGGACGTGGCGTTTGCTTTTGTATAATTGGGCCTGTGGATCAGTCCGTTTGGTTCTATGCACACTATCTGGGATGGTGATCCGAGATGATTACAACATAGAGCAGTAGAGCCGTCTGTATATCTCGTTTTTAACCTAAATTCTTTACTTCGTAACCATGTACTCAGCAGATGGATGTAATTGATGGATCTTATACTTCCGATCTTGCCTCGCCACTCTTAACCGTACGCTGTTGTTTTTCTCCCTCTTCAATGTCTCCACATTGTGCCCGTTCATTGGTCCAAGAGACTTCCAGGCTTCTGTCGATCTACTTTTGTCAAGCGGTATCTAGCTGTTGTTATCGGAACTGTTGTGTTTAGGCCTTGACGCTCGTCTACGTGGAAATTTAGAGTACCCTTTCGAATGTTCTGGCATCAATGAGCAGGTTGTTGCTTAGAAACCCAAGTGGTTATTATCGTATAAATAGATATAAACTTGAGTTGTCTCATGACGATGCTGCCTGCGAAAGAAGATAATAAAGCCCATAGATAGCTGTCACTGACAGTATGACTTGGCGACGAAGTGACAAGGAAGATGTCTTGTAAAACATTCACTGACGAAAGGGTTCCAGAAAACTTCGCAATTATGCTTATGAGGAGGATAGACATAGGGAAACATCAAAAAACCATGAGATGGATCTCACTCTCGCAATAAATTATGTAGATGGAGCCAGACTGTAATTTACATCAAAGCTCAGGTTAAGAGCTTGAACATATCTAATCTTTAGTGGTATCCTTGCTCGCCACCGTTTTATAGACTTCGCATTGTTGATAAATTTATATCAGCTTAAGTGGCAGCTCGAGGCAAGAAAAACCCGATCCATGTCTTCTATCTTCCATGTTCCGCTTGGTTTTACAACTGAACGAATATTGTATTATAGCCTTTCGAGAGTTCGATCAATGATGTCAAAGTGAGATATGCGCTTAGTATGGAATACAAGGCAGCCCAACCAATTTGAATTCCTTTAATGCCCTAAACCTCCCGATGTCTGGATACGCGGGTAACTAGTTCTACTGACCCCTGCGCCGTTTAGGGATCACGGATGGTCATATGACAGTCAGGTCAGGTCAGATGTTTTCTGTCATGCTGACGTCAGATGTTTCTACTTGACAGCCAATAAGACAGCTTATATATATATTACTAAGGCTTTTAACCAATCAGAGCCCAGGAATCGACTAGTTCTATTGGGCTGAGCGTTCTAAAAATTCCGGAGCCGCAGACGCCTGAGAACCCGGAGAAAACAGAGAAAACAGAGACAACAGAGCAATTTATAGTGTAATTTCCGTCTCTTCTTCATCTCTTTCTCTAGCTTCCAACATCGAACTTTGTTCCTTCAACCACTGATCTTCTACCCCTATGAGCTCCTCTTCAGTAGGCATTGCTTGAGCTATCTTTCGTAGTGTACGCTCGCGGCATTTCACTACTCTTTCTCTTCTTCCTGAAACGATTAACTCGGTAAACGCGGCGTGTACAGCTGAATCAGATAGCATAGTGCTTATATAGAGCAGTCAATAGAGGTGATGGTTGATGTAGAAAGGTTGAGGAAAGGGAGGATTCGGCGGAAATTGCAAGATTTTCTACCGAAACGGGCTAGCCTATACCTTGAAAGGATTAGCGCGAAACCCGATCTGGCTAGACTGCTGTCATGTCATTTGTCAGGTCAGATCCATGTCACGACTTGACGTCATATGACTTGTCATACCATCGAAATGACGGTCATTACCGATCCCTAGCGCCGTTGCAGATTTCCGGGACCAAGGCCATCTCCAACAACCATAATGTTCAATTTTCTTTTGGGGAAAACAGCAATTATTCATGTTCCTAGTGCCGCAATGGCTCAACCAAAGTCACGGATGCCGCCACAGACACCCAATTCAGTCCAGCAACCATTACTAGCTGCGCAAGATGAGCTCTCAGATGACTCCGAGGGACTCGATAGCGATGACCCCATGGAGAAGGACGAGACTGAGGTGGAGCTTGAGAAGCTCGTCTTCGGTGATGATGCAGGGTTTCACGAGGGTTTAAAATCCTACAACGAAAATGCTTTTCCCACAAAGCTAGAATCGAATGCGGAAGACCAGCGAAACGCTGCGCAAGTCTCAGATGAAGAGCAAGCCTTACAAGGTGTTGATGATGCGGATGTACGTACTCTGGCCATGCTACTTGGCTTGCTCCCAGTAACAAGATACTCACAGAGGCGCTAGCTCTTTTTCCTTGATTCTGCACCTTCGGCGAATCTAAACACAGACCTGGTGCTTGCGCAAACCTCGGAGGACGATGAGCAAGACGCATCTCACTATCAGCAAGCTGCGGCATGGATCGATAGCGAAGATGAGCACATTGTCGTTTCATTGGCTTCTAATCCTAGGCTACGTAAGTTACGGCTCACTGAGTCTGAAGACCTTGTCAATGGCAAAGAATATACCAAGCGGCTACGACGACAATTCGAACGATTGTATCCCGTACCCGAATGGGCGAACCCTGCTGCAGTCCAAAAAGCCTCTCCAAGAAAACGGAGGCGGACTTCAGGCTCCCCGAATAGCTCGGACGAAGACGTATCCGCGGACGACATGTCCATCAACCCCGATGATCTCTCCGCCCAACCGCTAGCCAAGCTCCTTCAGTCAACCACGGGATTCATCCAGCCCACAGTGTCCACCGGTTCTTCTGCTCGAAAAAGGCTTCGTCCCGAAGTCATTGACATTCAACGCACCAAAGATGTTAGCGGCGTTCAACCCGTAAGCTTCCCACAACCCTCACCCCATTCCACTACACCTAGGAAACTAATCACCCAAAAGTCTGCAATCACATCCCTTGCATTTCACCCCTCGAACCCCCTCCTCCTCACCTCCGGTCCCTCCTCCACCCTCTCCCTCCACCACGTCTCCCCCCATCCTCCTCAACCGAACCCCCTCCTCACCTCTCTACACATCCGTCGCAACCCCCTCACCACCTCGGTCTTCCTCCCCACTCAAGGAAACAAAATATTTTTCAGCGGCCGTCGGCGTTACTTCCATGTCTGGGACTTGCAAACCGGGAAGATTGAAAAGGTATCGAGGGTGTATGGCCATCAGGATGAGCAGAAGAGCATGGAGAGGTTTAAATTGAGTCCGTGTGGGCGGTGGATAGGGCTTGTTGGGAGCGGGAGGAAAGGTGGAGGTTTGATCAATGTTTTGGATGCGGGCACTCGCCAGTGGGTGGCTGAAGTACGCGTGGAGGGAAAAGGAGGGGTTGCGGATTTTGCCTGGTGGGGCGATGCGAATGGCATGGTAATCATTGGAAAAGGCGGTGAGGCCGTGGAGTGGGATGGACGGGAAAAGATAGTTGTGGGACGTTGGGTTGACGAAGGAGCAGTGGGTACAACGGTAGTCGCCTTGGGCGGGAAAGGAACCGGAGCCCAAAGCCTTGGCGCAGACAGGTGGATCGCCGTCGGAAGCTCCAGCGGCATCGTCAACATCTACGACCGCCGAACCTGGGATTCCTCTATTCCAGCCACCCCAAAACCTGTCCGAGCGTTCGACCAACTGACCACGCCAACAAGCCATCTGGAGTTCTCGCCTGACGGGCAGGTGTTGGTGATGGCGAGCCGGTGGAAGAGGGATGCGTTGCGGCTGGTGCATTTGCCGAGTTGTACCGTGTATCGGAACTGGCCGACGAGCTCGACGCCGCTGGGGAGGATCACGGCCGTGGCGTTTGCGCCGAACTCGGAGATGTTGGCGGTGGCGAATGAGCAGGGGAAGATTCGGTTGTGGGAGATTAGGAGCTAGTATAAAGCTTTCGAATTATCATGTTCAATCAAGCCAACCCACATGAAAGGATATTGCCCACGAGGTAAGCTGTATGTAATCTATCCTCTATACGTCCCTACTACAGTATACTCCACATCATGTCGTTATTTGGTTTACACATCGATCATATCGATCACATTCATCACACTCATCACAATCTATGACATTCCCTTGGCATTTTTAATCCCCACCAAGTTCCCATCTTTGACCCTCTTGATCGTTAATGCTGCGATTAACGCCGCCCCCACGCCTGACCCATCCTCCGCCGGCCTGATATCGACCTTATCCTTCTCCCCTTTCTTCCAGTCCAAAATCTCCCTCAAAGCCACTGCGCCCCTAGCCTTGAAATGCGGGTATTTGTTGAATACGCTTCCATCCGCCCCGACATGGCAGGCTTCGATATTCTTCTTTTTGCAAATAGCTGCCACACCGCAGGCGGAGAGTCTGGCGGACCGAGTGCCGATGAGCTCTGCCAGACGACGGCAGAGCTCGAGTTCGGGTTTGTTGGCGGTGATGTTGAGGGTTTTGTGCATGAGGTCGGCGGTTTCGGAGAGGTTTTCGAAGGGGTCTTCTTCAATCATACTCAAAAACGACGAGTCGAGGGTATACGCTTTGTGTAGCTTGCTGATGTCCTGGCCCTCAAAAATCTTGACCCCTTTATTTTGATGCAGGTCAACGAGAGCGAGGCGAAACAGCTCACCAAGATAGAGACCTGCGATCATTTTCTCAAAGGCTTGTTGGCCAGGGCGGGGGGAGTCGTTATCGACGATTATATCGTAGGGGGTACGTGGGAGGACAACGTGTTCGTTGTCGAAGGCGCCGTATTCACAATTAATGGCGATGGGCATGTCGGGGGGGAGGTTGTAATGGGCGATTTTAGGGACGGAGCCACAATTCTCCATGTAGGCGGCGTTGCAGCCTGTACCAAAAATGCAGCCGATTTTGGTCGCATCGTCTGTATAGGCTGAGGCGATAAGAGTTCCGGTTGTATCGTTGATGAGGGCGCCGAGCTTGACCGGGAGTTTTCGTTTTGCAAGAGCGGCTTCAAATTGGCCAGCGACGTCTTTACCTTCCACACCCGCAATGTCGAAACCTTTGGTCCACCGTTGCAGAACGCCATGGTCTATGTACTCCTGAGTTGCAGGGAAAGAGAAGGTAAAGCCGAGAGGGATTTTGTCTAGTATTTCTAGGTCCTCAACTTCGTGGTGATATTCAATGAATTGTTGAAGGCAGTCAGCAATATATTCCCAGAGCTCCTCCGAGTCCCCTGTTTTCAACTCTTCTGGCATTCGGTATTTAGACTGTATGATCTCAAATTCACCCTTCTCTTCCGGTAAGATGATCTCGCAGACACGAAGATTGGTACCACCCATATCCAAGGCCAGGAAAGTGCCCTCCTCGTACCCGGTAGGGTATCCCATCACCCAGGTAGGGTTCATTGGCTGTCACATTAGCCATCAGCATTACACATCTCAGCTTGTTACTGCTTACAATGCTGCCTCCTTGGACGCTGAGACCTAAATTGACCGTTAGGGCAGTGTTGATGAGTAAGACAGGATGCAGCCAGGACTTGCCCTTTTCCAGCTCCTTGACAAAATGATTCGTCACTTCTTTCAGCTTGGCTTGGTCCACAGTGAATAGCCTTTCTAGCTCCTTGATCTGGTCTAGAAGATCTTTTGGCACATCGGCCATAGACCCTGGTATTGACTATTCAGAAAGACACCAGCGCAGCACCCACGACTGACTGACATACCTCGGCGGGAAGGCTGCCGCCTAGGAGGAAGTACGACCATCTTGCCCTTTTTCTAGGGTTCCTGGTGATAAAAGACAGGCAGCGCTGGGTGCCGTTGGATTGAGATTTTGGATAAGTTCTGAGCGACTTTAACAGGCTTGGGCAACGTTGCTGTAATTGAACCGGCGAACCTGTACTCTTGCAATCAGCCAGATAGTGCTTGAGGGTATGTTCAATAAATTGAAAGAATTGTTTGGCGAATAGCTTCTTCAAACTGCCTTCGGCTCCCTTCCACTCAACAATTTCGCAGTAACCATTCCACACGCACCTTTGGATGAAGTGCGATTTTCGGTATACGGACTGAGTAGATGATATGATAGCAAATGGAAGAATCAAAAGGAATTTTTATTCAAGACAGATTCCGGTGAAGGTGTGGTCCATGTTCAAAAACGAACAAGCTCACGTGATTACGTGACCGTAAGGCTGAACCCTTACTCATATAGATGAGGGAAGGCGTTTGTACACAATAAGGTTACTCCGCATAGTACGCCGTATTACCTTAGTTAGCTCTGATTGCCGTTGGTCTTGCCTGCGTGATTCAGGGGCTTATATTCCTCTACGTAGCTTCATCCCAGGTCTACGGAGGTACACAGAATCTCAAACAGACAGGTGATCCTGGCTTGTTGAGGTAGGGTTAGGAGCAACACCGATAGATTCGTTGAGAAAGCGCCATTTTGGGACTCCTTTCCTAAGAATAGACATTACAGTATGTACAGTATTCCGTACCTTATTTGATGACCTTACCTTATTCGAGCCTCATTCTTAAAAGAATTCTAGAGTTCCAGAGTTGCAGATTGGCCATGATCCAGTGGCTCTCATTGGCTCCCTCATCTTTCACGCTAAGCCAATTGATCTCAACACCTGCAGGGAATGACGTCGGGTTTAGCGCCGTCACAAACTCCTTTGCTCATATCATCTGCGTCTTTCATTGTTCTTTCTCTCTCCACAATACAACACTCTCTTGCGTTGTCGGTCGGCCACTACGCGTCGGTTTGGTGACTTGAGCCTTGCTGAATCAACTGCGAAACTTCGTACTTGTCTTTAGTTCACCCTTGTAATAAGTGTCTGCTTTTGCAGGCTGGTAAATTCACTTCGTTTATGATTGATTTGTTCAATCTTCACGGCAACTGCGACTATACTGCGACCGTACTGAGGAAGGCTCAGCCAACATGTCCACCACTACTTCGGCTCCCGCAGCGACAGACACCGCCACCTTCTATGGTGCTCTCAATGGCGGCTCTGGAAAGGGGGCCCAACAGGAGGGTCAATCGGTCTCGACCTTCTTTGCCTCAGTGGCCACGGGTGCCACCATATTTGGCTTTCAATTCGCCGTCTTCTTACTCCTCAGGACGAGATTGTCTAGAGTTTAGTAAGAATCAACCTCATGTCTTCCCTAGGTGCTCCTGCTAATACTTGCACAGCGAGCCGCGCACCTATCTCGTGCCAGATCGTATACGGACCAACCCAGCACCGAACGGCCCCTGGCAGTGGCTCATTCCTGTATTCCGGACCAACACACATGATTTTATCCAGAAATGTGGACTGGATGCCTACTTCTTCCTTCGCTATTTACGCATGTTGCTCAAAATCTTCATACCAGCGGCTCTCATCATTGTTGTAATCCTTGTCCCACTGAACAAGGTCAGTGGCCGAGGCTCAAGCTTCGCCACAGGTATTTACGGAAACAGCACGACCTACAGCAATGTCACCGGCTTGGACCAGCTCGCATGGGGCAATGTAAGGCCAACTCAGAACAACCGATACTGGGCGCATCTTATATTGGCTGTACTCCTGGTGATCTGGGTCTGTTTCACATTCTGGGATGAACTTCGAGGATACATCCGTGTACGACAAGCCTATTTAACATCGCCCGAACACAGGATCAAGGCGTCAGCGACGACTGTGCTAGTCACCGGGATACCCCATAAGTGGTTGACTTTCGAAGCTCTCGATGGACTTTACGACGTTTTCCCGGGAGGTATCCGCAACATCTGGATAAACCGGAATTATGACGCGCTGAGCGACAAAGTCCAACTACGTAACGCTACAGCTGTGAAACTCGAAAAGGCGTACACGGCTCTCATTCGGAATGCCAAGAAGGCTTATTTGAAGCGTGTTAAGAAGACAGGCGAGCCAAATATGATTGACGCATACTACAAGGCCCGAGCTGAAGCTAGAACTAAAGCGAAGAAAGGACAGGCCGGTGGGATTGCCGACGAAGGTGGAATCAGTTCTGGCGACCCACATCAAGTACACCATACGCTCGATGAGGCTTTGGCAGAATCATCATCTCCAGATCGCGATCGACCTGCTTTGCCGGCCTATCCTCGACGAATTTGCAGTAGGATCGTCGTTCCAGATGAATCTGATTATGATGCCATCCGGGACGGAAACCGACGTACCATCGTTTCCAGCGAACCAGCCCCAGGTGTATCCCAAAAACCTCAAAACCATTCTCGTCGGCTAAATCGTTCAGAAGGCCTTTGGCCTCTCCATCATCGTCGTCATACCTTGCGTCAGAGCACGGCAAACTCTGAAGTGAAGCCAGAGAAATGTGCGACTCCTCCGGAAGAGGACGAATTTCCCCTCCGGGCGACTGAATCTGCCTCTAACGAACCCGCCTATCTGGGACCCGGAGCTCAAGGATCAGCGCCTCACGAAGCCGATCCTGAAAAGAAATGTGTTGAATTTGCTGTACAGATGCACCCGAAGGAATTGGACGCAAGGCCTCCTTGGGAAGAGGATGAGGACGATGGTGAGCCCACGTGGAAGAAATATCTTCGGCAGAAGGACCGCCAAACTATGAGACTCCCTATTCATCGGTGGATGCCATCATTGCCACTGATAGGCAAGAAGGTCGACACCATCGATTATTGCCGGGAAGAATTGGCTCGGCTTAACGTCGCGATTGAAGAGGACCAGAGGGATCCAGAAAAGTTTCGACTGATGAATTCCGCATTCATACAATTCAATAACCAGGTTGCCGCGCACATGGCTTGCCAGGCCGTCAGCCACCACTCGCCGAATCAAATGACCCCTCGTCTGGTGGAAATCTCTCCAGAGGATGTACTTTGGGACAACATGTCTCTTAAATGGTGGGAATCATACCTACGTACTGCAATAGTGACATTGTTGATCATCGGGTTGGTCATCGGATGGGCTATCCCAGTCACTTTTACTGGTCTACTCTCTCAAGTGCGCTACTTGTCAACGACTTTCCCATGGCTGGCTTGGCTCGGACGGACGCCGACGCCAATACTAGCAGTCATCCAGGGTGTATTACCACAGGCACTCCTGGGACTGCTTCTTTACCTTCTCCCCATGATTCTACGCATCTTTGTAAGGTTCCAGGGTAATCGTACAGGCACGGCAGTAGAACTGTCGGTGCAGAACTATTACTTCTTCTTTTTGTTTGTGCAGGTGTTCCTCGTGGTCTCGATCTCGTCTGGAATCACGACCGTCATTCAACAAATCACGAAGTCCCCCCAGAGCGTGCCGTCGATACTAGCACAGAATCTACCGAAGGCTTCGAATTACTTCTTTTCTTATCTGTTGCTGCAAGCATTGTCCACGAGCGCCGGAGCTCTTATGCAGATCTGGGGTCTAATACAATGGTTCATAATCGCACCACTGTTTGACAATACGGCAAGACAGAAATGGAGACGGCAGACCGGCCTACCAATTATCAGCTGGGGTACATTTTTCCCAGTCTTCACGAATTTGGCTGCCATAGGTTAGCAGTGTCCTCATCTTACCCGAAATAATCATTGAGCTAACATTATGTCAGGATTGATTTACTCCGTGATCTCACCTCTAATCCTGGTCTTCTGCATAGTGACTTTCGGCCTTTTCTGGATCGTCTACCGATACAACACTCTCTACGTTACGAAATTTCGCCTTGATACTGGTGGCTTGCTCTTCCCCAAGGCAGTCAACCAGTTGTTCACCGGTTTATACGTTATGGAGCTGTGCTTGATTGGCCTGTTCTTTGTTGTCCGTGATGTCGATTCGTATGGTAACGCAGTGGGAACGCCTTGCAAAGGTCAGGCTATCGTCATGATCGTTGTTCTCATTGGTACCATAATTTTTCAATGGCTTCTTAATGCCTCCTTTAGTCCATTATTCAGATACTTGCCCATTACTTTGGAGGACGAGGCGGTTGAGCGGGATGAACTTTTTGCACTAGCTCACGAAAAACGCTGGAACCATCTTGAAAGGGAGCACGAGGGGCTGAACACCATTGAGACTCCCGCAGAGGGTGAATGTCGTTCCGAGAAAGCAGCTTGGCAGGCAGAGGAAATTGGAGAGCAAGATATAAGAGCATCTAAAGACCAAAGCAGCGAGTCAGACCCTTGCGCCAGAGAATCCGGAGAGCGTCAACAAAGTTCGGAAACTGATCTCTGCGGCATCAGGAATTTCGAGGAATGGGAACCACGTGCTAGAAAATATGACGGCAAAAACGATCCTGGAGAGATTCAAAACACTTCTGAAACCGATCTTTATGGCGTCAGTACATCCGGAGATCGTCGCCGACGTAAGAGCAGACGTGAATACTACAAGCATCTCGAAGAGCGACAACAACATGCTTGGGAAGATCATGCGAAGTACGTTGAAGCTCGCAACGGAATACCTCAAATAGGAGGCAGAGACCATGGTTGTGATGGCAATAACGACCAAGCTGATTTCGGAGATGGTCGATCGAGTGCGGAACCAGAACAAGGCTCTGTAATGATCAAACACCCTAATCCTACCGGCAGTGATGGCTACGATCATTCTGGAGAGCTCCAACCTAGTTTTGAATCAGACCAGGGCTCGGTAGTGATCAAACGCCCAGATCCTGCAGGTAGCGACGACCGCGATGGCTCCGGAGACCGCTTTGAAAGTGCCGAAGAACAAAAAAGCTCAGTGATGGTGAAAGGCCTAAGTTCTGACGGTGCTCATGTTCCCACAGCGCCCCAAAATAGTCTCGGATCAGGAGAGAGTGCCATAGAAGCATGGGGCCTACATGATGACGGACCTCGACCATTGTTAAGAGCTTTAGGCTATACTCCGCAAAGTGCCGAAGGGGAACCAGGTATGGCGGGAGTAAACGACCTTAGTGACAACGGACCTCGGTCGTTGTCAAGAGCAATGAGATATCCATCACTCAGTAAGCCCACGCCGAAGAAGATGGGCTGGGCAGAACGATCGCGCAAAGACTGGGCTGCACGATCCCCAAGGTTCGCACACACGTACGAAGTCCGCGAGCGTAAGCATACACGTGTATCCACAGATGTGGAAGAACAGAGTACCGACCGTCTTGGCCGAGCTCTGTTTTCAGATATCAAAGACGAACTTGAAGACCTTACTGTCGAGGAGCGCGATAAGTTGGTCCAACACGCATTTCAGCACGAGGCATTGAGGTCTAAGAGACCGGTGATCTGGATCCCCAGGGATGAGCTAGGTGTTAGCGACGACGAGATCTATCGATGCCAAAGATTCTCAAAGCACGTCTGGATCAGCAACCATTGTGCAGGTCTGGACGGCAAGGGAAGCGTGGTGTTTGCACGGGGCCCACCGGACTTTGATGAAATAGACTTGATTGAGTTGTGAGGGGACAGGATGATGAGGATGACGTTGGTGAAAGGTGTATTATTATGCAGGATTATCGTTGTACCAAGCCTCGTGGGTTGCACTTTCCTTCGTTCTATTTATCATTATGGAGGCATTGGCGGAGTCTTATTAGCAGCATTATCATCACCTATACCCAGGCGTCCTTGGTCGGACCTGCCCTTGTTCTGTATTATTATGGGGGCATTAGTGGACGGTGTATTATTAGTAGAATTATGATTATCCCAAAACTTCTTGCATCACGCTTTTCATGCTTCTGCATGAACGTATGAGAGCAATGGAGATTGCCTGTTGGAATTTCCGAAGATGGAATAGATGATGCCATTGGGCAAGCTCACCACGTTTTAGCTTTTTGCGAGGGCAGTATGGGAAATTTGCGGTCACGGCTTTGGAATCCATGTGCTGTACGAAAGAAGCGGCGAGAGGCCTGGGGGTTCAGCGCTTGAAGACGTCAACTAACGTCTTCGGCGAGTATGCGTCGGAAGGAATCGATACTTAATCTTAGATCGCTTTTGCTTTAATTCAGATTGTACCATGGGCTGGCTCAGTCAGCAGTGACCGAAGTGTTTGATATCAAGAGCCCAATAATGCACATGTATCCAGTATCAAGCCTGTCCCAGTGTCACGACAGTAGCTAGCTCTTCTTGCCGATATACTGACATATAAATGCCTCAACCGATTACAACCTCCCTATACCCCAAATAAACCCCCCCCCCCCCCCCCCCCCCATAATAGACTTCGGCCCACCCCCCATCGCATCGGCATCCTCATCATCGCCCATCTCCCTCCCTCACTGCTGCCGCCGCCTTTCCCCCAGCTCAACCACCGACCCACCCCACGCAACACATACCTAAACAGCGTCACGCATCCGCCTTCGCACCCATCGGCGGGTATTCGGCCCCCGCGACGTCGACTTTCGGCTCGCAGGTGCACCATTCGTCGGCCGGGTAGGCGGTCATGACGTTGGGGATGTGGGAGCCGCAACCCCACCAGGTTACTTTTTCTGAAGGGGGGGGGGGGGGTTAGTTTGTGTTGGGTGGGGAAGGGGGCTTGATGGGATGAAGGGAGGGGTTGTTTGAGAGGGGGTGGAGGTCTGGGAGGAGGGGAAAGGGTGTTTGGGATCGGATCGGATCGAAACATGGCACAATGGATATGGGAATGAGGGATATGATTCTTCTTTCAAAGCGTCTTGTCTTGGGGGTTATTGGCCCCATAAGCAATCGGGCACAAGTTGAAGGGGACGAGAATACATTTTCGGGGTAAGAAAATATCAAATAAAACTTACGGCAGTTCTGACACGT
>JAABUY010004830.1_pt1 | contig 13858 bp, 15 predicted proteins | sample 5560271 | NCBI WGS metagenome assembly JAABUY01 (sample SAMN10711886, study PRJNA513374) | rock metagenome | isolation source: Antarctica rocks | place: Antarctica: Victoria Land, University Valley
GCAGCACGGCCGCGCTGGACCTGGTCGCCGCGCTGTGCGCGCGCCGCGGCTGGGCCACCGTGCGCATCGACGGCGGCACCGAGCCCGGCCGGCGCCAGGAGGTCGTGGACGGCTTCAACCTGTACAACCGCGGCCAGGCGCGGGCTGACTGCTAAGCAACACCACAATGCATCGCATGGCTGGCGCTGAGCCTTGTCATTGTCAAATGCCGTTCAAAGGGTTGGCGCAGAGTATTTTTGCGTACATCAGCAACGCGACTGCTATGGGTCGGCACAACAACAACCGTGCCAATGCTGCCTTTCCCCCTGTCATCCGTCTGTGTCATCTGTGGAGGGATGCATGCACCAAGCTGAGGAGCTGCTCACCAAGACAAGGCATGTGCGCATCCATGTGCAAGCATTGGCAGAGCAGGCACAGGCGGCCTGCGGCGCGGCGCAGGTGTGCCTCCTGTCCGCCCAGGCGGGCGGCGCGGGGCTCAACCTCATCGGCGCCAACCGCCTCGTGCTCCTGGACCCCAACTGGTGCGGCAGGCTCTCTGGCCCGCGCGCGCGCCATGGCTTCAACTGACGCCACGCGCGACCTGACATGCGCGATCGGCACGCAGGAACCCGGCGGTTGACGCTCAGGCGCGCCTGGGCAGGAGCCGTTCAGCGCACGCGTGCTCCGCGCACCAGACATGAGACATGCAACGAATCCTACGAGGAGTGGCTGTGCTGACGCGTCTCGAACAGCCTTCATGCCAGTTAGCACATGCGCTGCCAGCAACTGGGGCGCCGCGGGCGCAGGCGATGGCGCGCGTGTGGCGCGACGGCCAGAAGCGGCCCTGCACAGTCTACCGCCTGCTCACCACAGGCGCGCCGCCAGGCCGCGGGCGTGGCCGCGTCCGCGCATGTGACAGGTTGCCTGATCATGCATGCAGCCCCTGCACCACAAGTTGTGGTCCGCGACACGGCCGGAAGCGGCCCTGCACAGTCTACCGCCTGCTCACCACAGGCGCGTCGCCAGTCAGCGGGCGTGGCTGTGTCCGCAGGTGCCCGCTGCGCAGCCAGGTCATGCATGCAGCCCCTGCAACCACAACACGAGCGCGTGCATGCGCGCCCAGGCACGCTGGACGAGAAGGTGTACCAGCGCCAGCTCATGAAGGGCGAGCTGGCGGACGCCATGGAGGTGCGGCCGCTGCTCCCCCAGCATCTGGCAGCGCGCAGACATGTCTGCAAGTTTTGGCCGTGGCAGCGCCGCCTCCTCAGGGCCGCTCAGGTCGTCACAACAGGCGCACCCTTGAGCCGGGTGCATGTGCAGCAGGCGGCAGCATGGCAGCAGCAGGTGACTTCAAATGGCGGCCGTGCGCAGGGCGCGGCCAAGCGCACAGGCAAGGCGGCGGCCTTCACGCGAGAAGAGCTGCGCCGGCTCTTCAGCCTGGACGCGAGCACGCTGTGCGAGACGGCCGACCTGCTGCGCCCCGCCGCGCCGGCGGGCGACTGGGAGGCGCGCGCTCACTGCGCCGTGCACATTGAGGCTATGACGTCCCCTGCTTTCCTCATGATGCGCTGCAAGGGTCAGCACCGCCCTGGCTGCTTTGACCGCCTCGCGCCCGGCCGACGCCCTGCCAAAGGCGGCGGTACCCTCGCTTCTTCCTTTGCCAGTGCTCTCCAGAGGTGTGCGCTCATCCATCCCGTGAGCACCGGGCGACTGACTCATGTGCAGTGCTGGGGCCCGTCCAGGACGTGTCTGGCAGCGTGGACGACGGCCCGCTGCGCGCGGCGGTGGCTGCCGGCGCGGTCACCTTTGTGCACCGCGCGGCCAGCAGCGCTCCCGTGGTCGACCTGCCTGGCCCGGCAGACGACGCGGCGTGCATGGACACCGCTGATGCGCCCGGCTCAGCTGACGCCTGTGCGCCCGGGCCGCTGCCTACCGGCCGCCCTGTCTCGAGGGGTGGCCCAGGTGCGCCGAGATTGAGTTTGGCGGAGCTGGACAATGGGGAGGGCAGGGGTGCAGCGTGCATGGGTGTTGCTGAGGCACGTGGCGGCGGAGCAGACCGGTCCCTGGATGGCGTAGGCTGCTTGGAGGTCCCGAGCAGCCCCAGTGGGTGAGCTGCGATGTCACACCAGGGGGCGCGAGGGGCGGACGCAGCACGCATCATGCGCTGTGCCAAGTACAAGTGCATGCAGGAGCGCCAAGACACGCTTCTTGGCCTCACCATCCATGAGCAGAAGTCTGCGTGGCATTTACAGAACGCCCACTTGCACGCAACACAGCACGTCCAATCACAAGCACCCAGCTGCACTGAGCTCCAACGTGAGCATGAGTTGCGCGCCCCAACTGCAGCAAAGACAACTCCAAGTGACTGGCCTCACGGCCAGGAGGGCTGCTGGCAGCGCGCAGCCGAACGCCTCTCCATCGGTCAAAATAAGCCAACTTCAACAGAACGCCAGACTGCTCACGAGCGCAACTCGCGCCTGCGCATGCTTGACCTAGAACGCAAGTGTGCGCGAGCCATACGCTGCTGCCAAGCGCATCACAGCGCACGGCTCGCCACCCTTTGCATGTCGTACACTCACCTGCCTGCACAAGTCTCGCACAACCTGCCGTTGCAGCAACCAGGAGCTCCTGCAACCAGTTTCAACCCCGCACTCCTTCAAAGCCTGATGTGACAGCCTGGCCAGCCAGCCGGCTTGCTGATGTGCGCTTCACTCAGACAGTGGTACCTGTAGAGCGCCACGCCAAGGCGCCCGCTCACTGCGGCCTCGGCAGGGCCCTGACATGTGCCTTTGGGCCACTGCGTGGCAGCTTTCCACTCAGCCGACCCGTGCCTGAAATCGCACGCTCCTGCACAGCACAACCCACCTGCACACCCTGCACTGCACCGCTGTCCGTCTCAGCGCTCTGGCGCCGATACAGCGGTGCCGCGCACGCCTCAGCGGATGTCCATCCCGGACGGCTGCGGCACGGCGCCCCACCACTCCAGACTTGGCAGTCGCTCCGCCGGGCGCGCCGCGCCGAGCGCGGCATCCTGACCCCAGCTGCTCGGCGACCGCTCCGCCGGGCGGCCCGCGCCGAGCGCGGCATCCTGGCCCCAGCTGCTCGGCGCCCGCTCCGCCGGGCGGCCCGCGCTCCGCGCACCCTCGCTGACAGGCACCAGCCGCGGCGGGCCCTGTGCCGCAGGCCCTGCGCCATGCTCGGCAGAGTCGTCCGAAGCGAAAGCCTGCGCGCGCATTGCAGCGTGTGAAGCGCAGCGCCGCTGGCGCCCTGCACGTTTGCGTCTTTGCAGAGGCAGGGCCCTGCTAGGCGCAATGCGACCCGCGCGCTTGCTCTCAGCTGCACGTCCTTTCCTCCCCAACATGTCCGCACAGGTGCTCGCAGGCAAGGTGCTGCCACAGCAAAGCTTGGAGCAAGGTCACCACTACAGGCACCGCAACAGGCCCCATTCCCGCCGCCTTGGACAGAACGAGGGCGGCAAAAAAGCGAGCACGCGCGTGGCAGGTCTGCAGGGGCGCGCCTGGCGCGCAGGCCAGCCGCAGCCCCGCGCGTGGCCTGCCGGGGGCGCGGCTCGTCCGCGACGCGCTGCCGCTCGCCGGCGTCCAGCAGCGCATCGGCCGTCAGCTGCCCGGACGCCGCCGAGCGCAGCAGCGCGCGCCGCAGCGCCATCCACGACTCTGCGCGCGCGTCGGCCCACCTTGTGATTTTGCAGCACCTAAGCCGGACAACATGTGAGGGTCAGGCCGCGCCATCACGCGTGCTCGCCAGCCAGCAACCCGGGACGCGTTGGCATGGCAGCGCGTCGTGCAGCGCTGACGACAACTCCGCGCCAGCGGTGACGCTTCACGCCTCTTGAGTTCCACAGCAAGGCAAATACTCAGGTTCGCAGCAGAGTTGCAGTCCTTCACCTCCACAACTCACAACGAACCATAACATTCCTGTGGGGAGAAGCAACGAGCTGCACTGACACACACTGACGTGCCGCCGCCTGCCGACATCGAGAAAGACTCTTTGACGTGACGCGGAGCAGGGGCAAGGGGCAGGAAGCGGGGGGCGGCGCGCCAGTGCGGTTCACGCTGGTGCCGCCCGCGACGTTGGCGAACGCGTTGCGGCGGCCGCGGGACGCCTGGCGGTACCGCGCGGCCCAGTGCTCCGCCTCCGCGGACAGCCGCGCGGGCGCCTGGCCCTGGCGCCCCGTGGCTCATCAGCGTATCGCTGTGACTCAGCGCCCAGTGGTGAGCACGCAGTGGTGCAGCTGGTGCATGACCCTGTTTCAACGCGCAGGGGCTCCCAGACCGCGCACACATAAAGCGCCAACCAGCCATGCTGCTATGTCATGAGCGGCCGCCTAACAGCGTGTCAACGCCGCGCGTGGCAATGCGAACGCCACGCGCCACATGTTTGCTTGCGGCGCACGCGCCACCACTGCAGCATAAATCAGCCAAAGCAGGGGCTGCGGGAGGCGCGCCTGGCGCGTGCGGCCCCCGCGCAGCGAGGCCGGCTCGTCACGGCCGGCCGGCGGCTCGGCCGCGGCGTCCTCGTCCATGTCGCTGCCGCTCGCGTCCAGCAGCTCCGGCATGCTCTCCGGGCTGCCCTCGCGCGCCGGCTCCTCCTCCGCGCCCGCGCCTGCGCGCGCGCCGCCCACTCAGCTCGAGTGGTTTCTACTCATTAGCTCTCGTGCGCCGACTCCTCCTTCGCGCCCGCGCCTGCACTTGCGTTGCCTCTCAGCTAGGGTGGTGGGCACTCACGTGCACAAGCTCGGCCCGCTCAGCTGACAATGGTGGGTGCTCACGTGACAAGCAGCTACGGCAAGCTCGTGCCACGGCCCCCTTGCACGCAGGCTCCTCATCGCTCCCAGCGTGCGCGCACTTTGCCAAAACGCCCCACGACCCGCCCAGCTACATAAACTGCTGGTGAGCTGCCCAGCGGGCGCCCGCAGCAGCAGGCGCGCGCCCTGGGCCCAGACGACTGACGCGGGCGCGCGGCGCAGGCTCAGCGGCTCCGCCTCGCGCCCGGGTGCCGGCCAGCCGCGCAGCGCGAGGTAGAGGCCGGCGTCCGCGTACCCGGCCTCGCCGGCGCCGCCGCGGCTCAGGTCCAAAAAGTCCGGCAGCAGCGCGTCCATGCGCCTGCCGCGCGCCCGCCCGCTGTCAGAGGTGTCAGAGCTGTCAAAGCTGTCAGAGCTGTCAGAGCTGTCAAGGTTGTCAGGGCTCTCAGAACTGTCAGAGCTGTCAGGGCTAACTGCGCCCGCTGCCCCGCTCTGACCTTGCGCAAGCGGTGACCCTTTCCGCAGCGACCTCAGAAGCCACTAGCCCATGTCAACGACCTCTGAAGGCAGTGTTCAGGGCAGGGTCAGGGCGGGCTTAGGGCGACACGGTTGTGCCTTCTGCTCGCACCCTCCCGCAGGCCTGCAACCACATGGCCAGCTCGAGCTTCGCGCACGAGTCACAGTGAGGGCGCAGAAGATGGTTACCGCGGTCACCAGGGCGCCAGGGGGGGGGCGCGGGCAGGGGACAGAGAGGCCCACGCCTGAACGGGTTGCTTTCCAGGCGCCGGGTGTACCGGCCGAAGCGGCAGGGCTCCAGCGAGCCGTGCGAGCCTCGCGGCGCCGCAGCCGCATCGTCCTCCGAGTGGTACACGGGAATAGGTATCCCCATAGGCCCAGCACCACCGCGCCTCGCTCCTCGTACCCCAAGTCACGCGTCAGCGGCGCGTGCACATCTGCGCGTCCCAAACGCCTCTCAGGCCAGGCCGGCACGCCTGCAGGGTGCTAGGGTGCCCACACGGGCGCCTGCAGGAAAGTGGACCTCTGCGCTTTCTCCGACACAGGAATCTAGATTTGGGGCCTGCGGAGCCGCGCCGCTGCGCACCTGGCTGGCACACGCAGGCCGCGCGTCAGCGCCGCGCAGCTGCAGTCCTCCCGGCCGCGCTTCGGGCGCGGACACCTGTACACGCAAGCCTGGCAGCAGCTGCGTTTATGTAGAGAGGCAACCAGACCTGCGGACTACTTATGTGTGACACGCCTGCAAGAAAAATGTCCAAGTGCTGACCAACGCTTCACCTCCGACATTTCAGCAGAGACCCTGCTCTACCCCCCTGGCGGGGCTGGCGGAGCAACGAAGATGATTTTGAAGAAGACAGGCAGGCAGCCACCTGACAATCCACCATGGGCGTCCGCGCTGCCCAGGCGCGCCTCCCTTTGCCTGGCGAGGCCGATGCACTGCTGGCGCGCCTGGCGAGCGCGGCAGCCGCGGGCACGCTCGCCGCCGCGGCGCCGGCCGCACCTGCGCTCCTGGAACCGCTGCTGCGGCCGAGCGGCGAGGGGAGTGCGGACAGGGCGGCGCTCGCGCGCGCGTTTGCGCCGTTCCTGGTGCAGCTGGTGAAGCTGGCGTTCGGGCTGCTCGCCGATCAGGCCGCCTGCGCGTGCGAGCGCGAGCTGCACGCCGCGGCGGACCTCGCGGAGGCCGGCGTCGCGGGGCTCGAGGCGCTGCGCGGCGCGCTGCGCGGGCGGCCGCACGAGTTGGAAGTGCAGCGCTACACGCTCGTGCGCCGCCTGGCCGGCCGCCGCCTGCTTGCCCGCGCGGCCGCGCAGGCCGAGCGCCTGCTCGCCGCCATTTGCGCGCGCTGGGGCGCCCCGCCGCCCGACCCAGACGGCCCGGCCGACGCCGCGGCCGTCGCGCGCACGAGCGCGCAGCCTGCCGGAGCGCGGGCGGCTCTTGATGAGCCGGGCGGCCTGCCGGGCGGGCGCGCGGCGCAGCGGGCGTGCGGGGCGGCGCTGCCCCGGCTGCCGCGCCCCGCCGGCGGCGAGCCCCGGGAGGACGCGGCGGTGGTGATCGGCACGGTGCTGAACCTGGCGGCGTGCGCGGCGGAGGGCCACCCGGGCGGCGACGCCGCGCAGGCGGCGCTGCGGCTGCTGCCGGCGCTCGACGCGCTGGAGCCCTGGCTCAGGTGCGCGGGGCGGGGCGCATCTGCTCAATTCATTGCAGAATATGGAGGGAGCGCTGCAGGACGCGCCGTGTTGCTTTGCCACTGCTGGGCTTCCACTGCCGGGGGGTGGTGGTGTTTGCTGCCAGCGCTTGCCCAAGGCTGTGGAGTCGCATCCCCAGGACGAGCGGGAGCGCTTGCCTCACGCGCGCCACGGAGCACTCGTGACCGCGGGGAAGTCCGCGGCAGATTGCTCTCGAGCGAGGCCGAGGCTGGCCGGCAGCGGGAGGCGCTCTTCCGCAGCGTGTACAAGGTGACGCGCAAAACCCCCCCGCCACGGCAGACAACTGCTTTCCTGCGCACGTCACCTGCCAGACCCCGGCACCATAGGCAGCGTCTGCTGCCCTGCGCACGTCTGACATGCGCAGGGCACAGCAGCTACGCCGCGTGCGACCACTCCAGGTGTCTGCGCTCCGCAGCCTAGCTTCTGACATGCGTTTTGTGCTGCGGCGGGCGTCTGCCTCATGTCTGATTGTATCCGCAGCAGCTGCTGGGCCCTGAGACTAACCTTGCGGCAAAAAAACCCATGCTGCTTGGTGCGGCACTGCTTGTCACGACCACACTGGCAGAAACGTGACGCAGACCGTTTGCTGCACACCCAGAGCGCGCTGGCGGCGCTGGAGCGCAGCGCGGCGCGTGGCGCCGCCGGCCACGCCGAGGCCGCGCAGCGGCTGTGCTGCGCGGCGGTGCGGCTGTGCGCGCGCTGCCCCGCGCGCGCGCGCGCGCCGCACCTCGCCGGCAAGCTCGCGGCGGGGCTGCCGCCGGCGGCGGCGCTCGCAGTGTGGGCCGCGGCGGGCGCCGCGCTGAGCGAGGCGATGCTCGCCGCCGGCCCTGGGCCGCCTGGGGATTCGGCCCTGGCGGAGATCCTGCAGCGGCTGGCCGTTGCCGAGGGGGTGGCCGCGGCGGCGCTGCGCGCGGGCGAGACGCGCGCTGCGCGGGCCATGCTTAGCCAGTGGCTCGCTGGGTGCGGCCCCACGTGCTGCGTGCGCGGCACTGCGCCCGACCTGCTCTGCGGACGGCGAGTACGTGAAGCAAGGCGACCGCGCCTGCAAGGCCCTGAGCAAACCCTGCATGCGGGCTCCCGATCGGTCGTGCCGACAGGCAGGCCGCCTCTAGGCACCAAGGACAGCCTGCTCCTTTTGACAGCGACACGGATGCTGCAGGCTGGCACGGGTGTGATGACGCGGCGCCTGTGACATGCGGCGCAGGCGCGCGCCGGGCGACCCCACGCTGCTGGCGGGCATCTACCGGGCGACGCTCGCGCTGCTGGAGCCACAATGGGAGGGTGCGCGCGGGGGCCCCGCGCTGCCTGCCAGCCACGTGGGTGCCACAGAGTGCCGAGCCGTTGGTGGCCGCGACGCCGGCGCGCCTGGGCGAGGCATGCCATGGCCGCCCTGCGGGGGGTGCACGCGCCGGGCGCCGGCCACCCGCAGCAGCTGCGCGCATTTCCATCCCCTGCCGCGCCGATGCGGCATGTGGCCGGCGCGCGCGCAGACGCTGGCGAGTGCGCCGGCGACCTGCAGCGCGCGGCCGCCTGCACCGCCGCGATCGCCGCGGGCCCCGGGGAGTGCGCCGCCCCGGCCGCGGCGCTGCGCGCGCTCGCCTTCTTGCGCCGCCACATCGTCCCGGACGCGGCCGCGGCCGCGCGCCTGGCGGCGCGGCCGCATCTGCATGGGCGCGCCTGCTCCCCGGGCCCGGGCGCGAGCGGCGGCGGCGGCGGCGACGCGGCGGCGCCGGCGGCCGTGGCCGCGGCGCTGGAGGCGGCGCCGCAGCTCATGGCGGCCGCAGCGGCCGCAGAGGCGCGCGCCGGCGCGGCCCCCCAGGCCAGCGCGGCTGAGGCGGACCGGCACGCGTACGGCGTGGCGTCCGCTCTGGTGGCGGCGGCGCAGGTGCGCGCCGCGGCGGCGCTTGCGGGGCTGGAGCGCGGGGGCGACGCGGCGGCGCCGGTGTGCGCGGCGAGCGCGTTCGAGTGCCTGTGGCCCGCGATCGACGAGTCCCTGGCGGATGGGTGCGCTGCCGCTGCGCGGGCATGCTCAATACATGGCAGCTGCGACATGCAATGCATTGGTCCGTTGTGACTGACATGCGGCTACCATGGGTAGCTGTGTGCCAAGCTTTGAGGCAGGCGCACACCAGCCGCGCGCTGCGGGCGAGTGTGTCGACCAACGGGTGCTGCTGGGCTTGGTCCGCCAATCAGCCGCCTTCTTGCGCTCGCCATGCGTGCGGGGACACATGTGACCTCCCGCCCTTCTAAGTGCATAGCTGTCCGCGCAGCGGCGCGCGCGCCCGTACGGTCGGCGCGCCGCTGCTGCGCGGCGCGGAGCTGCGCTGGGTCGCGTCCGCGCTGCACGGCGTCGGGTGCCGCCTGGCGTCCGCGCCGCGCGGCGGCCAGAGGCTGGGAGGCGAGGCCGGCGGCGGCGCGTCGCCCGCGCGCCCGGGCCCTGCCTTCTGCGGCGGCTGCGCGCTGGCGGCCGCGCCGCTGCAGGCCGCCGCGCGCGCCGCGCTGGCCGCCGCGCTGGCCGCCTCGTGCGGCGGCGACGACGAGGCGCGCGCATACCGCTAGTCCCTTACCCTAACCCAACTAGCAATACCAGACTGCTGCACGCCTCGCAACGAAGAGATGCGCGCCACTGGGAGGCCCCGCGCATGGGGGTTTTGTCAAGCCCCACGCGCGGGGGTAGTGCCAAGTGGCGTAATGCGCGGGGAAGGTGGCCGCATGTGCACGAGCGCATGCCAAGCGCGCTCCGCAAGCCTGCCATCGAGTCAGGCCCTCCCTGGATCTGCTGGCTGCTGCACAACGCCCCACAACGCCCCAAAATTGCCAGTCGCACTCGGCAGACTGCTTGCCGATGCAGGCGATGCAGGATCCGGTCGTCTGTTGGGTGCAATGCAACAGGCTTGACAGGCTGCTGCTCTGCTGCCGACGCAGGCGGTGCAGGCGGCGGCGGTGGACCTTGCGGTCAAGCACGCAGCGCTGGCCGACTGCCTCACGCGCGCCGCCCCGGCGGCGACCGCCTCGCCGCCGGGGCCGCGGCCGCCAGGGGCCGGAGCGCGGCCGCGCGCGCACGCGCAACAGCCGCCAGGGCCGGGGTGCCACGGAGGCCTGGCGGCCGGCGCGCAGGGGGCACTGCGGTGCCTGGCGGCCGGCGCGGCCGCGCTGGCGCGCCTGGGCTGCGCGCCGCGCGCGGCGGCGCGCGCGCTCGCGGAGAGTCTGGTGGCTGTACATGCGGGCGTCCGCGCGGCAGGCGCTGCTGCAGGTCCATCCCCTGACCCTGGCCTGCAGCCGGACCTGGTGGGCGGGCTCGCGGCAGCCGGCGACGGGGCAGCGCTGACGGGGCTGGAGGACGCACTCGCGGCGGCCGGGGCCCTGAGCAGCGAAGCCGGCAGCGCACCCGGCGGGCCGCCGGTCTGCCCGTGGCAGGGTGCCGGCGCGGGCGGCGCCCGCCTGCTCGGGCTGCTGCTGGAGGAGGCCGCGGCGGCAGCGGCCGCCGCCGCGGCAACGGGCGAGCTGCAGGCCGCCGCCGCGGCCGCCGCCGCGCGCGGCGCGCTGGCCCGGCTGCTAGATGCGCCGCGCGCTGTGTACCCCGAGCCCGGGGCGGGCGGCCGGGAGGGGGCGCGCGCCGCACGGCGCCGCGCGCGCGCGCTCGTGCTGCGCGCCCAGTGCGCGCGCGTGCTCGGCGCGGCGTGGGGCGGGGCGGGGGCGGGGCCCGGGGCGGGCGGCCCGCCCGGCGGCGACGCGGGCGCGCACGCCGCCGTCGAGGACCTGACCAAAGCCGCGGCGCTGCTGGACGGCGCCGCGTCCACGCCTCTTACACCGCGGAGTCCAACCCAGGATGCCGGGGAGCACATGGCGTGCGCAGCCGCGCGCGCGCAGCTCGCGCTGGAGCTCGCCGCGAGCGTGCGCAGCGCCGCGCTGCGCGCGCCGGTGGGGCGCAGCCACAGCCCCGGCGCGCCAGCCGGCACGGGCTCGGGGAGGTCGGGCACACCGGCAGCGCCCGCCGACGCGTCCCCGGAACGGGGCGCGCCCGCCGGCGGCGCCAGCCCCAGGGTCGCGCCTGGCGCGCCGGCGCCCGAGAGCCCGGCCGGGCGGGGCGAGGCGGCCGGGGCCGTGGGCGCGCCCGCCTGGCGCGCCGTCATCGAGCAGGCGGACGCTGCCGTGGCGCACTGGGAGGCCGCGCTGGCAGAACAGGCCATGGAGCGCGCTGGCAGCCACTCCGGAAAAGAGCCGGCAGTGGGCTCCATACCCGCGCATGGTGGGGCCGCTCAGGGCCGGGCGGATGCCGCCTGGCATGGCGAGGACGCCGCGCTCGATATGGGTGCGGCCGCCGGCGCGGCGGGCGAGCTGGCGGCGTTGCTGGGCCTGCAGGGCCGGCCGGCGGCGGCCGCGCGCGCCGCGGCCGCCGCGCTGGGCCTGGCGCGCGCGCGCGCGCCGGGCTGCGCGGCCGCGGCGTCGCCGCCGCCGCCGCCCGCCGCCCCGGCGGATGCGCTGCTGGACGCGCTCTGCCCGGCCCCGTGGGACGCTGGCGCTCTGCCAGGCAGCCTGAGCGGTGGCGGCGGCGAGGCGGCTGCTGCGGCGGCAGCCGCGTCGGCGGCGGCGGCGCGCGTCTACGGGGGGCAGGGCGCTGCGGCGGTGCTGCGGCGTGTGGCGCTGCACCGCGCGGCTGCGGAGGCCGCCAAGCGCGCCGGTGCGGCCTGTGGCTTCACTCCACAGCAGGTTATACATCTGCTGCCTCTAGAACCCGTGATCTGTAGGACTCTTGGAGCGTGCCGCGCTGGGTGAGCGCGGCATGCGATGGCAACCTCCTGGAGCTCCCCCACCAGCCTCGCAATCTGCCATGCAGCACGCGCCTGCCTGGGCCCAGAGGCGGGACCTCGAGCACAGGCGACACAGTGCATGAGGCGCGCCGGCGCGCCGGCCAGGCGACGTGGCGCGCGCGCTGCACGATGCGACGGAGGCGCTGCGGCTGGCGGGGGCGCTGTTCGGCCTGGCCGCAGACGGGGGCGGCGCCGCGGGGCCGGCAGCGCCGAGCACCGGCGCCGCGGGCCCGGCGCCCGCGGTGGGGGGACGGCGCGGGCTGGTGGCGCGCGGCGGGCGCCTATCTGGGCGCGCTGCTGCAGGCGGGCGAGCTGGCAGAGGCGGCTGGCGCGCCCGACGATGCGGCGGCCGCACTGCGCGAGGGCGGCCAGCTGGCGCGCCCGCCGCACGTCCGATGCATGACCTGCGCTTGCCCCGACCGGCCGACGCCCTCGCGTCTGGCCAGTGACAATGCAAGCAAGCGTCAGCGGGCGGCGCCTGGCGCTCCGTGTGCATGTATGGGTGACGCCATGACACCAAATAGCAAGCTGATGCTTTATTTGTTCCAAGCACCTACCTGTCAAAGCGGTGAACGCACCGCTGTAGAAAGCGGCTGACAGGCGGAATGCGGGCCAGGCGCGCGCGGCGGGCGCGGGCGTGCTGGCGGCGGTGTTTGCCGCGCGGCTGGCCGAGGTGCACGCCAAGCGGCGCCGCTGGCCCGCCTGCGCGGCCGAGCTGTCCGAGGGCGCGGCCGCCCTGGCCGCCGCGCCGCGCGACCCTGCGGGGCTCCCCGCTCGCGCACTGGCCGAGGCCGAGGCCGCGCGCGTCGCCGGGGACGCCGCGCGGTGGCGCGTGGACCTGCCGGCCGCGCGCGCGCACTACGCCACGGCCGAGCGCGCGGCCGCAGCCGCGCTGGCAAACGGGAGCGAGCCGGCCGGCGGCGACGGGGCCGCCGGCGGCGGCTGCCGCGGCCGTGCGCGCGCCCAGACCCGGCGGCGGCCGTGCGCGCGGCGGGGTCGCGGCGCGGGCCGGCCGCCGTTGGAGCCTGTGGCCGAGCCCCCGGGCGGAGCGCCTGAGGGCCCGGGCGCAGGGCGGCTGGCCTGGGCGCTGCGGACGGTGTGCGTGCGCGCGGCGCTCGGGCGCGCCAAGTGCGCCGCGGCGGCCGGCGACGGCCCCGCGTCGCGCGAGCTGGCCGCCCGCGCGCTCGCCTGCCTGTCGCCGAGCCCTGCGGCCGGCTTGGCAGGGCGGCAGGCTGGCGCATCGAACGGCGCAGGGCCCGACGAAGCACTGAGCGCGAGCGCGGCCGCCGCGCCCGTGGCGGCCGCCGCGGTGCTGGTGTTCCAGGCGGCGCGGCTGGGTGACCAGTGCGCATGTGCGGACTGCGCTGGCAGCCCCGGGGGGCCCGACCCGCAGGGCGGCGTCGGCGAGGGCGCCGGGCGCGGCGGAGATGAGCCGCGCTCCCCAAGTGCGCGCGCTGACGCCGCCAGCGGCGGCACACTGGTGAGGCTGTGGGGCTGCCACCTTCCGGGCACGCCGGCGAGCGCAGAGGCGGCCGCCGCAGAAGAGGCGGGCGGCCGTCCCAGGAGCCGCGCCTCGGCCGGGGCGGCGGGCGCGCGCGGGTCGCCCGGCGCCGAGCCGGCCGCGCCCGCGGCGGCCGCAGCGCGGCTGCGGCTGCTGCTGCGCGCGCTGGCGCTGGGCGGCGGCGCGCCGCTGCTGGCCAGGTGCGGCCGCCCGCGCTGCGCTTGCTGACTCTGTGACGCGCATAACCTGCTGACCACATGCACTTACATGCTGAGCGTGGACCCGCGTGGCATGTGCACAGCGACTGAGCAGTCTGTAAGAGTGCACGCATCGCATGCCGCAACACTGGTGTGTCAAAGCCATTTGTGTTTGCTGCTTACCTGACGTGCCAAGAGCAGGGATGCTCATGCCACTGAGCACAAGGCTGATAACGGCGCATCACGCCGAGCGCCTGTGCGCGAGCAGGAAGGCTGCGGGAGCGGCCGCCGCCGCCGCCGCCGACGCCGGCGCGCCGGCCGCCGCCGCCGCGCTGCTGCACAGCTCGCTGGGCGCGGCCGTGCGCACGCAGTACGCGGCCGGCCTGGC
>JAABUY010004831.1_pt1 | contig 13858 bp, 10 predicted proteins | sample 5560271 | NCBI WGS metagenome assembly JAABUY01 (sample SAMN10711886, study PRJNA513374) | rock metagenome | isolation source: Antarctica rocks | place: Antarctica: Victoria Land, University Valley
TATGCCGCCCCTCTCCTCGACAGATTCTGGTGCCGGTCGTCGGCGATCTCGAGCACCGTCTCGGCGGAGATTTCGCGCTCCTTCTTATAGTAGGAAATGAGGAGGGCGTTGTCCGCGAGGATGTTCGCTTCGCGCGGCATGCCCGCCGAGCGCTCGAAGATGATCCGGATCGCGTCGTCCGTGAAAGGCTGACCCGCGCCGCCGCTCGCGACCGTCCATCGGAAACTGATCATGGACTTCGTCTCATCGTAGGTGAGGGCGTCGAGTGTGGAGGCAAAAACGATGCGGCTGCGGAAGTTGCGGAGCTTGGGGCGGCTGATCGTGTCGCGTAGTTCCTCCTGGGCGAAGAGGACGAGCTGCAGGAGCTTCACATCATTCGTCTCGTAGTTGATCAACTGGCGCAGGAGCTCGATTAGCTGGGGCGTGAGCGTCTGCGCCTCGTCGATGATCAGGACGACCGTCTTATCGTTGTCGATCGCCTCCATGAAGAGGAAATCCTTGAAGATATCGATCATCCCTTTGTAGCTTCGGTGGCTGAGCTTGATGCCGAACTCCTGCGCGATCGTGCGCAGCAGGCTGAACGGTGTCGGGTAGTTGGGATTGGTGAGGAGTGCGGAGTGGAAGCCGTTATCGGTGAACTTCTCGTGGAGGAGACGGGCCAGGCTCGACTTGCCCGTGCCGGTATCGCCGAAGACGGTCGTGAGCCCCTTATTCGCGCCGACGACAAAGGACGTCTTCTCAAGCGCCATGGCGTGGGTGGGGGAGAGGAAGAAGAAGCGTGGGGACGGCACCGTCGAGAACGGCTCTTCTGCGAGGTTGAAGAACTTCAGGTAAGGTAAATCCATAAACGTCCGTGGCATGGTGGGCTCACCTCCGATAAAAAACGCCCGACTTGGTGCCAACTCGTGCCAGTGTACGTTCACGCAACAGCAATGTCAATAGGCAGGAATATGCATGTAGGCGGGCACTATACAACCAGTCAACGGGTTAACTGGCTAGCGGGTCAGATGGTTGGCTGGTCAACCTACTGATCCAATCTGGCGTATGAGTGTCCATCGGCCCGGGGAGGGCAGCAAAAGACCGGCGGGCAAACAAAAACCCCGGCCTTCGATCCGCCCAGAACTTGGCTTGCTGGCAGGTTGGCTGGTTAGCAATAGAGATTGCTAGCAGGTTAGCGAGATTCAAGGCGACATATCGCATGAGCCCATCGTACAATGCGGCATAGACTCGTCTGAGTGGGGAAGGATCGGAAGGGAGCATCCGTACGCCATGCCCGTTTCTTGACCCACAAGCTGCTGCTTCTCATCACTCGAACGGCCATACCATGGTCTCTGACTCTCTCATTCAGAACTACCCACGCTTACTGGCAATTGCTCGCGGCTCATTCCCAGAACGGGGGCAGCCGGGGATTGCGTATCCTTCACCTGTATTTGTACATAGTTGATAGAAATTGTCGGCAAGCCGTCTTGACAGTGTGGTGTGCACGCACTAGGGTATGGGTCGGGTCACAAAACACGGAAATACGCTCCCTGTCATTGGCGCAATGGAACCAGGAGGTCCACCGATGTCCCGTTTCGTCTCCGATCCCCATTCCTTGACACGGCGGCGGTTCCTCGCCGCGATGAGCGCCCTCGGTGCGGGCGCAGCGCTCGCTGCCTGCGGCGGCGGGAAGGCGACCGATGCACCCAAGACGGTCGCCACGAATGCTCCCGCCACCGGCAGTACGGCAGCCGTCGCCACGACCGGCGGCGTGACTACCTCATCGACGTCCGTCGCGGGCGGTTCGGCGCCCGCCGGCGCGGCCGCGCCGAAACCGGCGGCCGCGACCGGCAAGAAGGGCGGCGCGATGATCATGGCGGCCTCGGCGGACGCCGAGACGCTCGACCCGCACATCACGACCGCCCTGCGTGCCTCGCGCTACCTCGCCCTCCTGCACGACAACCTGATCAACCGCGACTTCGACGGCAGTTTCAAGCCCGCGCTCGCCGAGTCGTGGACGGTGAGCCCGGACGGGCTGACCTACACCTTCAAACTGCGGAAGGATGTCAAGTTCCATTCCGGCAAGGCGATGACGAGCGCCGATGTGAAATACACCTACGAACGGTGGCAGAAAACGGAGAAGTCTCCGTCGTCCTACACGATCCAGCCGATCACCGGCATCGACGCGCCTGACCCGCAGACGGTCGTCTTCAAACTCGACAAGCCGTACAACATCCTGCTCGACCAGGTCGCCGGCTCGTTCGGCGTCATCCTCAACAAGGATGTCGTGGAGAAGGCGGGCAAGGATTACGGCGTGACGACGGTCGATGGCACGGGGCCGTTCAAGTTCAAGGAGTGGACGCGCCAGCAGCGATTCGTCGTGGAGCGGAACCCGGATTACGCGTGGGGTGGCCCGGCCTTCCAGAATCAGGGCCCCGCCTATCTCGACAGCGTCGAGATCCGCATCATCCCGGAGGATACGACGCGCAACGCCGAGTTCGAGGCGGGGAACATCCTCATCTCCGGGGACGTGCCCGCGCAGGAAGTGGAGCGCCTCTCCAAGGGCGATAAGGTGACCGTCGTCAAGTACGAGCAGCTCCAAACCGGATACTTCGGCATGAACATCGCGAAGGGCCCGGTCAGCGATGTAGCGGTCCGTCGTGCGATCGGCTACGCGATCAACCGCGATGAGATCGTCAAGGGAGCGTACTTCGGTCTCGGCCAGCCCGCGATCAACATGCTCTCGCCGCAGACGGTGGGCTACTGGGCGGGCGTCAAGGATATCGCCGCCGGGTTCGATTTGGAGAAGGCGAAGTCTACGCTCGATCAGGCAGGCTGGAAGCCGGGCGCGGGCGGCATCCGCGAGAAGGGCGGGCAGCAACTCGCCATCCCCTTCTGGTATATCAATAGCTCGACGACGACGCTCGTTGCCCAGATCCTCCAGCAGCAACTCTCCAAGGCGGGGATCAAACTGGACACGAAGCCGTACGAGGAGACCGCGTGGTTCGCGGCGGCGCGCAGCGGCGAGCAGGTCACATATACCGTCGGGGTCTTCTACGAGAACGCGGACATCCTCCGCTTCTACTTCTACTCGAAGCAGCAGCCCGCCCCGAACCGCTTCAGTTGGAGCAACCCCGAGATGGACAAGCAACTGGAGGACTCGCTCTCCAACCCGGACAAGGCGGCGGTGACGAAGGATTACGAAGCGATCCAGAAGACGCTCGCCGAGCAGGCGCCCGCCATCCCGTTCATCCACGAGTTGGGGACGATCGGCGTCAACAAAAAGGTGCAAGGCGTCAAGGTCCACCCCTCGCGCTGGCTCTACCGGATGCTGGACATCTCACTGGCGTAGTAGTCAGGAGCCGGTAGCCGGATGGGGCCATGATCTCACCGGATACTCGCGACGAGGGGAAACCATGAGCCAATACATCGCCCGTCGGTTGCTGCTCCTCCCGGTCACGGCGTTGGGCGTCTCGATTCTCGTCTTCATGGTGCTGCATCTCGTGCCGGGTAACCCGGCGCAGGTGATCGCGGGCGCGGACGCGCCCCCGGCGACGGTGAAGCAGATCGAGCGCGAACTCGGGTTGGACCGGCCGCTTCCCGAGCAGTACTGGAACTACCTGCGGCGCGTGCTGCACGGCGATCTTGGGCGGTCGCTGCGCAGCAAACGCCCCGTCACGAGTGACATCAAGGACGCGCTGCCGAACACGCTCGCGCTCGCGCTGATGGCGACGGCGATCACGCCGCTCGTCGCCATCCCGCTGGGGATGATCGCCGCGACGCGGCAGGGGACACCGACCGACACCATCGTCACCTTCTTCTCGACGATGGGCATCACCCTCCCGACCTTCGCGGTCGGCCTCCTGCTTATCTTCTTCTTCGGTATCCGTCTTGGCTGGATGCCGATCTCCGGCATTGGCAACACCCTCCTGAGCCTCGATGGCCTCAAGCACGCGATCCTGCCCGCGATCACGCTCTCGCTCGGTTCGATCGCCGTCGTGACGCGGCTCAGCCGCTCCGCCCTGCTGGAAGTGCTCAATCAGGATTACATCCGCACGGCGCGGGCGAAGGGACTCCGCGAGGGCTCGGTGATCCTGCGGCACGGCTTCAAGAACGCGCTCCTGCCCGTGATCACGGTCTACGGTTTGCAGATTGGTGCGCTCCTCTCCGGCGCGGTCGTCACGGAGACGGTTTTCGCGTGGCCGGGCATTGGGCGGCTGGCGCTCTCGGCGATCCAGGGCCGCGATTTTCCCGTCGTGCAGGGGGCGCTGCTCGTGGTCGCGACGATCTTCGTCCTTGTCAACCTCCTTGTGGACCTCCTCTACGCGCTGATCGATCCGCGGATCAAGTATACGTAAGGAATAACCGGTGTCTTCCGAACCACTCTCCGCCACGACCGCCGATGCGCTTTCGCAGGGGTCCGGGCGCGTCTTCGCGACGGTTCGCACGCCGCCCTCCTTTCCCCGCCGCTTCCTGCGCCACCGGGCGGGGGTGGCGGGCGCGGTCTTGCTCTTCCTGCTCATCCTCCTCGCGCTGCTCGCGCCGCTCATCGCGCCGTACGACTGGTCCGACCAGAACATCAGTATCCGCTGGCAGGGCGCCTCGCGCGCGCATCTCTTCGGCACGGACGAACTGGGGCGCGACATCCTCAGCCGCATCCTCTGGGGCGGGCGCTATTCGCTGACGATTGGCTTCGGCGCGGTGCTGATCAGTTTCGCCTTCGGGGTTGTCATCGGCACGATCAGCGGCTATTACCGGCAGATTGACGGCGTGATCCAGCGCGTCGTCGATGTGCTGCTTGCCTTCCCAACGATCCTCCTCGCCATCGCCATCGCCGCCGCGCGCGGCCCCGGCTTCTTCAACACGATCGTCGTCATCGGCGTGACGGAGATCCCCGGCTTCATCCGCCTGACGCGTTCCTCCGTCCTCTCCATCCGCGAGCGCGACTACGTCGGCGCGGCGCGGGCGCTCGGCGCGCGGGATGGGCGGATCATGTCCCGCCATGTCATCCCGAGTATGGTCTCGCCGATCGTCGTCTTCGCCTCGCTGCGGATCGCGACGGCGATGCTGACGGGCGCGACGCTCAGTTTCCTCGGCCTCGGTATCCCGCCGCCGAAGCCCGAATGGGGGGCGATGATTAGTACCGCGCGCAACAACCTGCACGTTGCACCGCACACTTTCTTCATCCCTACCGCCGTCCTCTTCATCGCGGTGATCTCCGCGAACCTGCTCGGCGACGCCCTGCGCGACACGCTGGACCCGACGCTGCGGGATTGAGTTCCTAACGGGTGCTGCCGACGCGACACCACCAGCATCGAAGCGTCCTATGCCACAGTCGACAACGAGCACCAATAGTCGCTCGAATGATTTTCAGAAAACCGAATTGACCCAAAACGATGCTCACTGGATAGAATAAAGCTTTACGGATTTACCGTTGTCTCGGAGAACGCGTGCAATGGCTGCATAGACGCGTCTGAGGGGAGAGGTGGGTGATGGGAGCACCAGCACCGCCGTCCCTTTCGGTTGGCGGTCGCAGAGCGCCCGGTACTCGTTCATAAAAGGCATGAGATTCGCCGTAACCAGCGAGAAGTTGTCGAACTGAATATGCGGTCGTCTGAGTGACTTGGGCGGTTTGGTGAAACGGTATTGGTTTCTCATACTGCTTTATTCATGCTATGGAAGCGTCCTCAATATGGTCTCTGTGGATATGTGTTAGCCGGTCGATCGCTCGATGCCGAGACTCCCGGCTGCCTCTTCGATCAACGTCCGCAGCGGTGTCAGGATGATCCCTCCATGCTCGATCGTCACCGCAACCTTATCCCCGCGCTTGAGCCCCAACTGCGCACATAGTCGCTTGGGAAGGGTCAGTTGCAGCTTCGCGGTGATCGTCGAGAGATAGGTCATCGTCGTTACCTGAGTATAGCATGTTCCGTCAATGACTAGTGCCCTCACAGACTCGTCGCCTCCATCGCCTTCTTCGCGTACTCCTCGCTCATGTACACATAAATCTGCGTCGTCTTGATGTCCTTGTGCCCCAACCAGTATTGCAGCTGATACGGCGACACCCGCCCGCTCTCCGCCTTCATCGAGGCGAAGGTGTGCCGGAAGATATGCGGGCTGACTTTCTTCTCCAGGCCCGCTTCGCTGCACAGCCTCAGGATGAGCTTGCGGACCCCGAACCGGCTGAGCGGCTCGTCGTAGCGGTTGAGGAAGAGGGCAGGGGAGACCTGTTCGCCCCGCTCCTTCAGGTGGGCCTTGAGGGCCTTGATCGCCTTCTTCTCCAAGGCAATCCGCCGGTCCGCCTGTCCTTTGCCATCGCGAATCAATAAGACGCTGGCGGTAAGGTCGATGTCGTCCACGGAGAGATTGCACAGCTCGCTCACTCGCAGGCCGCATTGCAGGAACACGGTGAGGATGGCGTAGTCCCGGTGATTGCTCCCGGCGCTTGATAAGAGCCGGTTGTACTCGTCCGAGCGCATCCGGTTCCGCGTCCGTCGTTCCTGCTTCGGACTCTCCACCTTCGCGGCGGGGGACTTGGTCAGGATCTCTTCGTCCACGAGGAAGCGGAAGTACTCGCGAATCGCCGCCAGCTTCCTGGCGCAGGAGACGCCGGAGAGTACGCGGTCCCGGCTCAGGTAGGTCATGTACTCGGTGAGATGGGACTTGGTGACGTCGGCAGGGGAATGGACCGTCAGATCATTCTCGGTGAGATAGAGGAGAAACTGCGTCAGGTCGGTGCCGTAGGCTTGGATCGTGCCGCCGCTGCGGTTCTTGCCCATGAGCATGGCAAGAAACTTCGTCAGGGCGGTTTCGAGTGATAGAGCGTTCGTCGTTGTCATAGTTTCACTGTAGCAAGCGGGGGATGCGCAACACAATGCCGGAAGCGGGCGGAAAAGTGGGTCACATAACATCCCGATATCGCCATTATAGGTGACCAGTGGATTTGGCGTCAATCGGCAGTTTTGATCGTGGGGAGCGGCGATTCTCTCGAAAGGCAAGTGGGGTGTGGGGCACAGAATACCGCTTATGGTGACGAAGCGGGCCGGAAACGGCCAAACATTCTATACTGTGTACTCGGTCAATGATCGAAAGGGGATGACGGATGAGCACGAGCAGAGACCGAAATCAAATAGGGCAGTCCTACACGTAAAACCGCTGTTATGGCAACCAAGACAAAGACACGTTGGCTCGTGATACACTCGATTCTGCCACCACATGAGAGGTGCATTATCCTCGCGATTCGTGTCTAATAGCGCCGATCGATCGATGTGAACAATGGAGGGTGCCGATGACGGGCGGTGACTTTGCCACGAGCTTGCAACCCTTGGTGCAGACCTATCTCGATCGCCCGGATCGCCGCGCTGCGGTGGGCTTCCCGCCCGACACGCCCTTGCAGGTGAGTGTCCTGGCACAGGGGGAATACAACCTCAACTACCTCGTCACCGCTGGGGATCACCGGGTCGTGGCGCGCATCAATACCGGCACCCAGATCGCCGAGGGCGATCAGATCGGCTATGAGTACCGCGCCCTCCGCTTCTTGCAGCCATCGGGTATTGCCCCGGCGCCGTATTTCCTGGACAACAGCGGTGCGGAGATCCCCCACGGCTTCCTCGTGGAGGAGTACCTCCCCGGCACGCCGCTCGACTACGCGACCGGGGTCGGCCTCGCCGCTCGCACGATCGCTGCGCTGCACACGCTGCCGACCGCGGGTCATCCGGATTTCCTCGTCGTGCCCGATCCCCTGACGGGATCGTGGCAGGAGGCGAAAGGCTTCCTCGATGTCTTCTTCGCGACGGCGGATGCGGACGCCACCGTCAAGCGCATCTTCACGCGGGTGCTGGCCGCACTTGCGGAGACCGCTGAGCGGGATCAACGCCGCTTCCGTCCCGCGGAGCGCGTCATCATCCACACCGACGTGCAGGCGCACAACTTCATTGTGGGCGATCCATCGGCACCCCGAGCCAGGCTCGTGGACTGGGAGAAGCCGATGCTGGACGACGGTTCCTACGACCTGTGCCACTTCCTCACCCCGACCTCGACCCTGTGGAAGATGGAGTATGTGCTCACCAGCGCGCAGCGGGCGGAGTTCCTGGACGCCTACGCGACGGCGGTTGGCGACCATCACGCGGGGCGCGACCTGACGGGGCGGGTGGAGGCGCGAATGCCCTTCGTCTATCTGCGGGCGACGGGCTGGTGCGCGATGGCCTGGGTCGAATACACGCGTCCCGGCCGGCTGCTGCGCAACGAATCGACGTTTGCGAAGGTCGTGGAGTATCTTGTGCCGGAGTTCCTCATTGATCTCTTCCGGCCATATGTCGCCGGGCTGTGATGGCCTGGTACATCCGGCGCGTCACGCGATCCGTCGTGTATGCCAGAAGCACGACGACAGAACCGACCATCCGATTGGTCGCCGGCGACCAGCAAGCATGAAAGGTGTGTACAGCATGATCGAACGTCCCCACCTCTGCCTCTCCCGTCGCCACCTGCTTATCGGCACGGCGGCGAGTGCCGGTGCCGCGCTCCTCGCGGCCTGCGGCGGGGGCGGCACCGCGACCGACACCCCGAAACCCGCCGCGCCGACCGGTGCGGCACCGACGAGTGCACCGACATCGGCCGCGGCGAGTAGCGTGGCGACGACGCCACCGATTGCGCCCACCGCCGCTGCGACCGCGGCGACGGGGAACGCGACGACGAGCGCGGGCAGTGCCGTGGCCGTGAGTGCGACGAGCAGCAGCGGCACCGCGAGCGGTGGGACGGGTGGGCTCGGCACCGGGATGATCAACGGCATGACGTGGGAGCAGATTCTCGCGAAGGCGAAGGGTGGCACCGCGAACTGGTTCCTCTACGGCGGCAGCACGACGACGAACGACTACCTTGACAAGTATGTCATTCCCCAGATGCAGCAGTTTGGCGTCACCGTCAAGCGCACCCCGGTCACGGACACTGTCGAGGCGGTGAATAAGGTGCTCGCGGAGAAGCAGGCGGGCAAGGCGACCGGCGGCAGCATCGACATGATCTGGATCAACGGCGAGAACTTCCGCACGATGGCGGACGCCAATATCCTCTTCACGGACTGGGCGCAGCGTCTGCCGAACGCGAAGTTGATTGCCTGGGACGAGCCGGTGGTGAACACCGACTTCGGCATCTCCGTGAACGGGCGGGAGGCGCCGTGGGCACGGGCGCAGTTCATCTTCATCAACGATAGCGCGAAGGTCGCGACGCCGTGGAAATCGTTCGCTGAGTTGGAGACCTACCTCAAGGCGAACCCCGGCAAGTTCACCTATCCCGCGCCGCCCGATTTCACCGGGAGCGCCTTCATCCGCCACGTCCTCTACGAGACGACCGGTGGCTGGCAGCAGTACGGGGACAAGTTCAACGAGTCGGTGTACACGGCGAAATCGCCGCTGGCGTGGGAGTACCTCAACCGGATCAAGCCGCTCCTCTGGCAGAAGGGGGCGACCTACCCGGAAGGGGCGCCGAAGCTGGATCAACTGTTCGCGGACGGCGAGGTGAACTTCACGATGAACTACAGTCCGACCGCGGCGTCGGTGGGGGTGGCGACGGGCAAGTTCCCGAAGACGACGCGCTCGTTCTACCTCACCGCCGGGACGATCGCGAATGTCAGCTACATCACGATCCCGGCGAACGCGGCGAACAAGGAGGCGGCGTTGGTGCTCGCCAACTTCCTCGAATCGCCCGAGGCGCAGATGGAGAAGGCGAAGCAGACACGCAGCGGCGATGCGACGGTGCTGAACGTGAGCAAGCTCTCGGACGCGGATCGCACGGCGTTCAAAGGGATCCCGCTGGATGAGGCGACGATCCCGAGTGCCGAGCTCTCGCAGCACGCCCTGCCCGAGTTACCCTCGGTGTATGTGGATCGGATCGAGAAGGATTGGACGACGAGCGTGCTCAAGAAGTAGTGGGCAAGGCGTGGCGATGAGACACATGAGCGCTTGACCGATTGGCGGGATCACAAGCGTCGCCGTGCCAGACGAGCAGCAGCGTGCGGGGGGGTGATCCGATCTCGAACGCTGTCCGGCGCGCCGAAGCGAATACGTGCATATCTATTAGTGTCGCCCAATGGGAGGTTTACGACGCCGGCATCAGGGCTTCGTCCAACCGCTTGAGGGACCGGGCGATCGCTGTCTGCTCCTCTACAGACAACGCTCCAACCATCCGCTGCACCTCGGCGTCGCTGCGCTGCGCCAGCCGCTCCATCGCTTCCACTCCCTTGTCGGTCAGGCCGTTGAGCACCACCCGCCGGTCGCTCGGATCGTTCGCCCGTTCCACCAGCCCCTGCCGTACCAGCCGATCGACGATCCCGGTGATCGTCGGCGTCGAGACGTTGAGGTGGCGGGCGAGCACCCCGACCCGCAGGGCACCGTGCTCCCGCAGGAGCATCAGCACCTTCATCTGCGACATCGTCACCTCCAGTTCCATCCACACCGCGCTGCTCTCGCCGCCGATCCGGGACAGGACCCGTCGCAGGGAGGCGACGATCTCCGGTGCTTGAGATGGGGTGGTGGATGCTGGGCGGCGGGGCATGGGCAACTCCTTGTCCGAAGAGCGCGATCGATAGGTGAAGGAGTATGACCTATTTACGCGAGAGGAACAAGAAGGAAAGGTGGGTCCGATAAAGCTACCCAGGGAACCTTATCTGGAACGAACACCAAGCGTGGAAAGCATGAGTTGATAGCGATATACGCTATTTGAGGAATGAAACCATTATGGCGGCTGGCTCACATCCCGTCGAGCGTCTTATCGGTGACCAGCATCTGGGTGTGAGAGAGAGACGTGTCAGGAAAGGGTCTTTAGCGTTGCGGAGCATGTGTCAGAGAATCGTGGAAGTGATCCCAGACTGACGCGCCGCAGCCGATACGTCTGACATCAGGCTGGGGTAGACCCCAGATGGACACCTTGAGAGGCGATAACCCCGACGACACCGTCGCGAGGACAAACAATGCGGTCTGTGATATGCTGTCACTATTCGAAAATGCCTGCATCGGGGAAAGGGGGTGAGCACGCCACAGCGGACACATCGTCTTTCGCGTACCCATCGGTCGCCGCGCCCCGCGCGGCAGGAAGGCACCCACCATGCACGCACGCGTCGGCATCTACAAGGTCAAGCCCGGCACCCTCGACGACACGATCGCGAAGGCGCGCGCCGAACTGCTGCCCAAGATGCGGGAGCAGCCCGGCCTCAAACGGTATACCGTCGTCCTCACCGGACCGGAGTCGTTCGTCTCGCTCAGCGCGTGGGACACGCGTGAACAAGCTGAGAAGGCGGCGGAGACGCTCTCCGGTTGGGTGAAGGAGAACGTCGGGCCGAGCGTCGTCTCGATGGAGAACCACATCGGCGAGGTGGTGCTTCTGCACGGTCAGACCGCACCCGACAAGACGCCGAAGTATGGCATGGTGCGCGTCTCGACACCGAAGCCCGACGCGCCCGCCCTGACCGAGAAGGTACGCGCCGAGTTCATGCCGCTCCACGAGCAGCAGCCGGGATTCAACATGTTCACGACGATCGTGACCGACGGGGGGGAAGCGCATCTCGTACGCGGGATGGGACTCGAAAGAAGCGCAGGAGAAGGCGCAGCCGATCCTGAACAAATGGGGCGAGGCGAACATTCGGCCGCACATGGCCGACGTGCAGGTCCACACGGGCGAGGTCGCCTGGGCGGTACGCAAAGGATAGCGGAGGTTTCGAGATGGACCAAACACTGTTCGCGCTGCCGATCCTGCCCGGCAAGACCAGCGCCGCCCGCGCCTTCCTGCGCGAGTTGGAGGGGGAGCGCAAGGGGCAGTACGCCACCTCGGAGGGGAGGCTCGGGCTGACCAAGGAGGTCTGGGCGATCCAGCCGGGCCCCAAGGGCGACCTGTTCGTCGTCTACTTCGGTGGGGAGAGCATCGCGGAGGCATTCCGGAAGTTCGCCGCGTCCCAAGATGCGTTCGACGTGTGGTTCAAGGGGCGGGTGAAGGAGACGACGGGTGCGGATCTGAACAGCCCGCCGCCGGGGCCGATGAGCGAGATCCTCTCCGACTTCCAAGCCTGAGACGCGGCGCATGTCGGGAGATCGCGCACGGAGGGGCGGATCGAAGGGATCCGCCCCTCCGCTCTCTCGCCGTGTCACCTGCAGCAATATGCTGCACTCTCGGTTGGGTGCCGCGCGAGTTATCTGCACAGATTCTTGGGCCATACGGTGAGGACGGACGTCTCGCCACACAAGGAAATTGCCCCACAGTTGTGGCGGCTGCGACCTCAACTCTGCAGATAATGAACCTTATCTTACCTCGACTTTCCCCATTTGCAGGGCCGGGCAGATCAGGATTCCCTTGGCGGGTCAGCGGTTCGCGATCGCGTCAAGACTTTTCGCACATCGGTGTCCGGGGGTGAGAGGCGAAAAGTCGGACCCGGCAGCTGCGGTATACTGAGGAGTCCCGAGAAGCCTTGTAGACGCCGGGGCCTCGCGTGATGATTGCAGACACCCAGTCTGTTCGCTGCCGATCAAATGGGGAAAGTCGAGCTTACCAGTCGCTGTGTAACTCGCAGTAGGCAAACAGCAAGCAGAGGCAGCCGGTGCGCTCACACCAGCCGGACGGGATCGCCGCGCCGAATGAAGCCAGACTCCGCCACGTCGGCATAGACGCCCGCGCAGGCCATATTGCCCAGATCAGCGACGAGCCGCTGGTTATTGCGCGCGATCGTCCGCAGAATGCCGACGTCGCGCGGCAACTCGTTCCCCTGGGAGAGCGTCGCCATCACGCAGCGCGGGCACGACAGCAACACCTTGAGCCGCACGGTCTCCCCGATCACCAGCGTCCTGCCGACCCATTCGTCCTCCACAAAGCCCGCCGCCTCGTCGGGAATCTCGACAACGATGTTCGGGCGGAAGCGCCGCACGTCGAAGTTCCCCTCTGGATAGAGCGCCCGCAGTCGCGCGAGCGTCGCCGATGTCAGCAGGTGGATCACCGCGCCGTCAAAGAAGGCCCCTTTCGGCGCGGCGGCGGCGACCTGCAATGCGGTCCTCGTTTCCCCGTCCTCACGCGGCAGCGATTCGCCTACCGGCACGCCCCCCTGGATCGCTGGCCACGACGCCTCGTCGGTGCCGCTGGCAGGCGCGGTCGTGATCAGCCTGGCATCCCAGCCGAGCGCGCGCGCGAGGATGGCATCCCGATCGGGCAGCGCACTCGTGATCGTCTCGCCATCAGGGAGCGCGATCCGCACCGGCGGCGGCGGACCGTCGCACCGTGGTTCCTCGGCATAGGTGGCGTGGCAGTCGAACAGCCGCGTCCACTTACTGGCGCTGACAACCCGACCGGTGGCCGGATCGAGCAGCGCGTAGCAGCGGTCACCGAGGACACCGCGGGCGGTGATGTCCGCACCCGCGACTTCCTCGCCGCACATCGATTTGACGGGATAGCGCCAGACGGCGGTCACGGTACCGAGCGTTGCCTGTGTTGCACCGGCCATGGCATCCCTCCCCTACTCTGGCGGACTCTGACCCGCGAAGGCGTCGAGCTTATGCTCCCGTGTACGATGCGTCAATTGCCTTTCAGAGTGCAGAATAGCGGTGCACGATCAGTGCAGGTTACCGGCTCATGGGCACATTTGGTGATGGGCTTGCGGTGACTCTCGGTAGCCCTGATGAGGGAAAACCGGGCGACAATCTGCACGACGAAGTGTGCCTGTGATCGGCATGTCCGATGCAGCGGATATTCCTTGGCTTGGCACAGCAATCCCACTCACTGGTCATCATCAAGAGTGATACTGCTGGCGAAGTCAGAATCGATCATGCTGCCATCAGCGTGACGAACGGCGAGCGACGCGTCTTGGCGCGCGGAATGTCGGCGAACCACTCGCCCAAGCGCAAGAAGTTGA
>JAABUY010004832.1_pt1 | contig 13856 bp, 9 predicted proteins | sample 5560271 | NCBI WGS metagenome assembly JAABUY01 (sample SAMN10711886, study PRJNA513374) | rock metagenome | isolation source: Antarctica rocks | place: Antarctica: Victoria Land, University Valley
CGGCGGGCAGGGCGCGTTCGGATCGGACTCGTGGCGCCGGCCCGAGCTGCCGGCGGTGGCCCGCGCGCGGGCGGGGGGCTCGCTCGGGGCGGGAGGTGGGCGCGGCGCGGGGGGGAGCGCGGAGCGCGGTCGCGACGCGGGGGGCGGTCGCGGCGCGGGGGGCGGTCGCGGCGCGGAGGGTGGGCGCGGCGCTGGGGGCGGGAGCGCTGGGGGCCGGCGCGGCGCTGGGGGCGGGAGCGCGGAGCACGGGCGCGCGGGAGGCGAGCGCGGCGCTGGGGCGCGGGCGGGCGAGGCGCGCGGGGGCGCGGCCCCGTGGCCGCGGAACCGGACGCTGATCATCGGCGACACCCCGCTCGACGTGGCCTGCGCGCGGGCCGATGGCGTGCGCGTGCTGGGCCTGGCCGGGGGTGCGTTCTCGATGGCCGAGCTGCACGAGGCCGATGCGGCGGCCGAAGAGGCTGAGCAGCTTGAGGCGCTGATCGAGGGGGAGGTGGGACGGGTTGGGAGATAGGCAGCGCGCCGAGGCTGGCCTTTCCGGAACGCAGCAGGTTGCCGAGGAGCCTTGCCTCCACGCGCTCCCGGCCGCGGTCGGCCTCCACTGCGCCGGCACCGGGCGCGCGGCCGCGGCGTCCGGCCTCCGGCGCGGCTTGCCCCCTGGCGAGTCCCAGGCGCCGGCGCGATTTGCAGCGTTGCGACCTGGACAAGTACACATTCCGTGCCGTCTCGGGCCGCGCGTGTGGAGAACCCATTGACTGTCAGTGGTTTCTCCACGCGCAAGGCGCCGGCAACGCGCGGTGTGCAGTTACCGTGCTCCGCCGGCCAGGGCCAGCGCTAACTCGGTGACCAGAGCGAGCGGCTCGGTATCAATTCGCCGCCAGGTCACCCGCAGGACTCGGTACCCCGCGAGCTGCAGGCGGTTTGCTCGGCGCCGGTCCCGCTCGAACGCGCTTCGGTGGCCATGGAAGCGGAAGCCATCGACTTCGACCACCAGGTGCTGCTCGGACCAGAGCATGTCCACCTCGTAGCCGAGCACTTGCACGTTTGTCTGAGGCCGCGGCAAGGCGGCGGCGCGGATCATCGCCAGCAGCCGGGCCTCGGCCTGGGAGCGCGTCAGGGCCGGATCCTCCGCTCCGCGCAGCAGCGCGCGCACGGCGACCGCCCCGCGAGCTCGCGGATCTCGCTCCAGCGCGGCGCGTAGCTCCGGAGGCCCGGCCAGGCGAAGCACCGCGGCCTGCTCGAAGGCGCGCTCGGCCGCGCGCGGGCTGGCGGCAGCGAGGTCAAGGATCGTCCGGGCCGGGGTGGTGATCGGCAGCCCCTCGCGCCGCGAACAGTCCTCGGGCGGGCCGGGCCGCCGGTGGTGGACCACGATGCCCCTGCGGGCTCGAACCCGCCGCCCGAGGGCAGTTACCTCGACCGGCATCTGAGTCTGTCGCTCGGCCAGCAGCCCCCAGAGCACGGCGGCCGAGCGGTGGCTGACCACCACTCCGGCGCCGCTGGCCAGCACCGCCGCCCACTCTCTTGCCCCCGCCACCGGGGCGGTGTGGCCAGCCGCGTAGACGCCGCGATGTAGGCGATGGAGCCGTCCTTGGGCGAGGCCGTACTCGATTGCGCCAATCCCGAATCCGGCGTCGAGCAGCTGGCGGCGGCTGATCACCCCGCACTGGAGGGCGGCGAGCTCGGCGACGCGGTGGTGCCGGTCGCGGATCTGGGCCATGACCCCCACTCGGCGCGCCTCCCGGGATCGGTGGAACCGTGCCCATGAGATCGCGCGCCCCGTGATTCGAGTACGGGTTGCCCACTTCGAAGGGATGCGGCCCGTACCACCGCGCGGTGATCGCTCGGTGAGAAACGGAGGTACAGAGGAAAAAGTCTCGATTGCCATCACCGAGCACGGCGGTCTCGGTCACCGCGCTGATCTTCGCCCTCGGCGGGACGGGCTATGCCGCCTCGATCGATGGGACGACGGCCAAGAAGAAGCCCAAGAAGGTCACCAGCAGCCGGGGCCCCGTGGGTTCAAGGGTGCTCCCGTTCCGGCGGGGCCGCCTGGCCAGACCGGTCCCGCCGGCCTGCCGGGCGCCCCGGGCGCGCCGGGGGCAGCCGGCGCGGCGGGGACGGCTCGGGCCTTCGGTTCGATCGGGTCCGACGGCACGCCGACCAGCGCCGCAAGTCTGAAGGGCGCGACGGTGCGCAAGCCGACCGCGACGACCGGCATCTACTGCATTATGCCGGCCGCGGGCATCGACCCGGCAACCACGTTCCCGGTGGTCAGCTACGACTACTCGGGACCGGGCCAATTGAACTGGCATGCCGACGTCAGGTCGTCCGGGTTTGGGTGCAACAGTGGGGAGTTCACGGTGAACACCTCCGACGACTCCGGCAACTACCGGGACGAGAACTTCTCGTTCGTGATCCCGTAGGCAGGCAGCCAGACCGATCGCGCGGGCCGCCGGACGGGCGGCCCGCGCAGCAGCCCCGCCGCCTGGGCTGAGGGCGGGCCTGGAGGGTGGACAGCTCGACTATCGCGGTCCTCGGGCGCGTCCTTGCGCCGGGTGGGCAACGGCGATGCGACGGTCGCGGGCTGCCGGGACCACGCCCCCGACTCGTCACGCCGCGGCCATCCGCGGATGCGTTAGAGGGCTATGTCGGGGGCGGCGACCCGGCGGCGTGAGTCCCGCGTTTCAAGTATCGGTTTGCTACCTGCGGTGCGGTGATCGCGCGGCGAGACCGGAGGTCAGGTGATGAAGGCTCAGCTGCCGTCGCCGAGCATGGTGGTGTCCGCGACGGCGTTGGTTTTCGCGGTACTGCATCATGGTCGCGGGAGTCGATCCGGCGAGCACGATCCCCGTGGCTTCCTACGATTTTTCCGGCGGTGGAGGCGCGGCCGCGCACGCCACCGTCAGGAGTTCGGCAGCCGACTGCGGCGCCGGACAATTCGAGGCGCGGACCGCCGATCTCGCTGGCGCTCTCCAGAACGAGGACTTCTCCTTCGTGATCCCGTAGGTCACCGACAATCATCACGCGGGCCGCCGGAAGCTCGGTGCGGCGACCCCGCCCGCCGCCCTACCCCCGCACCAGCCGCTTGTAGGTCATCCGATGGGGCCGGTCGGCCTCGTCGCCCAACCTCGCCCGGCGGTGCTCCTCGTAGGCGTCGAAGTTGCCCTCGAACCACACCACCCGCGAGTCGCCCTCGAAGGCCAGGACGTGGGTGGCCACCCGGTCCAGGAACCAGCGGTCGTGCGACACGATCAGCGCGCAACCGGGAAAGGCGAGCAGCGCCTCCTCCAACGCCCGCAGCGTGTCGACGTCGAGATCGTTGGTGGGCTCGTCGAGGAGCAGGACGTTGCCGCCCGAGCGCAGCAGCTTGGCCAGGTGCAGCCGGTTGCGCTCGCCGCCGGAGAGCTTTGACACCTTGCGCTGCTGGTCAGAGCCCTTGAAGTTGAACGAGGCGGTATAGGCCCGCGACGCGACCCGCCGCTCGCCGACCAGAAGCTGGTCCTCGCCCCCGGAGATCTCCTCCCACACCGTCTTTTCGGGATCAAGAGCGTCACGGCTCTGGTCGACGTAGGCCAGCTCCACGGTCTCGCCCACGCGCAGCGTCCCGCCGTCGGGCTGCTCCTGGCCCACGATCATGCGAACGAGCGTGGTCTTCCCCGCGCCATTGGGACCGATCACCCCGACGATGCCCCCGCGGGGCAGCGTGAAGCTCAGATCGTCGATCAGCAGGCGGTCACCGAAGCCCTTGCGCAGGTCCGCGGCCTCGACCACGACGTCGCCGAGCCGCGGGCCGGGCGGAATGTGGATCTGGATCTCGTCGAGCTTGGCGTTGCGCTCCTCGGCCAGCAGGCCCTCGTAGTTGTTGAGGCGGGCCTTGGACTTGGTCCGGCGCCCCTTGGGGTTCTGGCGCACCCACTCCAGCTCCGAGGCGATCGTGCGCTGGCGCGCGCGCTCCTGGCGCTCGTCCTGGGCCAGGCGGGCCTGCTTCTGCTCGAGCCAGCCTGAGTAGTTGCCCTGGTAGGGGATGCCCCGCCCGCGGTCGAGCTCGAGGATCCATCCGGCAACGTTGTCAAGGAAGTAGCGGTCGTGGGTGACGGCCACGACGGTGCCCGAGTACTCGGCCAGGTGCTGCTCCAGCCACGCCACCGACTCGGCGTCGAGGTGGTTGGTGGGCTCATCCAGGAGCAGGAGGTCGGGCTGGCCCAGCAGCAGCCGGCACAGGGCCACCCGCCGGCGCTCACCGCCAGACAGCGGCCCGATCTCGGCGTCGGCCGGCGGCAGGCGCAGTGCGTCCATGGCCACCTCGAGGGTGGTGTCCAGGCTCCAGGCGTCGACGGCGTCGATCTGCTCCTGCAGCCGGGCGAACTCGTCGGCGGTCTCCTCGGAGTAGTTGGCCGAAAGCTCGTTGAAGCGGTCCAGCAGCGCGCGCTGCTCCGCCACTCCCTCCTCGACGTTGGCACGCACGTCCTTGGCCGCGTCCAGCTGCGGCTCCTGTTCGAGCAGGCCGACCGAGGCACCCGGGGCGAGCATCGCCTCGCCGCGGTACTCGACGTCCGTCCCGGCCATGATCCGCAGCAGCGTCGACTTTCCGGAGCCGTTGTAGCCCAGCACGCCGATCTTGGCCCCGGGGAAGAAGGACAGGGAGACGTCCTTGAGCACCTCCTTGTCGGGCGGATGCACCCGCGACAGGCGATGCATGGTGAAGATGTACTGGGCCGACACCGGGCGGGAGGATAGAGGCGGCGCGGGGCCGGTTGCCCGCGCGCGGGCAGGCGGCCGTCCCCGGCCCCCCCGGTCGTGCGCCACCAAGGGCCCCGCTACCCCTCCGCGGCGCTACCGTTGATTCGTGCCCCGCGTGCTCGATGTCGAACAGGCGCTGCTGCTGCTGGAGCTCGAGCCTCCGTTTGACCAGCGCACCGTCCAGCTCAGCCGCCGCCGCATGGCCAAGCGCTGGCATCCGGACATCGCCCCCCCGGGGCGCCGGCACGAGCACGAGCGCCACCTGCAGGCCATCAACGAGGCCGCCGACCAGCTCGAGCAGCTCGCCGAGGGCTCCCGGGGCGGCTCGGTCTCCCGCAACGCGGTCAGAGCGTCGGCCGCCGCCGCCCGGGCCGCGCGCGCCGAGGCCGGGCGCCGGGCGTGGGAGGAGGAGCAGCGGGCCCGCGAGCAGGACGCCGAGCGCGTCCGCCACGACCCGTTTGGCGATCGGGTGCCCGAGCACTCCGTGGTCCACCGCTACGCGCGCTGCACCTCCTATCCGGAGTGGGGGGTGGGGACGGTCACCGGCATCTACTTCTCCGGCGACGGCGAAGACGTCCAGCAGTGGGCACGGATGACCTTTGCCATCGGCGTGCGGACCGTGCCGGCCGGCTCGTTGCAGTTCGTGGACTTCTCGACGCCCGACCCCGCGGCCGAGCGCGTGGACCGCTTCGTGACCGCGGCCCAGCACGCCATGGCCGAGGGCGACTACGCGATCGCCTCGCGCCGGCTCATCTACGCGCGCGACGCCGATCCGCGCAACCCTGCCGTCCTGCGCCTGCTCACCGTCGCCCTGTGGCAGGCGGGCGACCTGCCGGCCGCGGCTCGGACGGTGCGCGACTGGTCGCGGATCGACGGTGACGGTCCGGGCGCGCACCGGTTCGCCGCGCGCATCTATGAGGACATGGGCGCGCTCGTGCAGGCGCTGGAGGCAGCCGAGCGAACCGCTGGCCGCGCGCCCGGCGACGCCTCGGCGTGGGAGCGGGTCGGACGACTGGCCCTGCGCCTCGCCGACCGCGGCCGCGCTCTGGCCGCCCTGGAGCGCGCCCGGCTGATCGCGCCCAGCACGGAGGGGCTGCTCGACCTCGCCCTGGTCTGCCAGCTGTTGGGCGATGTCGGTCGCGAGGTCGGGGCGTGCGAGCAGGCCGTCGCCCTCGCGCCCGAGGATCCGGTCGCGTGGTCACGCCTGGCCCACGCGCTGGTGCGGACCGATCGCGTCGTGGAGGCGCTGGCCGCCTGCGACCGGGCCCTGGCCCTGGCCGACGACCCCGAGGTTTCAGACCTGGGTGAGCGCCTGCGGGAGATCGCCCCCCGCGAGCTCGCGGCCTGAGCTCATCGCTCGTCCCGGTGGCGTCCTCCGGGCCCGCCCGCCCGCGTTCGGGGCCCGGCCCGTGTCGTCCGCCCCCGGCCATACGGTCCTTCCGGTGAACCTCCGGCCGCCTCCTCGCCAGTGACCCCTATCTAGTGCGCCTACTGGTAGCGTGTTGTCAGATCGACTACCGGGGGCGCCTGGCCACCCACCTGCCCGAGGCCGTCCGCCTGCTCATGGTCAAGGCCGACGGCACGGTCATGGTCTTCTCCGACGCCGGCGGTCAGCGCGTCAAGCCGCACAACTGGATGACGCCCCCGACGGTCGTCGAGCAGGACGGCGATCCGCCGGCCCGGATCACCGTGCGCAAGCAGCGCAGCGAGGAGGTTCTCGACATCCACATCGGCGAGGTGCTGAGCGACGTGACCCACGCCATGGACCCGCCGCCGCCGTCGGCGGCGCTGGCCAAGGATGGCGTGGAGGCCCATCTGCAGGAGCTGCTGGCCGAGTTGCCCACCCGCTGCGGCGAGGGCCTGCGCCTCGTCCGCCGGGAATGGCCGACGGACATCGGGCCCGTCGATCTGATGTGCCGCGACGCCGAGGATGCCTGGGTGGCGGTGGAGATCAAGCGCATCGCCACCATCCAGGCCGTCGAGCAGCTGTGCCGCTACCTCGAGCGCATGCGGGTAGATCCCGCGCTGGCGGACTGTCGTGGGGTGCTGGCGGCGCAGAGCTTCCGTCCCCAGGCGCGGGCGCTGGCCCGGGCTCGGGGTCTTGACTGCGTCGAGGTCGATCTCGAGGAGCTCCGCGGGGAGCGCGAGCCGGACCTCACCCTGTTCGCCGCCTGAGCCCCCGCCGGCCGAGGCCGTCGCCCGCCGCGGGCTCCCCACAGCGATGCCCCGCCCGCCGGGCGGCTCGACGCCGGCTTCAAGCTCGCGGCCCAGCAGGACCCCTCAGGAGCGTTCACGCGCCAGGTTCTCGCAGGATTTCCTTCACTTCAAACCGAAGCCGGCCTGAGCACCCACAACGTCGCAACCTCGTCCCAACGCTGAACCTGACATTAATGTCGCCGATGCCCATCGCCACACGGCTCCGCCCCCGGACGGACCGTGCGAGCACACTGTCGGGATCGCCTTCGGACGAGGCGCCCCCCACGCGCAAGGTGCTGATCCTCTCCGCCAACGTCGGAGAGGGCCATGCCGCCGCCGCCCGTGCGCTCGCACAGCACGTCGCCCTGGACGATCCCTCCGTGGAGGTGTCAGTCATCGACGGCCTGGCCGCCATGGGCAACGTCATCCGCCACGTCGTCCAGGATGGCTACGAGACCCAGCTCCGCGTCGCTCCGTGGTCGGCGGACATCGTGTACTGGCTCCTGCTCCGGCTCGCCCCGGTGCGGCTGCTGGCGCGGACCCTCCTGTGGCTGCTGGGGTCGCGCTCGCTGCAGCGGACGATCGCGGCCGAGGCCCCCGACGTCGTCGTCTCGACCTACCCGGCCGTCACCGTCGTGCTGGGCATGCTGCGCCGCCGCGGGCGCCTGCCCGTGCCCAGCGTGGCCGCCATCACCGACATGGCGGGGCTGTTCTTCTGGGCCGACCGCGGCGTCGACCTGCACCTGCTGGCCTACGAGGAGTCCCTGCCTGAGGTCGAGCGCGTCGCCGGACGGGGCTGCGCCCGAGCGGCGCGCGGGCTGGTTGCCGCGCACTTCGAGATCCCCCGCGACAGCGGCGAGGCGCGCGCGGCGCTGGGCATCGATCTCGACTGCCGGCTGGTCATCGTCTCCGGCGGTGGCTGGGGCGTCGGCGATCTCGCGGGGGCGATCCGCGAAGCGTTGAGCATCCGCGACGTCCGGGTGGTGGTCCTGGCCGGACGCAACGAGGAGCTGCGCGCCGGCCTGGTAGCCGAGTTTGGCGGCGAGCCCCGGGTCGAGGTGCTGGGCTTCACCACCCAGATCGACGCCCTGCTGGCCGCGGCCGACGCGATGGTGCATTCGACCGCCGGCGTGACCTGCTTGGAAGCCCGCGAGCGCGGCTGCCCGGTGGTGGTCTACGGCGCGCAGATCGCCCACATCCGCGTCAACGCTCGCGCCATGGCCCGCGAGCGGATCGTCGATGCGGCCGTGACCCCCGCCGAACTGCGCGCCGCCCTGGAGCGCGCGCTGGCCGGGGAAGGGGCGGTGGTTCGCCCGACCGGCGCCGAGCTCCGGCCCCACGCCACCGAGCTGCTGGCCGGCGCGCGCATCCGCGTGCCCAGCCTTCCGCGCTGGCGCCTGCAGGCTCCGCGCGTCGCCGTCAGCCTCGTGGCCTCCATGGCCCCGGTCTGGACCTTCGTCTCGCCGAGCGCGCTCGGTCTGCACACCATCAACCGCGTGCCCACCCACCAGCGCGCGGTCGTCCTCCTCGTGCGCGCGCCCAGCGACCTGATCGGGCCCCTCCGTGCGCGCCTGCGCGCCGAGGGGATGGACGCCTCGTTCGCCGTCGGAACCGACCGCAAGGAAGTCCTCGCCCTCCAGGCGGCCGGCGCCCACGGACTGCCCGAGCTCAACCCGGGTGGCACCACCCATTGGCTGCACACCTCCCGGGACCTGCACCTCGAGGCCCGGGCCTTGGGGCTCACGCACCGCCACTTCTTCTACCTGCGGCCTCGCCGCGGGTTCTCGTTGGCCGAGTACGTCCTGGCCTCCCGGGCCGGCGGCCGCGCTGTCTCGCCCCGGGAGCTGCCCAGCCTCCGCAGCGGCCGTCCGCTGCACGCGGGAGACGTCATCGTCGTCAACGTTGCGCGCGACAACCTGGCCAGCGCCGGGGCGGCGGTCGAGCGGGCCCACGCCCAGCTGGCCGGCTCGGGCCTGTCCGCCGTCGCGCTGGACACGCTGGCCTCCTCCTGAGCCTCGCCCGCAACCCGGTCGCCGGGGCCGGCGCCGCGGCGGTCGCCGGTCTCCATGCGCTGCCCGCCCTCGCCGGTATCTGGGCACCGCTGCGCCGGCCCCTCGGCATCCGTGACCGGCTCTCCGACGGCCACGGGGTGGCGCTGACCTTCGACGACGGGCCCCACGCGCGGGGGACCCCGGCGACGCTCGAGCTGCTGGCCTCCGCCGGGGTGCGGGCGACGTTCTTCCTCGTGGGCGAGCAGGTACGGGCGCGCCCGGCCCTGGTGGGCGAGATCCTCGCGGCCGGTCACGACGTGGGCGTGCACTGCGACCGTCACCGCAACCTCCTGCGCGTCGGACCCCGGGGCACCTTCGAGGACCTCGCCCGCGCGGTTGACGCGATCGGCTCGGCCGGCGGGGCAACTCCACGGCTGCACCGGCCACCCTACGGCGTGCTCAACGGCTCGGTCCTGGTGGCGGCCCGGGCGCGCGGCTGGCGGACCTGGTTGTGGACGCGCTGGGGGCGCGACTGGAGGCCGCGGGTGCGGCCGGCGGAGATCGCCGCGCGGGCGGCCGACGGGCTGGCGGGAGGCGATGTCGTGCTGCTGCACGATGCCGACTTCTATGCCGCGGCGGAGTCCTGGCGGCGGATGCTCGGCGCCCTGCCGGCGATCCTGGAGCGGGCGGCGGATGCCGGGCTGGTGTGGAAGGGGTTGAATTGATGGTCGCCCGGGCGGGCGGCGGGGCGCGCCCTGGGCGCACCCGGGCGGGGGGCTGCGCGCGGGCTGGCGCGGGGCCCGGGGCGTTTCTGGCTGCGGCCATGGCCCGCCCGCGCGCCCGGCTCACGGCTCCGCTGGGGTTCCGGTGGCGCATCCCGACCCGCTTCATGGATCTCGTCCCTATGCGGGAGTGCGATGACGGTGCTCACCGCTGGCGTTTCGCGATGGAACGTGTCCCTGTCCGGGAGCCCGATGACGCGGTGTCTACCGCGGGCGTTGTGCGTCATCCTGCTCCCGCTATACGGGAGCGCGATGACGCGGTGCTCACCGTCGCCGTTTCGCGTCATCCTGCTCCCGGCGGGCGCCCCCCGATCCATCCCCCCCCCCGACGGCCAGGAGCCGGTGATACCGAGTAGTCGATGGATCCGGGTGGATGCGCTGGACACTTACCTGGGTGGGAGTGTTGGGATAGCCTCGCAGCGGATGGGTTTGAGTTCGTGTGAGGCTCTCTTGCCGGTCGAGTCGCGACGCGGTTGGCGGTAGGGGGCCGGATTTGGGGGGTAGGGCTCGGGCTGACGGTGGGGTCGTCAAAGCTCTGCCGGCCTCCTTCAGCAGTTTCTTGGGCCGCGGTGCGGAGATGTCTGAGATCAGGGAGCTGCTCGGGGCTTCGCGCTTGGTGACGCTGACGGGTCCGCCGGGGATCGGCAAGAGCCGCTTGGCCCGGGAGCTCGCGAGCCGGGCTGACCCCGCGTTCGGTGACGGCTCGGTGCTGGTGGAGCTGGCGCCGATCGCTGATCCCGCGCTCGTCCCACGCGCGTTGGGTGCTGTGCTGTCGGTGCAGGAGGTGCCCGGGCGCACGATGACCGAGGCGCTGGTGGCGAGCCTGCGTCGGCGCTCGGTGCTGTTGGTGCTGGATAACTGTGAGCACCTGCTCGGCGCGTGCGCGGAGCTGGTTGACGCGTTGTTGAGCGGTTGCCCGCGGCTGCGGGTGTTGGCGACCAGCCGCGAGGCGCTGTCGATGGCCGGCGAGCGCGTGTGGCAGGTGCCGCCGCTGTCGGTGCCCGATGCCGGCGATGAGCTGTCGCCCGAGGCGCTGATGGGCTATGAGGGGGTTCGGCTGTTTGTCGAGCGGGCCGGGGCAGCTGCACCGGGTTTCGTGCTCAGCCGGGAGGTGGCCCCGGCGGTGGGGGAGATCACCCGGCGCCTTGATGGCATTGCCTTGGCCATCGAGCTGGCCGCCACCCGGGTGGAGATGCTCACTGCGGCTGAGATCGCCCGGCGTCTGGATGACCGCTTTGCGCTGTTGACCAAGGGCAGTCGTAGTGGCCTGGCCCGCCACCAGACCCTGCAGGCCGCGCTTGACTGGAGCCATGACCTGCTGTCTGGGCCAGAGCGGGTGCTGTTGGGGCGCCTGTCGGTGTTCGTCGGCGGCTTTTGCCTGCAGGCGGCCGAGGAGGTGTGCGGTGGCGGGGAGATCGAGGCGGGCGAGGTCTTCGATCTTCTGGCCGGGCTGGTCTCAAAGTCACTGGTGGTGTCAGATACGGCCAACTCGCGGGGGCGCTACGGGTTGCTTGAGACGATCCGCGCCTATGCCGCTGACCGCCTCGAGGCGGCGGGTGAGGCGCGCGCGCTCGGCGAGGCCCACGCCCGCTCCTACCTGGCGCTGGCCGAACGCGCGGAGCCCGAGCTGACCGGACCCGACCAGGACCGCTGGTTTGAGCGCCTTGACGCTGAGCGCGAGAACCTTCGCTTCGCCCTGCACTGGTCTCTGGACCACGGCGAGAGCGAATGGGCGCTGCGCCTGGCCGGCGCCCTAGTCCTCTTCTGGCGGGTGCGCTGCCACCTCAGCGAAGGACGCGAGCTGCTGGAGGCCGCAGTCCAGGCCAGCGACGACGAGGACCATGCGTCGGCGCTGCGCGCCAAGGCCCTCTGGGGAGTGGGATTCATGGCGCTGATGCTGGGTGATTTCGAGGGCTCTCTCGCTCCCCTCGAGCAGAGCCTGTCGGGCTTTGGTGAGCTGGGCGATCGGAAAGGCTGCGCGCGAGCCCTGTTGCTCCTTGGCAACCGCCGGCAGTACCGCGCCGACCCCGGAGCCCAATCGCTGCTGGAGGAGAGCGCAACGCTGGCTCGCGAGACAGGAGATTCGTGGTGTCTGGCTCACGCCCTCTCTCTCGCGGGACTCGAGCATGTCGCGCTGAGCGATTTGCCCGTCGCGCGGCCGCTGTTCGAGGAGTGCCTCGCTGTCGCGCGAGCGGCCGAGGAGAAGCAGGGATTGCGGCTCGGGTTGATCGGCCTCGGGAAGGTCGCCGTCGTCCAGGGCGAGTACCGCCTCGCCGAGTCGGTACTCCACGAGGCCGAGGCCCTGACTCGAGAGCTCGGCGAGGACTACGCGAGGGCAGTGGCGCTGGGGGACCTCGGGCACCTGGCCCTCGGGCGGGGCCAGTACGACCTCGCGCAGGAGCTGCTCGAGCGGGCGCTCGGTCTCATGCCGGAGCTCGTCCCGCCCGGGGCTACGACCGACACGCGCCTGCTCATCGCCAGAGTTGCCCATGCCCAGGGCCACCACGCTCGCGCCCGCCAGGGCCTCCACGAACTGGAGGCATCGTTAGGCGCCGTGACTCGCGTCGAAGTTCTCCAATTCAGGGGTGAGCTGGCCGTGGAGGACGGCGATAGGGGCGAGGGGCGGCGGGTGTTCGAGAAGGCCCGCGATGTGGCTCACGGAGGTGGCCATAGACTGGGCATGGCCCGCGCGCTTCACGGTCTGGGACTCTTGGCGCGCGACTCCGGGAACACCGCCGGGGCCGCGGCTCTCCACTGCCAGGCGCTTGGGCTTCAGCGGCAGATCGGTGCCACGCCGGGGATGGTTGCCTCGGTCGAGGCGTTGGCAGGACTGGCCGCCAACGACCGGCGCCATACGCATGCCGCCCGCCTTCTTGGCGCGGCTCAGGCGCTGCGCGACGTAAACGGATATGCGTGCGTCCCGCAGGACGCGGCTAGGCATGAGTACGACGTGGCGCTCGTCCGACAGGCCCTCTCCGCGCAGGACTTTCAAGCCGCCTTGGCCCAAGGGGCACGCCTATCGATTGACGAGGTGCTCGCCCAGGTCTCGAAGGGCCGAGGCCAGCGGGGGCGACCAGCCAGCGGCTGGGCGAGCCTCACCGACGCCGAGCGGCAGGTGGCAGAGCTGGTGGCCGAGGGCCTCACCAACCGCGAGATCGCCGAGCGTCTGTTCATCACACCCGGGACGGTCAGGCGGCACTTGTCGCACATCTTCTCCAAGCTCCAAATAACCGGACGCGTACGGCTCGCCCAGGAGGTCCGCCGCGGCCGCGGCTGAGAGCCGAGAGAGAGCCGGAAAGATGCGCAGAACGGGCATGTTCTTCCTGGTTGATCGCCGTACTCTGTCGTTGACCGCAGGCCACAACGTGTCGGCCAAAGCGGGGAGGCCCAATCCTCCCGGTGGAGCTCACCGGCGGAGGTCATCCGTCCACCGGAGGTCATCCGTCCACGTCACATCGCGTCACACCGGGACGGGGCCATATGAGGGCCAGAATGGAAGTCAGCCGGAGCTGGACCAGCCAGATCGCCCGCTTCGGCTCGGCGAGAACCGGTAGCGTCCGCCTGACCATCGGCCTCCTCGGGGTGATCGCCCTGGCATCGGGAGCGCTCACGTCCGAATCCGCGTATGCCGCCACTCCGGACACGGCCTACACGCCGAACGCGATCGGAGCCCCGAACCCGCAGCCTGGAGGCCGGTGGGCCGAGCGCACGGCGACCGCCGGCGATCTGAACGGCGACGGGGTCAACGACCTGTGGGTCGGAGTTCCCCGCGAGACCGTCAACGGGGCTCGGGTGGGGCGCGTCTATGCCATGAGCGGGGCCACGCTGGCCGGCAACCCGTACCATCCACCGCAGGTCCTCTACACGATCGACTCCCCAGAGCCGCAGGCCGGTAACCAGTTCGGCTTCGCCATCTCCAACATCGGGGACGTCAACGGCGACGGCGTGCCGGACATCGCGATCGGCACAGACGCCCAGGACGTGGGCGCCAACCCGCAGCAGGGCAAGGCCTGGGTGTTCAGTGGTTGTCAAGGACGACGAGATTTCCCCACTTGTGACGATGGGAATTCCTCACCTTGTGGGCGGCCGGTGAGGGCGGGTTGGAGGGCTGCGATGGCGTCGCGGTGGTGGCGCATGCGGTAGCTGTCGCCGG
>JAABUY010004834.1_pt1 | contig 13852 bp, 11 predicted proteins | sample 5560271 | NCBI WGS metagenome assembly JAABUY01 (sample SAMN10711886, study PRJNA513374) | rock metagenome | isolation source: Antarctica rocks | place: Antarctica: Victoria Land, University Valley
CAGATTCGTTGCCCTGCGCATGCTGCACGACGGTGACCCCTGGATGCCCGCCATCGCTGGCTAGCGCCGACCCTCGCCCTCCAAAGGAACGGCGCCAAAACCAGCTGAGTAGTTACCTTCTGGCTAACTGCGGCGGCTCCATTGCCGGCGCAGTCGGCAGCAGTGAAGCGGACCGCGGCAACCATGAACAGCATCGCGACCAACGTGCGTGACCCGCACGGGCGTCCAGGTCAGGTGCGCGCGCGAGTGGCGCAGGCGGACCAGCAGTGGAAGGTGGATGTTGTCCCGCCAGCGCGAGCGATGTGCTGAGGGCGGCGCCTCGGCCGACACTTGACTTGAACCAGCAAGGGCCGTAGAGGACGTGTCGGCTTAAACAGGAAGCGGTCCTGTCGTCGAGGCTCTGCAGGGGCCGCGCCGGCGGAGAGCTCGGCCTTGAGCAGTGGCTGTTGAAGGCCTCGGCGCTGGCATTGAAGCCCTATGCAGCCCTGCTGTTCAGCCCGGCGGATCTGTGTCACATACGGTCGTTTGAGGGAGTAGACCAGTCGTCGTGTGGATCTTCCCGACTAAGCGGACGCCCAGACCTCCGCAAGCCGGACGCCAGCGCGACCTAGACGACGAGGACACCAATCGGCCCGTTCGGCCACCAGAGCACGCGACCCGGCGGTCATGCCGGCCTTTGCGACGCTGCGACGGCCACCGGAGGCGGTTCTATCAGCGCGGCCGCGGTGTCGCGAAAGGTGTCGGGCGCGCGCCAGGCGAAGGAACTCCAAGTCGCCGGGCCCGCGCAGGACGAAGGCGACCATGGCGCATGGCGTTTCCATGTGGCTCTCTTACTCCTCAGGCGTCCCGCCGGCGCCGGCTGCTGGGCGGAGCCGGCCCTGCACTCGAGGAGCAACCACGACTTCTATTCCCTTGCCGCGCATCCGGTCGATGTCCTCAGCCGAGGTGCCGTCGTCGACGATGACGACGTCGAAGTCCTTGAGCGGGGCGAGCGCGTGCAAGGCTCGCAGCCCGAACTTGCTGTGGTCGGCGAGCAGCACCCGCTTGTTGGACGCCTCGAGCATCGCGCGTTTGGTCTCGATCGTCTCGAGGAACTGGTGGTAGGCGACGTCCTTGGTGATGGCCGAGGTGGACATGAAGAAGGTGTCCGCACGAAGGCTGGATACCGTCCGGCTCGTCATCGGGCCCATGAACGCGCTGCACCAGTCGTAGTACTGGCCACCGATGCCGAGGACCGTCACGCCCGTGGTACCCCGTAGGTCGTTCATGAGTGGCAACGCGTTCGTGATGACGGTCAGGGGGGCCTTGGTCGGCAGATGCCGGGCCAGCCGGAGCACGGTCGTGGAGTCATCGAGGATGACGGCCTGACCGGGTTCGACCAGCTTCAGGGCTGCGGCGGCGACGGCTTCCTTCTCCACCGCCTGCCGACCGAGCCGGTAGACGTCGCTTGACTCGGCGAGGGTGGTCGATGTCGCGGTCGCCACCCCGCGGCTCTTGCGCAGCACGCCCCGGCTCTCGAGCTCGTCGAGGTCGCGGTGGATCGTCATCAGGCTGATGTCGAAGCGCTCCGCGAGCGCCTCGATCCGTATCGAGCCCTCTCTCATCACGGCTTCGGTGATCGCGCGCTGCCGGGCGAACTGTCGGGACTGGCGTGCGTCTCCGGCCACAGGCTCATGGGCCATCGCGCCAGCCTCCCGCCTCACGCTCGGCATCTGAGTGATCATCGTCGCACAAGCATCTCGTCGAGCACCGCGGCGACCGCTGACGCGTCGTGGGCGTACCGGCCCAGGAACAGTCCGTCGACCGCGCCGCCAAGGTCGGTGAGCAGACCCTCGCGCGCGCTCCCGCCATAGATGATGCTCGCCTCCATCAGCAGGTGATGGGCACGTAGCCGGCTGCGCAGCTCGTGAGTCACTGCTGAGACGTGGGCCGACGTTGCAGGAGCGGTGCCGCCGATGGCCCAGGCGGGCTCGTAGGCGACGACGAGCGACCTGCATCCGACCCGGGTATCTAGTCCCTCGACCGCGGACTCGAGCTGCCGTACGCACTCCTGCGCGGCGAGGACGGTGCTAGTCCGTTCCCGCTCACCGACGCATAGCAGCGGCGTCAGTCCGTTCCTCCAGGCCGCGTGGGTCTTGAGGTTGACCACGCGGTCGGACTCCCCGAACACGCGACGGCGTTCGATGTGACCAACCTCGGCGTAGGAGCAGCCGAGTTGCCGCAGGTCCGCCCCGCTGATGCCCCCCGTGAATGGTCCTCGGTCCTCGTAGAACAGGTCCTGGGCACCGACCTCGACCTTGGTTCCGCGGAACAGGTCCACCGCCGCGGTGAGCGCCGTCACCGCGGGCAGGACGACCAGTGAGACCAGGCCGTCCCGAACCGCCGGGTGGTGCCCCGCGAGGTCGGCGAGCTGCCGGCACCACTCGTGGGTCCGCCGGGGGTCGAAGTACATCTTGAGGCTCACAGCGATCACCGGCGGACCGAGCCGCACGCCGTCGGACGCATGCCGGCGCGACCCCGTCCGCTCAGCTTGCATTCTTCCCCTCGTGCCTTTGTTCGTGGCTGCCCTCGTAGCTGCTCAGCACGGCCACCTTCGCCGCGGACGAGGACGACTCGTCGAAGCGGTATGTGAGCCACTCTCGTGCTAGCCGGCGCGCGAGCTCGAGCCCGACGACGCGTTGACCGAAGGTGAGGACCTGCGCGTTGTTGCTCAGCACCGATCGCTCGACGGACAAGCTGTCGTGCGCGGTCACCGCCCGAATGCCCGGGACCTTATTGGCCGAGATGGCGACCCCGAGCCCGGTCCCGCAGACCAGCAGCGCCCGGTCGGCGCGCCCTTGAACGATCATCTCGGCCGCAGCGATCGCCACGGTCGGGTAGGGGGTGTGCGTCTGGGCGTCGACCCCAACGTCGGCGACGAGCTCGACGTCCGGATTTTGCTCGAAGTCGGTCTTGAGCACCTCCTTGTAGGTGAAGCCCGCGTCGTCGGACCCCACCACCACGCGCAGCAATCCAGTCATGCCGACTCCGTCCTCTCCAAGATCGCCACGGCAACGGCCGAGGCGATGAGGGCCAAGGACACGGCGCCCGGGTCCGGCGCGCCGACGCTGCTGTGCGCATGGGTGCGGGCGCGCCCGACGCGTGGCTGCAGATCCGCCGTCGCCCGCGCCGCCACGGTCGCGGCCTCGGCCGCACGGCGCCAGCAGGTCACAAGATCGCTGCCGGCGCCGACCTCGCGGGAGAGCCGTTCGGCGAACGGCAGCAGCGCGTCCAGCATCGTCTTGTCGCCGGGCTCGGCCTTGCCCACTCGCATGATTTCCGCGGCCGCCTCCTGCGCGGCGCGAGCGGCGGAAGACGGCTCGGGCACGGCCTGGTCATCCAACACGGTGGCTGCGGCCCGAAGGCCCAGTCCCCACAGCGCGCCCGACGTTCCTCCCGCCTTGTCGGCCCAGGCGTCCGCCGCGGCGACCAGAACCGTGTGGGCACCCGCCTGCTGCGCGACGGCGTCCTCGGCGGCCTGCGCAGCGGCTGCCCCACCCCGCTGCATGCCCAGTCCGTGGTCGCCGTCGCCGGCCACAGCGTCCAGCCGCCCGAGCTCGTCGACGTTGGCGTCGATGGCACGGCGGCCCGCAGCCAGCGCTGCGGCCACCGACGCGCCCAGACGCCGGGAGGCGGCCGAGGCGGGCGCGGGCGCGGTGACCGGGGTGGGCCTGGCCGCATTCGTCCTGACCCGGGCCGGGCCGGGGACGGATACGGGGCTGCCGCGACGGAATCCTGGGGCCCCGGAGGGTGCGCGCCAGGCCCGCTCGAGCTCATCGTCCAGCCACGTGATGGTGAGGGACACCCCCGCCATCTCAAAGCTGGTAGCGAACTCACCGATCTCGGGGCTGACCGGCTCGAGGCCGGCGCCCCGCAGCCGGGCGCCGATGCCTTTCCACAGGACGTACAGCTCCTCGGCCTTGACCGAGCCCAGACCGTTGACGATGACGCCGACACGGGCGCTGTCGCCGGTCGCCTGGTCCTGCTCGACGAGCAGCCGTTCGACCAGCAGCTCGGCGAGCCCGTCGGCGGTCGACAGCAGCCGTTCCTCGATGCCGGGCTCGCCGTGGATGCCCATGCCTATTGCCATAGTCCCCGGTTTGACCCTGAACAGCGGCTCCGCGGCGCCGGGTAGCGTGCATCCGGAGAAGGCCACGCCCAGCGTCCTGGTGCGCCGGTTCGCGCGGTCCGCGAGCGCCCAGACGTCGTCGAGCGGACGGCCCTGCTCGGCCGCCCACGCCGCCGCCCGGAAGACTGTGAGGTCGCCGGCTACGCCTCGCCTGAGCCCGATCTCGTCCGCCGGGGCACTGGAGATGTCGTCCGTCACGACCACGGTGCGGGTGGGGACGCCCTCCTCGTTGAGCCGGTCCTGGGCGAGGTCGAAGTTCAGCCGGTCCCCGGCGTAGTTCCCGTAGCTCAGCAGCACGCCCGCGTCGGAGGCGGCCTCCCGCGCGACCGAGTAGACCTGCTGGGTCGACGGGGACGCGAAGACGTGGCCCATCGCAGCGCCGTGCGCCAGCCCCGGCCCGACCAACCCGGCGAAGGCCGGGAAGTGGCCAGAGCCTCCACCGATGACCACGGCGACCTGCCCCGCGGCCGTGGCCGTCGCGCGGACGACTCCTCCGTGGACCCGTCGTACGACGTCGGGGTGGGCATCGACGAAGCCCTCGACCATCTCGTCGGTGAACGAGGTGGCCTCGTTCAGCAGATAGCTCATGTTGCGGTCTCCTCACGCGCCATTGGTTCCGCCTGCCGGCAGACTCGTCCTGTGCGCGGCCGGTGCGCTACGGCGCCGGCCACCCACGCCGTACCTGCTAGGACAAGGTGAACGGAGCCGTGTACTGCGCGACGTTCGCCTTCGTGATGAGCGTGCAGTCGAACGACTGCTTCTCGGATGGCGCGCCCGTCTTGCCGGTGCGCAGGAACTGGTCGGCCTCATCGACGGCCTTCTTCGTGAACGTGACCACGGGCTGCAGGACGGTGTACTGGAGCGAACCAGCCTTCACCGCGGCGACCGCGTCTGGAGACCCGTCGAACCCGCCGACCTTGACCGCGCTCAGCCTGCCTGCCTGCTTGAGCGCCGCGATGGCCCCTAGCGCCATCTCGTCATTGCCGGCGATCACACCGGTCGCCTTCGGGTGCGCGCGCAGCATGGTCTGCATCTTGTTGTAGCCCTGCGTCCGCTCCCAGTTGGCGACCTGCTTGTCCTCCTCCTTCAGGTTCGGGTACTGGGTCAGGACCGTCCGGAAGCCGTTGGACCGAGTCGCGGCGTTGTTGTCCGACGGGTTGCCGTACAGCTCGACGAAGGAGCCGGTCGAGCCAAGGTCCTTGACGAACTGCTGTGCGCCCAGCGCCGCGCCCTGGGCGTTGTTGGAGACCAGCTGCGCCTTCGCTAAGCCCTGCTGGTTCACTTCGGCGTTGACGAGGAGGACCGGGATGTTGGCGGCGTTCGCCTTCTTGACGGCGCCGATAGAGCCACTCGCGTTGGCCGGGTCGAGGATGATCGCGACGGACTTGTTTGCGATGGCGGTGTCGATCAGGTTGCTCTCGGTGTTGGTGTCGCCCTTGGAGGCACCGACGTTGGCCTTGTAGCCCAGGCGCTGGGCCTCGGCCTTCGCGACGTTGCCCTCGGCCAGCCAGTAGGGGTTGGATGGGTCGTTGACGACGATCGTGATCAGGCCGCCCTTCTTCGACGAACTGGCCCCTGCGCCGCCCGGACTGGACGCTGCGCCGGCTGGGCTTGACCCTGCGCCGGCTGGGCTGGACCCGCTGGCTGAGCTGGACCCTCCCGACGACCCGCAGGCACTTAGCCCGATGGCGGTGACGGCAGCGACGGCGAGTACTGACTTCTTGTCCATGACTGGATTCCTCCGGTGTGCGACGTGGCGTTGGTGAGAAGCCCTTGCCAGCGCACAGGCTGGACAGGGATGTGGCTTGGGCTGGGTCAGCCGACGGTCGAGGCCTCGTGCGCTTTGTCACGATCGGTGAGCTCGTGCTCGGCGCCGGTGGCGCCAGGGGGTGGGTCGGTGGTCACCCTGCGCCGCCTCCTGCCGCCGTACTGCGCGGAGTTCAGCAGCACGGCGAGCACGATGACGGCGCCCGTAAACACCGTCTGCCAGTAGGATGAGATTCCGATGATCACGAGGCCGTCGGACAGGAAGCCGATGACGAAGGCGCCTAGCAGCGTTCCCCGGACATTTCCGCGGCCCCCAGAGAGGGCGGCTCCGCCAATGACCACGGCAGCGATGGCGGTCAGCTCGTAGGACGTGCCGGCTGTCGGGCCAGCGGACGTGAGCTCTGAGGAGAGGATCAGGCCTGCCGTCGCTGCGCAGACGCCGGAGATGACGTAGACCCGGATCTTAACTTTCCGCACGGGCACGCCGGAGAGCTCAGCGGCGCGCTCGTTGCCCCCTGAGGAGTAGAGCCACCGTCCGAAGACCGTCCGGTTCAGCAGGACGCTGATCACAGCGGCCACGACCACCATCACCAGCACACCGATGGGGATCCCGAGCAGTTTGTTGAAGCCGAGCCAGTCGAAGCCGGTGTTGCCGAGCTGCGGTCGCCCGCCAAGGTTGTCGTAGGTCAGCCCGTTTGTCTTCAGCAACCCGGTCCCCCGGACCACGTACAGCGTCCCCAGCGTCGCGACGAACGGGGCCACCCCGAAGCGCGCCACGAGGACGCCGTTCACCGCGCCCACGAACGCCCCGACCAGTCCGCACAGGACCGCGACGACCCAGACGGCGGGATACATCGTGCTGCCCAGGCCTGCTACGTGGACGCCTTGCAGGAGCCAGCCGGCCAGCACTCCGGACAGGCCGAGCGTCGACCCGACGGAGAGGTCGATGCCGCCGTTGAGGACGACGAGCAGCATCCCTAGGGCGAGCAGCGCGTAGATCGCGACGTGCGAGGACATCGTCAGTACGTTGTCGACCGTGAGGTAGTTCGGCGACAGCAGCGTGAACACGACGACCACGACGATCAGCGCGAAGAAGGCACGCCCCTCGAGCAGGATCTGCGCGACCGGTAGGCCGCGCCGCCGACCGTTGGTAGCTGCCCCACCCTGGGTCATGGACGTCATGTTGACGATCGCTTTCTCTCGTAGCCATGGTCGGTCACCACGGCTTCACCCGAGGCACCCATGATCATTTCTTTGGTGACGTCGGTGCCGAACTCCGCGGCTATCCGGCCGCGTCGCATCACGACGGTGCGGTGCGCGATGCTCAGGCACTCGTTGACCTCGGACGTGGAGTACAGGACGGCGAGTCCGTTGCTGGCCCGGTCTGCGAGCAGTCGGAAGACCTCGCCCTTCGCCCCGATGTCGATCCCGCGGCTGGGTTCGTCGAGCAGGATGACCTTGGGCGACGTGGCCAGGATTTTGCCGATGACGACCTTCTGCTGGTTACCGCCGGACAGGGAGCCGATGGCTGCTGCGCTGCCTGCGGTCTTCACGTGCACGTCGCGGATGGAATCGTCGACGAGGGCCGACTCTGCCCGACGGGACAGGACCGCACGACGCGCGAAGGCGCCAATGCTCGCCAGTGACAGGTTCCGTCCGACGGTCATGGTGGGGACTAGACCGTCCCGCTGACGGTCTTCAGGTACCAGCCCCAGCCCCCGGTCGATGCGCTCCGCGATGCTGAGGCCCGTTACGTCCGTACCCTTGAGGCGCACCCGTCCGCTGGCGAGCGGGACCTTACCGGCAACGGCTTCCAGGAGCTCGGTCCGGCCCGCACCCATGAGCCCGTAGATGCAAACGACCTCACCGACCTGAACCTGAAGGTCGATGTCGTCGACGACCAGCCGTGCCGGGTTGCGCGGGTCCCGGACGCGGATGTTCTCCAGGGCCAGCGCCACCTCGCCGCCCTGGGAGCTGGGTGGCGGCTCGCCGAGGTCGAACGACGTGCCAACCATCTGTTGCACGACCCAGTCCAGGTCGATGTCCCCGGCCTCCGCCGTCGCCGTGATCGACCCGTCGCGCAGCACCACGGCGTGGTCGGTGACCTGGAGCGCCTCCTCGAGGTGATGTGAGATGTAGACGATGGAGACGCCTCGGGCGGTTAGGTCCCGGATGACCCGGAAGAGCATCTCCACCTCGGAGGCACTCAGCGCCGAGGTGGGCTCGTCCATGATCAGCACCCGGGCGTTGATCGACAGCGCTCGGGCGATCTCCACGATCTGCTGCTGCCCGAGCCGGAGCTCGGATACGGCGGTCATGGGGTCGATGGCCTCTTCCAGCTCGTCCATGAGCGCCTTTGTTTCACGGGCCTCGCGCGGGAAGTCGACGGTGCCGGCGGCGGTCCGCAGCTCTCGGCCCATGAAGATGTTGTCCCGGACGTTCAGGTTCGGGCTCAAGCTCAGTTCCTGATGGATGATCGCGATACCGCGACCTCGCGCGTCGACCGTCGAGGTAAAGGTGCACGGCTCACCGTCGAGCACGATCTCCCCCGATGACGGCTGCTCGACCCCGGACAAGATCTTCATCAGGGTGGACTTGCCGGCGCCGTTCTCACCGAACAGCGTCGTGACCCGCCCGCGCCGGATGTTGAAGTTGACGCCCTTGAGCGCTTTGGTGCCGCCGTAGGTCTTGACGATGTCGTGTCCACTCAGAACGACGTCGGTAACATCGTTCGGGCCCGACACATGTTCCGTGCGGGTCTCAAGGCCCTTGGCGGTCACCGGACCTCCAGCCGTGCCGGTGTGACGAGCCAGGCGTCGGGGTTGATGAGCTGGAACGCGCCCGAGACGGAGACGGTCTTCCCCTGCAGGTGCGCCGGGTCGAGCTTCGCAAGGACCCTCTGCTTCAGCGCGTCGTTCAGGCCTGCGGCCGCGTTCTGGTAGTCGATCTGGTTCGTGAACTGACCGAAGCTGTACAGGCCGGTCGCGTCCCGCAGGTCGGTGCCGTTGATGGCGGGCCCCGTCTGGATCCTGATGAGCAGCGTCTTCGGCACGCCGGCCACCGTGACCGGGTAGATGCCAGCGTCGCCCTTGCCGACGGTCCCCGTGAAGCTCACCGCGAACTCGGGACCCGGCGCGCCAGCGACCGGCGCCGCGTACTTCTTCGCGGCACCGGCGGGGTCCTTCTTCAGCGCTGCCGCCAGCGCAGCGGCAGGGACGGCCTTCTTGGTGATCCCGTCCTGCACCTTGGCGAAGTTCGCCTGGGCGAACTTCGCGGGTGAGAACTGCTGCGCGCCCCCCGCGAGCTTCGACCCGTCCTTGACGTACATGGTCCCGACGGTCAGGGCCAGGACCAGCACCACCGCGAGAACGACCCATCTGCCCACGCGAGCCAGAACCGGACGGCGGACGGGTGCGGCCGCTGTCCGTCGACCCTCGCTCGCCTCGCGCGAGCTTGGTGCGTCGTGCCGCAGGGCGGTCACGGGATCAGAACCTTGGAGACGGGGTCGTTCGGCCGGATCTGGAGCTTGCGGCCGGTTCCCCGGCGGAAGGTCTCCAACGCCTCGGCGTAGTCGTCGAGGGAGAAGCAGTGGCTGATCATCTGCTCGGCCGCGACCGCGCCGGACTCGAACATCTCGACCGCCCGGCCGAACGTGTTCAGCACGGCCATCGAGCCGACGATTGAGATCTCGTCCCGGTAGATGCGGAACGGCGAGTAAGTGGCAGAGGCGTCCGTGGGCGCGACACCGAAGTGCTGGAAGACCCCGCCGGTCTTCACCCGTGGCAGCCCGTCCTGGATCGCCGCGACGTTGCCCGTACAGTCGATGACCACATCCCACTCGCCGCGATCGGCATCGTCGGCAGAGGTGTACCGCGCCTGAACGCCTACCTCGGCCGCGGTCTGCAGCCGGCTCTCGTTGACGTCGACGATCGTCACGGTCGCGGCGCCTGCCCTGGGGGCGAGCTGGGCCATGAGCAGGCCCATGGTCCCCGAGCCGTAGACGAGCACGTGGTCACCGATCCGCCGGGGGAGCACGTCCCAGCCGCGGATCGCGCAGGCAAGGGGTTCGATCAGGGCCGCCAGGAAAACGTCCGTCCCGGGCCGGAGCTTGAACACGTTGGCCAGGGGTGCGACGAACCGCTGCTGCGCCGCGCCGTCCGAGGCGACGACGCCCAGGCCGTTCCATCGACGGCACAGGTTCTGCCGACCGGTAAGGCAGAACTCGCACTCGTTGCAGGTGGTGCTCGGGTTCACAGCGACGTTGTCGCCCACCCGAAGGTCAGCGACGCCCCCCGCACTCCCCCGGCCCAAGGCGACCACCGTTCCCGTCGCCTCGTGCCCGGGGACAAGCGGGAAGACGGTGCCTTCGAACTCCCCATCGAACACATGCGTGTCCGTCCCGCAGATGCCCACCGCCGCGGTCTCGACGAGGACCTCCCGAGGACCCGGCGCAGGCTCGGGCCGGTCCTGCAGGTCGAGCCGCCCCTTGTCGGCGAAGACAACTGCCCGCATGCGCCTCACTGCTCCTCTATCGCGGTCTGTGTTATTGCTGCGGTATAGCTCGCGTGATTGCTGCGATGGCTACCGTAGCCATCCCGTGCGGGTGAGTCAACCGTCACATATTTCAACCAGAGCACTTCGACTGAAGGCACATGGACTCGGCGGCAGTATCATTGACGGATCGCAGGAGCGTCTGAGGCTCCAGCGCTTCACCGCGGGGCAATGGGCCCGGGCCGCGGTTGCTGCCGCGACCAGCCCGTCGGTGACGAGGACTTCCTCGCCTTTCTCGCCTTCCTCGGGTCCTTCGGCGAGCTGATGTTCGCGGCCGGCGAGACGCCGGTGGCGGGTTTCCCTGGCCTCAACGTCATCAGCGACGGAAGCCGGACGACGCCGTGGCACAGCTCGTTCCACGTTGACACGACCTACGTGCGCCGTCCTCCGGCCTACACATCGCTGCGGGCCGTTGAGATCCCTCAAGCGGCGGCGAGACGGTGTTCACTAACCAGTACCTCGGGCTGGAGAGCCTTCCCCCCAGGCTTCGGGACACGGTCGAGGGCCGGACGGCCACGCACGTGGTGACCGGGCGAGCTCGCGGCGAGACGAGGAGTCCTTCGCCGAGCACCCCTTGGTCCGAACGCACCCCCTGACCCGGGCGCCCGTCCCTCTACCTGACTACGGCCGCCGCTTGCCAGCCCACGCGCGGCCCTCGAACGCGAGGTCACCGAAACTGTCCGACCCACCTGCCGTGTTGATCTAGGTTGAATGGCCTGACAATCAACGGGCCACCATCGAAGTTCCACGGCGCTCGGGACATCCTCCGGCGCCTACCGGCTTACCGGCCAGCGCTCGTTCGACTTCATCGAGTCTAAGACCGGACGGGTTCTCGCCATCGAGTGCAACCCGCGGGCCTACTCGGCGATCACCTGGTTCCACGGCCACCCGACGTCGCGCGGGCCTACCTCGAGGACGGCGTCCCGACCGTGGCCCTCGCCCACGAGCCGCCCGACTTACTGGCTCTACCAGGAGGTCTGGTGAGCCCTGCGCCACCCCGGGCAGGCACGCACCAACCTGCAGACGGTGCTGCGCGGCAGGGACACCATCTTCGATTGGTTGGACCCGCTGCCGTTCCTGTTGGTGCACCGGCTGCAGGTCCAGCCGCTGCTGCCTGCGCCGCGGCAAAAGTGGATCAAGGTCGACGTCACTATTGGCAAACTCGTCGAGCCGGCCGGGGACCGGGCCCTGACCCGTCGCGTGCTGTTCCTGGTCGGGTCGGCGGTCAGCGGTCAGCGGTCAGCGGTCAGCGGTCAGCGGTCAGCGGTCAGCGGTCAGCGAGTTCTACAGCGACCGGTCCCGGCTCCACACCCGGGCCTGCCTGGCCGCCACCGCCGATCTCCGTCGTCACACGTCAGGTGTGAGCAAGACCTTGAGCAGTCCCCACCGCCCGGCGGCTGTGTTGAGGGGTCCGATGAGTTCGTGGGCCGCACTGAAGCAGCCGGACATAGCCGAGAGCACCCGTACAGCTACGGCGTCCACCCCCGCTGGCCGCCCGACCGTGACGCTTGCATGGACGTGGCGTCATAGAAGTCTCCGGCGCTTACACGCGGAGGGCGAAAACGCAGCATCAACTGACATGCGCATGGTGACAGTTCAGCGGTGGGCACCTACCTCGCTCAGGGTGGGGTAGGAATCTTGGGCGCCTTCTCCTGCCGCCGCCATGGACGCGACCACCGCGGCTCGCCGCGCAGCTGTGACTAGGTCCTCCCCACGGGCCAACGAGTCCGCCATCGCACCCGTGAAGGAGTCCCCGCAGCCGGTGGTGTCGACGACATGGGTCGGCACAGCAGGAATCGGGGTGAGGACCGGGAACTCGTCCGGGCCGCCCTGGATCACCATCGAACCAAGCACGCCCAAGGTCACCACGACATCGCGCACACCTCGGGCGAAGAATCCGCGAGCCGTAGCCTCCCAATCATCGGTAAGACGGGTCGATCTCAGCAGTTGGGCAGCCTCGTGCTCGTTGACTAGGAGCAGGTCCGCAACAGCAAGCAAGCCGGCTGGAACCTCTCGAAACGGCGAGAGGTTGAGCACCACCGTGGCGCCCGCCTGGTGACCCAGTCGTGCCGCCGCCATCACGGTCTCGAGCGCATTCTCCAGGCACAGGCACAGGACCGCCCCTGCCTCGATGCGACCGGCTTGCCGCTCGACGTGGTGTGCCGCAAGCCGACCGTTTGCGCCGGGGAAGACGACAATGGTGTTCTCCCCATGAGCGTCGACCTCAATGACAGCCACCCCCGTCGCGGTGTCGGGGATCTTGACGACCGAGTCAGTGTCGATGCCATCGCTTTTGGCTGCTTGTACGAGCATGCTGCCGTGGGCATCGTCACCCACTGCCCCGATGAGCGACACGGCGCCCCCGAGTCGTGCCGCTGCCACGGCCTGATTGGCGCCCTTGCCGCCCGGACGGGTCGCGAAGTCGCGTCCGGCCACTGTCTCGCCCGCCGATGGCAGACGGTCCACCGTAATAGTGAGGTCTGCATTCAACGAACCAACAACAACAACACCAGAGGCCGGCGACATGGTTTGACTCCTAAGAGCGGGCGTGGAATACATGACTGCGAAGAACGGGCTGGAGCATGGCTCTGCCAAAGTCGACCGGCCCTACCGTGTCATGTGTCAAGGGCTACTTTGCCGGGCCATGATCAGCTCAGGTCGTAACCTGCTCCAGCGCCTGCTCGCGTCCACCCATACGCACAGCAGCCAGAGCCGTGAGCATGGTCGCCGTGCCGAGCAGCCGGCCGTCACGTAGACGGTCCAGGCCAAGGGTCAGCAGGGCAGCTCCAGCCGCCAGTAACAGCCCGCCAGTAACACCCCTTGCGAGCAACCAGGCGGGTTCCGCGGGCCCAGGAGCAGGGAGACCGGTCCAACCACTACCCCGGGGCCATCCCCGTGCAGGACGTCCAGGACCGGCTGTTTGGCTGGCAGGCCGAGAGCCGCCGCTTGGCCGTCGAGCTACCCGCCGCGGTAGTGGACGCCACGCACTGGGAGGGCGGGCTGCCCAGGCGCTGGGCGGTGCTGCCGGACCGGCAGGCCATCTGCCGCTCCGACGACCACACCGTGATGGGCATCTTCGGTCTCGACTACACCCGCCACCAGTACCGCGAGTGGCTGTTGACCACGGTGGCGGATTTGCTGGATGACGACCTGGCGATCAGCAGCGCCGGGCTGCTCCGCGGCGGGGCGATCGCCTGGGTAGAGGTATCCATGCCCGACACCATCACCACCCCCGAAGGGGGAGGATGTCCCGAGTTCCGTGGAACTTCGGTGGCGGCCCGTTGATCGTCAGGCCACGCTGACCAGGTCATCATGGCAGGTGGCTCCGACAGTTTCGGCGGCCTCGCGTTCGAGGGCGGCGCGCAG
>JAABUY010004835.1_pt1 | contig 13851 bp, 11 predicted proteins | sample 5560271 | NCBI WGS metagenome assembly JAABUY01 (sample SAMN10711886, study PRJNA513374) | rock metagenome | isolation source: Antarctica rocks | place: Antarctica: Victoria Land, University Valley
GAGGAGCCTCCTGGCGTATCGCGGCGCTATCCGGTATGTGTAGGGCTCGTGGTGGTGGCTGGGGGTGGCATATACCGCACACGAGCCCCCGCCCATCGGGTCGTGCCCACTCGTGACCGCGGTGGCTTTCGTAGCGGCACGGAGTGGCAGTTAGGCTGCTCTCAATCGTCCACATGCGCGCACCTTGCGCGTTTTCGGCCTCCATTGCGCCTACCTGCTCTACCACCGGACCCAATACCGGAATCCGGTATCCCTGCCCACGACGTACTATAGTGACCGGAATCCGGTATTGGCCCCCCCCCTCCTCCCCGTGGCCGTCCTCTGTGAACTCATCGGAGGCCAATACCGGATTCCGGTCGAGGCTTTGCCCGGTAGTCACATCGTCGGTGTTCTCGTCTGTTGGAATGGGAACATTGGCGTCTTCGGCGTGGTTGGACTCTGGTTCGGCCTCGGCTTTTGGCGGTTGCGCCCCCCGATACTGGATTCCAGTATCGGGGGGCTGGGTGGCAAAGTCTCCCTCTACCGGGACACCCGGCACGACGAGTTCGCCCGTGTCGCGGTGCCTAAACTGGCCGGCGCCGTGGTCAACGATCTCCTGCCCTGCGCGCGTCGCGGCCACATCGCTCGACACTGTGTCGCACTTGAGGCAGACGTACGAACTCGGCTTCAAGTTGGTGCTGTAGCAGCGGGGGCAGCGCGGGCGTTCGCGGTCGGCCTTGGCGCCAGTGGCGGCCTCCCGCGCCTCGTCCCTATCCATGCGTTGTCCTGGAAGTGACCCGCCCCCCTGGTAGGCGTAGCTCGTGACCGTGATCGTTTCCTGGATCGGTTGGCCAAGCTGATCGCGCTTGTTCGGGATGGTAATGGTCTTGACCTGCTCGACGACCTCGCGCTTGCACACGCCTAGGCTCACGAGGTCGGCGAGGTTTTTTGTGACTGTGCCCAGCTTGGTCGGTCGTTCCTTGCCGTCTTTCTTTGTGACCTTGCTGCCTAAGTCGCGTGCTATTGTCTCGGCATAGACTGTGACTGGCGCTGGTGTGGTGTTGGCACTACAGACGGGGAGCTTGGCTGAGAGGGCGATCGCTGTCAACTTCTGGCCATCGTTCATGGCTTTGTCGCCGACGATAGCCATCGTGCGGTGGTAGCGAGCCCGCATCGTCGTCGCCGCGGACGCTTCTAGCATCAACGCTTTGAGGAAATGCGGGTTGATGCTCACCATGTCGCAGTCATCTGCGGCCGGCGTGGCCTGGATGAGCGGAGGCCCGTCCGCAGGGCTGTCGTCGGCTAAAGAGTCCGAGCGGAGTTGTACCCGCTCCTCGACGACCAGCGTGATTGGCTGGGCAGCCCCGTCATCGAGACCTACGTCAACGGTGTCCTCGGCCTTGGCGTCGAGCAGGTGCCCGCCCCGCTTGAACGCGCTGGTGAGGCCGTCGCGCGCCTCGGTGCGTGAGAGGTACCCTCCACCGACGAACTGGCCCAGCGCGAAGCTCAGGCGGTTGAGGCCCTCGCGGCGCTGGCCAACCTTGAGCGAGGCCGCGGCGTCCTCAATGTTGTAGCGGGTTGCCTGCACGTATGCCTCGGGATCGCTGACGCTCCGGGCGCGTGGCGCGCCCGCGTAGCCCGCTGGCCTGTTCTTGTAGGCGTAGGCCGTTCCCTTTGGTTGACTCTGCTCGATCGCCTCACGCAACGCGACGGGCATCTCTGCCATATCGCACTCCCAGGGCGCGTGTCCCTCGACCCAGGTGTACTGACCGCCCTTCCGCCGGCTGGGAGCGACGGTGACGAACCCGGCGCCGCTGGCCAGGAAGTCAACGCCGGGGACGAAGCCGATGGAGCGCCGCAAACCAGGCTCGTCGCGGAAGTAGCAGTGTAAGCCACCCGAGGCGCTATGGGCCTGTACCGTGTTGCTGAGGTCGATCCCGTGCAGGGTGCAGAACTCTGCGAGCGCCACGTCGCCGCCCGCGCGTACGTCGGCCTCGACGACGCACCAGTCCGTGATGGCGACGCCGATGAGGGCCGTCGGCCAGCGGGTGAACCAACGGGTGATGGTGGCTGCGTCAGTGGTTGCGAGATGAAAGCCGCCTTTGCCCTTCTCTATCTCCACACCCGGAGCGACATCCTTCGTCGCGTAGGGGATCTTGTCGGGTGATGCGGGGAATACGGACCACCCAAGCTCACGGGGGTAGTAGAGTGCAGCCTCAAGGCAGAACGCGTCCTGGCTCAGGGGTGGGATGCGATTATCGCGTGGCTGGGCGCTCATTGGGCGCCTCCGTGCATCTGCAGGCGCGGACGTGCTACAATAAAAAGGACGGACATACGTATACTCCGTTATGTCTCTAAGGGTCGGCTCACTCCAACTTGGCTGGAGGTAGTGAGTCGGCCTTTTGCTTGTCCTGCGTCAAACGAGCAGGGTCGTATCTACATCGCTGTGGCCTGGCGTCCCCTCTGTGTTGCCAATCGCCGAAAAGTAAAGCCCACCTGCATGTGCGAAAGCAACACATGCGGTGGGCGTTTCGCCTCAACCTCGGTGATAACGGCCCGCGCCGCCTAGAGGGTCTCAGGACCGTTTTAGTCCTTCTAACCCCCTTGATAGATCCGCGTCGGACGCGTATCCTGGAGGGACACCCGACACACTTTCTGGCTGCCAACGCCACGTGTCGGGTGTTCTAAAGGGCGCGTGTTCCCGGTTTTTGGTCCGCAAAAACTTTGGCCGGGGGTGCGCGCCTTTCATGTCCTGCCATAAATAGCCTGCCCTATTATCCTAGCATCCTGGCAGGATTGCAAGGGGAAAAAACGCAACCTCAATGCGTATATTTATATAGGGCCAAAGTAGCCCTGTTATACCGCAGCGTATGAATACTCCGAAAAGTGAAAGGGTCTTTACCACCTCCATGTACAAAAAAGCCTTTCTGGCAACACATGGCAACACATGGCACTCCTAGCCATTTGGCGATTAAAATGAGAGTTTAGATTATCGAAACGTGCATCACTCTGCGCTACCCCTTCGATCCTCACTTCGGCCCCCTTTTCGTGGCGGATTTCGATTGTACACATAGCAACAACGCTACTCCATCCCCGCGTAGGGCACATGCAGCAACCCGGCCGCCTTCGCTTTCGTCGCCTCACCACGGCGGTCGTAGCGTTGTGTCGTGGTGACGTTGCTATGCCCCGCGAGTTTCTGCACTGTTGAGATGTCCGCGCCGGCGTCGAGGAGGTCGCTAATCATCGTGCGCCGCAGGTCGTGCGGCGAGCACACTTTGACGCCCGCCTGCGCGCAGCGCCGCTGGAGGATATCGAGCACGGCCTGGTCGGTCAGGCGCGTGTACACGAGCACGCCCCCTTTACGGACGCGCAGGAAGAGCGGGCCAGGCTCCTGCCCCCGGATCGCCAGCCAGTCGCCCATAGCCGTGCGCCCCCCGTTGTGGAGATAGACCAGGCGCTGCTTGTGCCCCTTGCCGTGCCGCACCGTCAACGCGCCCGCGTCGGCACTGTAGGCGGCGTCGTAGTCGCCCACGTCGAGCGCGACGGCCTCGGAGCGGCGCAGGCCGCCGGCGTAGAGCGTGGCTAGCAGCGCGGCGTCGCGCGTCCCCGAGGCGCTCCCGTCAGAGCAGACGGCGAACAGGGCGCGCAGCTCGCCGCCCTTGAGCGCCCGGCCGCGCGGGAGCGTGGTCCCGCGGACCGCCGCCACATCGGACGCCCGCGCCCTGGCTTCAGCATCCATCAGCCCCAGCCGCCAACACTCGGTCAGCACGCCGCGCAGAGCGGCTAGCATGCGATTGGCCGTCGCTGGCGCATACCGCTCGCTGAGTTGCGTGCGCAGCGCCTGTGTGTGCTGGTAGCCCAATTCGTGCCACGGCAGCGTGAAGGGATTGGCGTCCGGGCCGGCCAGGAGATGGGCCATCGTGCGCAGCGCGCCGAGCTGCGAGCGCCGTGCGCCCACGGCGAGCCGGGCCAGGTAGACGACGGCGGGGCGCTGGTCCAGGGGCGCGGGTACCGCTGAAGCGCCCACCGGCGCGGCACTGGTCACGTCGTCGAGGACGATCACGGCCCCAGTGGTGTCGATGGGTGACATCATCACGTTGCCCTCCCTTCCGTGAGAACCCTCATTCTCATAACTAATCGCCTTCCTAAGCGCCTATTGCGCCCGGTGATGCATGGTCCGCCTGCTTTTGCCCCCCTCTGCCCCCCTCTGCCCCCCTCTGCCCTCATCTGCCGTCATGTGGTCGAGGGTGTCGGAGGTGTCCCCGACCAGTCGTACGCCTTGCCCTTGCGCATCTGGCCCTCTTGCGCCGCGCGTTCGCGCAGTTTCTCCAGCAACAAGATACGGATAGCGACGGCCGGCTGGACGCCCATCTCCAGAGCGATCCGCTCCAGCTGCTCTCCCGCGTCGGGAGGCATCGTGACGGCCACTTTCCAGGTCATCTTCGTGTCCCCCTTCGGTCGTGCCATTCACCCTCCTCTCTACTATACGTTATACTGAGTTTTAATGAGTTATTACATGCTCATCATACGCTGTATCGCCTGCGGGTTGCTCCTCACGGCGACGGCTACATGGGAAAAGAGAGAGGAGGGCAGCCAGCACCATCACTCACCTGTCTCGTCGCTATCCGTAGGCGTCGTGCCATCGGTGGCGTCGTTGAACGTGGCGCTCCCGCGCTTTGGGATGGTGTGACCGCGTGCGATGAGGGCCTCTTCCATGAGCCGGCGCGCCATGCCGCTCACCGCCCGGTCCTCCTTCTCAGCGATCTCACGCACCACTGCAAGGAGGGCCTTCGGCATGTGGACCGAGAGCCAGGCGTAGTCGGCGAGCTTTGGGCGTGGCAGTGTCTCCGATCCTCCCATCAAGTTGTTTACCGGCATTGTGCCATATCCCTCCTGCGCTATGCGTATATATGTGATTTTATGTTAGCATAGAAACAGCCCGACCGCACGGGCGCGACGTGGGTACACCGTGAGGGGCAGAGACGCACGGAATGAAGGGAGGGGGGCTGCTATAGGGAGTTGGGAGAGGGCACGACAAAGGACCGCGGCTGGTGACACAGCCACGGCCCCGCTGACCACTCACGCACAACGAACCGTTGAGAGACCGTAAACGAAAGGGCCACTACCAGTATGTACGGTTTTGTTATCGCTAGCGCCTTCGGGGATGCCGCCACTAAGATCATCGGCTATTTGACCGAGGTGCGCCCGGCGCTCTACGCGATGATTATCTTCGGCGCCGCGCTCGGCGTGGTGTTCGACCGTGGCCACAAAGGGGCCATCTTAGGCTCGGCCGTCCTGGCGATCATCCTGCTGACGGGTTTCACGACCATCGGGGCGCAGCTCTAAATGCCGCACAAGACGCCGCGCAGCCTCAACGACTCGCTCCGGCTCGGTCGCCTGACCGCGCCGCAGTGGGCCGCCGTGGTGGTGGGCGTCGCGTCGCTGTGGGCGTTCTCGGGGTTCGCGGCCCACGTCGCGGACCCCAACGCCCATATCGTCGCCGTGGCGCTGCCGACCATGTTGCTCATCACGCCGATCCTCGTGCTGTGGCGGGGCGGCGTCGAACGCTACCCCGCGCAGCTCACCCGCTACGCCGCGCGTCAGTCCGTGGTCTATGTGACCAGGGGTCTGCGGATCGCCGGCGACCAGGCCGAGAAAGGAGCCTACCATGCCCAAGCCCGCTTACAACAAGCGGCGCGGCGTCGTGAGCGTTGACGCCACCGACGGCGCGCTCATCGGAGCCGGTGGCGCGCGCCACCGGCTTTTGCATATTCCGGGCTTTGCCCTCGATGCCCACGCCCTGCCCGACCAGGAGCGGCACGCGGCCCTGTTCGGCCAGCTCGCGGCGTCGCTCCCGAACAAGGCCGAACTATCCATCTACGTGGAGAACCGGCCCGCCGACGCCTCGACCATCATCGCCGGCTTGCGCGCGCAACTCGCGCCGACGCCGCACACGCGCCAACTGGCCGAGGTGGGCGACCGCCTGCTGTCGCGCGTGCAGCGCCGGCTACTGGACCCCCGCGAGCGGCACGTCGCCCGGCTGGACTACTGGCTGCTGGTGAGCCCGTACCCCGCGCGCGACGGCCACCCCGACCAGTCCGAGCCCGCCCGCCTGGCGCAAGCCACCGTTGCCCTGACGCGCCAACTCGTCGCGATGGGCGTCCCTCCGGTCAGCGCCGACGCCGCCACGGCGCGCGCCTTCGTGGCCCGCCACCTGGCGCTCGACTACCGCCACGGGGAGGAGACCGGCGCCTACATCGCGCCGACCGGCGACCAGGCCGACGAGAGTTTCCATACCTACCGCATCGTCGATCCCGCGAACGGCCGCGAGCGGTGGACCCGGACCCTGTTCCTCGTGCATCCCCCCGACGAGACCCGGCCGGCTTGGACGCGCCCGCTCGTGATGCCGGATTGCCCCGCAACGCTGGTGTTCCACCTGCGCGGCCTGCGTCGCTCGTGGGAGCGACGCCGGCAAGAGTGGCGCTTGAAGCTGATGGAGGGCACGGCCGGCCGGAAGAACATCGGGACCAAGCTCGCCGCCGAGGATGCCGAGGCGCAGGCGACGGCCCTGCACGGCGCGGGCTATAGTGTCGTGCGCGTGGGCTGCTACCTGCGCCTCGACGGCGAGACCCGCGCGCAGCTCGACGGGCGGGTAAGCCACGCCCTCCAGGCGATGGGTGATACCATGGTCGCCGGCGCCGGCTATGGACACGCCCATCAAAAGCCGCTGTACCGCTCCACGCTGCCTGGCTACGGCGACGTGGCGCGCTCGACGTACCGATGGGATACCCCGACTTGGGGCCTCGCGTGGCCTTTCCTGGCCTGCAATCCGGGCACGCGCACGCTCGGCGTCCCCCTGGGCACGACCGACGACGCCGGCGACCTGGTGACGCTCGCCCTGGGCGATCCCGACCTGTACAACAGGATCGGCGTGATCCTGGGCCGCGTCGGAACGGGCAAGACCTCCCTCCTGCAGAAGGTCGCGCTGTGGTTCCTGCTGACCGGCAACTACGCCACCGTGGTCAGTTCCGTGGACTCGTTCGCCGCCCTGTGCGCGATCTCGGGCGGGGTCCGCGCCATGCTCGGCGGCGCGCGGTCCGCGACGATCAACGTGTGGGATGGCCCCCGCGCGGATCGGGACGACCAGCGCGAGCGGGTGCGCTTCGTGACGGCCGCCGTGGACCTGCTCCTGGGCGGCGTGTCCGGGCTCGAGCCCGCCTTCCTCGACGAGGCGGTACGCGACGTGTATGCCGCCCACCCCAACGACACGCCGGTCATGTCGGACCTGCACGCGCTGCTTGACGCCAAGGGCAAGGCGACCACCGACACCGAGGATCGCAAGGTGTACCGGGGCCTGGCCTGGCGCCTCACGCCCTACGTAGGGGACGGCCAACACGCCCGCCTCGTCGATGGGCAGACGAGCGTCCCCCTGGACGCGCCTCTGCTCGCGTTCAACACTGACCCCCTCGCGGAGGAAGAGAACCTCCGCAACTATGCCTACTTCTCCGTGTTTGCCGTCGTCGATCAGCGCCGGGCGCTCGCCCGGGCGCGCAGCCGGGCTGAGAACCGGGGGACCGCCGACCACCTGACGGGACTGGATGAAGCGTGGGGCCTATTGACCTCCAAGCAGGCCCGCGAGTACATCAACCGCGACGCGCGCAAGGCCCGCCACGGCGGGAACTGTGTGCTGTTCGCCTCGCAGCAGGTCAAGGACCTGGTAGGCAACGCGGACGCGGAAACGTTCTTCACGCAGGCCAGTTTCAAGGTGTTGTATTCCATCGAGGACAGCGGCCAGCAGACCGAGGGCAACCCGAAGCTATGGCTGCAACGCATGTTGACCCTCACCGAGGAAGAAGTCGAGCGGGCGCAGCGCATGAGCGGCGTCAAGGGTCTCTATATGGCCATGTTCATGACCCGGCGCGACCGGCGCAGCCCGCGCGATCTCCATGGGGTCGTGCGCGTGGAGCTGACCCCCGAGGAAGCCCTCCTCTACGCCTCCGATCCCGACGATGTACGGGTACGCGACTGGTGGGCCGAGCAGCACGGCGGCGACATCTGGGAGGGCATCAAGGCCGCGATCGACAGCAAAGAGCAGGAAGAGAGGCTAACCGCATGAACCGACCCCATCTTTTCCCACGTAGCACAGCCTCGGCCTGGCGCACGCTCGCCCGGACCCTGGTGCTGCTGGCCCCACTCCTCGCCGCGCTGGTGGGCGCGACGAGCGCGAGCGCGGCCGGCCCCACGGCGACGCATACGCCGACTGCCACGCCGACGCATACGCCGGCGCCGACCGCGACCGACCGCCCCTATCCGACCCAGGCGCCGCCGTCCCCGGCCGTGGCGCTCTCGCAGGCGCAGGGCGTGGCCGGGACGACGCTCCTGGCCACGGCGACCAACTTCCCGCCTCACACAACCGTCACCGTGTACTGGGACAAGTCCGCGGCCGTCGTCGGGCGCGACGCGGCGGACGACACCGGCTATGCCAGCATCGACGTGACCATCCCGCGCGACGCCTCGGTGGGAGGCCACACGATCCGGGCCGTGGGCGACCGGCGCACGACCGCTGCGGCGCTGTTCACGGTGACGCGGCCACAGGGCGCGGTCGTCGATGCGGGCGGCTCCGGGTCTGGTAGCTCCACCTATTGCACCGGGCTCCTGGGCTGGTGCCCGGACCTGGGCTCTCTGATCGGGGGCGTCACGGGCGCGGCGTGGAGTGCCGCTACGGGCGGGCTCAACGGCACGATGCAAAGCCTGTCCGACGCGATCCTCTCGCCCATCGTGACCACCCCCGATCTGCGCGGCAACCAGGAGTTGACGCGGGTGCAAGGCATCCTGAGCCAGGACGCGACCGAGGCCGTGGCGGTCCTGTTCGGGATCGCCGCGCTGTGGTGTGCTAAACCCTCGTTCTTCGGAGACCTAGAGCAGGGTCTATCACTGCTGCTGCGCTCCGGCCTGGTCGTCGCCGCGCTGCGCACGCTCAACCCTCTGATGACCGTCTGGACTGACCTGGTGAACGCCATGGCGACGGGCGTGGGCCACGGTAACATCACCGATACAGGGCATACCGCCGTGACCATCGTGGTTGCCCCACTCTTGTTTATCCTGGTTGGCCTGGAACGCTCGATCAGCTATTACACGCTCGGCCTGGCCTACGCCGTTGCACCGGTGTTCATCGTCCTGGCGATCTGGCCGCCCGCGCATCGGCTGTTTATGACCTGGCTGTTTCTGTTCGTTTCGACGAGCACCCTGGGGCTCGCCTATAGCCTGGCGACGACGATGGTCGTCGCCATGGGCGTGAGCGCGCCGGGCATCTGGGGTGCGGTCATGACCATAGGCGGCTTTTTCTTCCTGGCGGCCGTGCCGGCGATCTGGGGCGGTCTGACGTTCGCGGCCGGGCAAGGTGGAAGCGGGGCGCTCGGCAAGATGGCGGGTATGGCGAAACTGGCGTTCCTGTAAGGAGGTTGGTATGAACGGCGGGGAAATCGTTCTGGCAACACTGGCCGGCGTTGCCGTGCTGGGCCGCGTGTTCTTCGGTAAGGGGTTGCTTTGGCTGCCCGTCAAGCTCCTGCGTGGGCTGGTCATCCTGGCGCTGTCGTCGGTGCTGGGCCGCGAACGCAATCAGTGGAGGTGAGACCATGGCCGTCTATAACGACAAGTCCGCGCGCGTGAGCCCCCCTGTGCGCGCCGCGCTGGTCCTGGTGGCTCTCGTAGCGCTCGGCGGCGGCGTGGCGCTCCTACGCGCCTCTGACGCCGTCACGCGCGCCTATCAGTGGGGCTACGTCGCGCTGGCCTACCCGGTGGCCTGGACAATCGACGAGCTGGCCCGGCTGCGCCACGGGCTGCACGGTGGGCATCTGAAAAGCGGGGGCCTCGACTGGTCCGTGTGGGTGGGGAACGCGGCGACACGCTTTCCGGCGGTGCAGGGCAAGCCCTACCACACGGCTGTCGTGGGCGAGGCTGTCGCCCTCGCCGCCGTGCTGGCCTTCATCGGCTGGCGCGTGGGGTGGTTCATAATGACGCGGCCCGGACGCATCGCTGTCGGCACGACGCACGGTGACGCGCACCTGGCGACGCACCGGGAGCTGCGCGCGTTGCGCGATCGGGGCGGCCCGCTGCTGCTCGGGCGTCAGGGCCGGCGCGGGGTGCGTGTCTGCCTCGACCCAGCGATGCAGGCGCTCAACACGCTCATCGTTGGACCGCCCGGCAGCGGCAAGAGCGCCGGTGTGATTATCCCCAACGTGCTGCGCGAGCGCGGGGACCGCTCTCTCGTCCTCACCGACCTCAAGGGGGAGTTGCTGCGCCTGTGTGGGCGCGTCCTGCGCCGCACACACACCGTCTGGGCCGTCAACTTCCTCGACCCGCACGCGATGGGCTACAACCCATTGGCCGGCTGCACGACCCCCATGGACACCTTTAGTTTCTGCGGCGCATGGGTACAAAACACAGGCCAGAGCCGGGGCGAGCCCTTCTGGGACAGCGCCTGCAAGGAGATCATGTCGGCGGCGATCTTCCATCTGCAAGCGACGTTGCCAGCGACGCCCACCCTCGGCGACCTCTACGGCTTTCTGTGCGCACAGTCGCCCGAGGCTATCATCGCGCGGTTAAAGGTCAGCCCGGCCCCGCTGGCGCGCGAGAGTGCCCTATCGTTCATGACGGCGCTGGAAGCGAACGAGAAGTTGCTGGGCGGGGCCTTCGCCGAGATCAAGCCCCGTTTCCGCATCCTGTCCGACCCACGCGTCCAGGCCGTCACGTCGCGCCACGACGTGGACTTTGCGCGCCTGGCCGACGCCAGCCACAAGCCCGTGGCCCTCTTTCTGCAACTCGACCGCACACTGCAAGAGGAGTTGAAGCCCCTGGCCGCCGCTTTTTTCCTGGACCTGTTTCGCACGCTCTCGCAGCTCGCCGACGCCAGCCCGAGCGGGGAGCTGGTCCGCCCGGTCGCGGCATATCTCGACGAGTTCGGAAATGTGGGGGTCGTCCCAAAAATGGCGACGTGGATCTCGACGTTACGCAGTGCGGGCGTGTCCATGGTCCTGGCCGTGCAGCATACCGCGCAACTCCTGGCGCTCTACGGCGAGGAGGGCGCGGCGACTATTGTGGGGAGTTGCGCGACCAAGATCGGGCTTTCAGGGATGGGCCTGGAGGACGCCCGGACGTTCTCCGACTTGTCCGGGCAGACGACGCGCGTCACGCAGCAGGCCAGCAGCCAGCGCCAGCGGTTCGCCGTCGTGAGCAATCAGGGCGGCCTCTCACAGGCCGAGACCGGCGCGCCGCTCCTGACCGCCGACCAGGTGCGTCGCCTGGAGCCGGGCGAGCTGCTGGCCATCGTGCGCCACTTGCCGCCGGTGCGCTTGCAGCAGTGTCGTTGGTATCAGGACCGCGACCAGGCACGGCGGGTCCGCGCCGAGGCTAGATGATGCCTCGCCCATGCCCGCTCCCAGGCCCCTCTCATTCTCTTTTCCCATCCTGTCGGCGTCCGTACCGAGGGTGGCGCTGGGGGCCAGTGCGGTGGGCTGCGGGACGTGTCTTGCGCAGCAAACGGTACTCACTACCTTTTGAGGGCGCTGGGGCGCCCTCAAAACTCCGTTCGCTCTAGGGGCTGGACCATGCCGCACTATGCCATCATGCGGGTCGCCAAGATCAAGACGGTCGGAGCCGTGGTTGCCATGGAGGGCCACAGCGAGCGCACCAGGGCGACGCCGAACGCTGACCCAAGCAGGCGAGATGACAATGCGCGCGTGCTCGGTGAGGGCTCTGTGCAGGCCGCCGTCCAGGCGAAGTTAGACACGGTGACGCGGATGCGCAAGGACGCGATACTCGCGCTGGATGTGTTCATGGGTGGGAGTCGTGAGTACTTCGATGGGCTCGACGCGGCCACCCTTGCTACATGGGAAAAGAAGAGCATCGCCTGGGTGCAAGACACCTACGGCGCCGCGAACGTGGTCGGTGCGTGGCTGCACCGCGACGAGACCTCGCCCCATATCGCCGCGCTGGTCGTGCCCCTGACCCCGGATGGGCGGCTCAACGCTCACCACTACATCGGCAGCGGCGCGCAACTCCGCGCCCAACAGGACAGCTACGCCGCGGCCGTCAAGGACGTGGGCCTGGAGCGCGGCATCAAGGGCAGCGCGGCGACACATCAGGACGTGAAGGACTGGTACGCGAAGATCGACACGCCGGCGCACGCGGTCGAGCGGGCGCTGACCTCCATCGAGGTCGGGACGCCGCCGCGCCTGGGCAACCTGGGCGCGTGGAAGGCGCAGGAGAAGGAGCGCATCGTGGAGCAGGTACGGCCGGCGGTCGATGCGGCCCTGACGCAGGCCGCCCATCATCAGGACCGAGCAGAGCGGGCCGAGGCGACGGCGGGCGCGCTTCAGCGCACGGTCGATACGTTGCAGGCCGAGAAGGCGGCGCGCGAGCAAGAGCAGCGGGACAGCGCCACGAGGGCGCGGCGTCTGGACCTGCGTGAGGTGGCGCGCGCGCTGGGCGGGGCGCCGGACCCCCGCGATAAACACCTCTGGCGCATCGAGGGCGCGCACATTAACATCTCGACGGACGGCCACGCCTTCTACGACCTGGACCGCCAGCGGGGCGCGGGCGGGGCTATTGACCTTGTGACGCACGTCACCGGGTACAGGTTCAAGGAGGCCCTCGGCTGGCTCAAAGACTCGTTCGGCCTCGACCGGGCGACGGCGGCGGCCGTGGAGCGCGCCACGCCGCGGCTCCGGGCGCAGGCCGAGCGCGCCGAGCGTCCACCCTTCCGCCCGCCCGTGCGCGATGAGGCGGCGTGGGCGCAGGTGCGGGGCTACCTCGTAACCGATCGCGGCCTGCCGGCGCCAATGATCGACGAGTTGCACGGCCGGGGGACGGTCTACGCTGACGGGCGCTGTAACGCGGTCTTCCTGCGCACCGACGCTGAGCGCCGTGCCACGGGCGCGTCGCTGCGTGGCACGGCGCCGGACTCCACATTTAAAGGTCTGGCTCGTGACACCGAGCGTGCGGCCGGGTGGTTCAGCTACAGTACCGGCGCCGGCGCGCCGGCGCATGCGTGGGACACGCCGACCCTTGTGCTGGCTGAGAGCCCAATTGACGCCCTCTCGTGGCTGGCCCTGCACGCGCGTCAGGCGGGCCAGGCGGGGCGCGTCACGGTCGTTAGCACGGATGGGCTTGGACCACTGCCCGAGGCCCTCATCGCCGCGACACGCGCCGAGAGGGGCCTGGTCGTGGCTGCCTTCGACCACGATACGACGGGTGAGCGTCTGTGGGACACGCTGCGCGGCCGCTATCCCAATGCGACGGACATCGAGCGCGAGATCCCGCCCGCCGGCAAGGATGTCAACGATGCGTTGCGGCGGCATCAGCAGGGCCCAGCGCGCGATCGCGCTGGCTCCGGGCGAGGGCACTAGGAGCAGAGACCGTCTAAATGGGAATAAAGATAGGGGTGCGGCGCATCGGCGGTGCGGCGTTGGGCCAGCGCCCCCGTCCCCTGCTCTTGTACGCGCCCGCCTGCATGCGTTCGAGGATGTCGGGGCGGTCACGCGCGATGCGCGCAGTGAGATAGTCGGCATTCGTGCTACCCAGCTCAATCAAGGTGTTGACAACACCTTGATCCCGGCGTTCCTCTGACTTCCTATCTCCCCCATTGAGAGGCAAGGGCAGTGCGTCCCCGGCGCGGTCCTGGGCCGCCAGCCGTTCGCGGACGAGGGCCAGATGGCTACTCCCCGTGTGTGCCAGATGTTGGCTGCTGTGGCATCATGGGGGCGCGGACGGCTTGCGGTTTTGCTGAGGGGCTACCGTGCGCCGCTTGCGCACAGAGCGCGGCGCGCGGGGGGCTCTAGAAGAGAGAGGGGGGCGGGTCTACCCCGCCCTCTT
>JAABUY010004836.1_pt1 | contig 13849 bp, 17 predicted proteins | sample 5560271 | NCBI WGS metagenome assembly JAABUY01 (sample SAMN10711886, study PRJNA513374) | rock metagenome | isolation source: Antarctica rocks | place: Antarctica: Victoria Land, University Valley
TTGCACGCGGCTGGCCCCCGTCAACTGACAGGGGCAGCCACTCGTTTTGCGTATTACCTTTCTGGAAGCGCGCGCCTAGCTAGCTGCCGTATGGCATGCGTTCGTGTACTGTAATCACCCGAGCTATTGAGCGCTGCACTGCAGTGCACTGCACTGCCCCAAAAAACACTCCAAGAGAAGCAGGTGCACTGCACTGCATTGCATGGCATTGCATCAGCGTCCACGACATTACGAGACGGTATGAAGGTATGCCTTGTTGTACACAAAGGCACCCCGTGCTTTGTTGGATCATTTCAGGCCCCAGTGTTACAGGTCAAGTCACACAGGACAGGGATGGGGCTGGGCAAGTACGCTCTCATGCTACAAGAGCGCCTTTGCGCGCGCTACGAACTCTGATCGCTCTAGGAACGAGCGCGTGTCCACGCCCCGGCTGGCCAGCAGCGCCTTGAGGTCCCTGATGCTCATGCGCTCCACCGCTTCCCTGCCGCGAAGGCGACAACATGTGCATCCTGCCACGCAGCACAGGTGGCGGCTGGCCGCCCGCCGCTCTGCGTCATGGCATGGCCACCCACCTCGAGCGTGCCGTGCACGCAGCAAGCCGGTCTGCTGCACAGGCAGCCGTATGGCAGCATCGCGCGTGGTGCCCGCAGGAAGCCGCTCCGTCCGGTTCACATGGAGGAGTGTGACAGGGCTGAGGCCCCGGAATGCCGGGGGCGCAAAACTGGCCGGGGGCGCAAAGCTGGCCTGGGGCGCAAAGCTGGCCGCGTGCCTGGTCGGCGCCGGCGCGTCTGGCAGGACGCGCAGCAGGAACTCGCGCACGTCGTCTAGCTCCTGCGCGCCAGGCTGCTCTCACCCTCCCGGCACCCCACCCGGCTCCTCAACCGCCCCTCTCGCAGCTTGCGCCGCACAGCGCACAGACCCCAGCACCTCCATAGACGTGCAGGGCGCGCCGCGCGGCCCGCACCTCCGTGGACGTGCTGTGCTGCATGCCCGCATATGTCCTGCGCTCGACCTCCTTCACCCCTGCCGGCCTCCCAGGCTCGCGGTCAGTGCGCGCGGCTGCGCGCCGTGCCCACCGGCCCGCCCGCGGGCTGCCCGGGCTCGCTGCTGCCGCAAGGCGGGCGAAGACGGGCGGCGCTTGCCAGCTGGAGCGTACCCTCATCTTACCTCACTTCACGGCGTGCAGATCACGAGGACACCGCACTTCACAGCAGCATCCATGTCGCCATTTGCGTCGTAACTGGCCTTCGTGGGCACTGCTACAAGCGATGGGTTGTTAAGTCGCGCGCATGCGCACCCTTATTCAGCAGGACGGACTTGCTGGTGTCGGACAGGAAGCAGGGGATGAGCGGGTCCGCGGTGCCGTGGCCCAGGAAGTAGCGCGTGTCCACGTTGGCTGCGGGCACCTGCATGCGCGCGCATCCAGAGACCTCCGTAGGGCAGCGCACCCGTACGGGGTGTCCGAGCCGCCTCGCCGCCTAGCAAGCGCCTGCGGCCGCGCTATGCCGGGCAAGCGCAGCGCGCCAGACGCGGCAAGCACCAGGCGCGCCCGTCGCGCGGCCTGCGAGCCGCGCCAGCGCCACGCCGCAGCACCCCCGCGCGGGGCACGGCAGGGCCGCCGTCGCGACCGTCCCAGACGGGCTCGGGCACGGCGCTGGCGGGCCGACTCGCAGGCACCCGCGTCCGGAGGGTGTACGCACGCGCCGCAAGCGCCAGGCGGCGGCGCAGGCGCGCTGTGCGCGGCGCGGGGGCAGCGAGCGGGCTGGTGCGGCCCGCACCGGCTCGGAGTCCGGCTCGAGCCATGTGCTGAGTGCAATGCAGGCCGGCGCCGCGCGCGCCGACCTCAGCGCGTACTTCAGCGCGACATGCCCGCCCTGCCGGCGCGCGGCCATGCGCTCTTGCGTCCTGCGGATGTGCTCGGCGCAATGCGCCGCCATGCATGCATCGTGCGGCATGCCAACCGCACGCCGCCAGGCCGTGGCCGACGACCTGCCTGAGCTGCCGCGCAGACTAGCGTGCTGGGTGCGGACAGGCGCGCGTCACGGCGACCCGTGCAGAGCTCTAATGCGCGTGAGCACCTAGACACTGCATACTGCCACGCTGTTGCAGGTAATAAGAAACCTCTGCGAGGCAGGCACTTCTTTTGGTACATGCAGGGCAGCAGGCAGCGTATCGTGCCGAGATGCGTCTGCGCAGCCAAGCTTGTGACCGTCCTCCTTCCCAGGGCGCGCCACGGATTCAGGGCAGCTCGAGCCGATCCTGCCACCTGCTGCCAGGCCGCGTCGGCCGGCCTCAAGCGAGGCAAGCAGGCAGGGCGCCGGGCTGCACGCGCTCGCCGCGCCTGGCTGAAGCCGCCCACCGCGACGCGCGCGGCCGGTATGCCGGCGGCCACCTCCTGCTCCACCAGCTGCCCCAGGTACTGCGTGGCCTCCGCGATGCCCTGCTTGTCGCTCCTGCCCGACGCCAGGCTCTGGAAGTCGTACAGGTCGAACCACGCTGGTCAGGCGAGCACAGTCACTGCACGGCAGGGGACGGGCAGTCAAGGGTGCGCAGGGGAAGGAGGACATGCCAGCCGAACAAGGCTCACACAGCAGTGACTGACCTGCTGAGTCCGGCCTGCAGGAGGCGCGTGAGGAGGCTGCTCGCGCCAGCGGGGCTCACCGGGCATGGCAGCGCCGCCGTTTATGCTGACGCGCCGCGTGGGCGCCGTCGGGAAGACAAACTTGACGTGCGGCAGCCGGAACGCAGACGCCAGCATGGAGAGGTTCCTGTGCGCGCGCTCCAAATACTCACGTCATGGTTCACCCTGTTTGACCGCTGCTGCGGGTCAGTGGGGCCACACCTGCCTGAGTCGCCCAGGCCATGCAGGAAAATCACCGCTGCGCTTCCCCCGGGATTCACAACCGTCGGCGGCAAGCCTGGTTTGAAAGCCATTGCGCCGTTGCGCCTCTCTGCCCAGGGACCAAGAGACTGACACCAGGCAACGAGTGATCGTATTTTATGTGTGCAGCACTCTTATGGGGAGACAAGCCTTTGGGGAATGCTGGACCCTAACTCGGAGTTATGGCAAAACAGCCTCTCAGTCTGCAGGGGCGCACTCCAGACACCTGCACAATATGCGCGCCACCTTGGCCTGGTCAGACGACCTGGTGCGTGCACGCATTTTCCCTGGCTCCGATGCCCAACCCAGTGCTATCGCAGACGTGCTCTGCACCAAGCATTACTCTCACGTCATTTGTGCTGCAGTCGCTAACACTGCGGAATGCTTGCCATGCAGCCAGACACCGATGATGTGTGCAGCGGCGACTGCTGCGCCCTCGCCTACAGTCCAGGTGCGCTGGTGCCACTCCTGTTTAATGGGGGCGTGATCAGGCCTACAGAAGGGTAGCAGCTGTACCACAGGCCTGCAGGGGCGCGGCGCTCGTACAAGCCTCCCACGCCCTGCACGAGTTTTGAGCCACAGGGCGCGTGGCGCAGATGGAGAGCAGCTTGTGGCGGCCGTGGGCCTGCGGATACAAGTGCGCAGCGCCGCCACGGGCGAGCTGCTGCACAGCCTGCTTGGCCACCAGGTAGGCGGCCCTGCTTCGCATGGCAAGCAAGCACATGCATCAGGCTCACAGGCAATACAGCTCCCTTGTGTCTTTTGTCAAGCCCAAGCGAGCCTACCTCGCTGCCAACCATAGAGCCCAAGTGTCTGTGTCTGAGTCCAAGCCAGCCTGCCCACTGCTGCCTATCAAGCCTAAGTTCTCCCTGCGAGTAAGGTACACCGTTTGGGATGCAGGCAGCCGTCGCTGGCGTGTCGTACGCCGCCGACGGGCGCAGCCTCGCGTCCGGCAGCGCCGACGGCGTTGTCATGCTGTGGGGCTGGCCGGGCGCAGCGCCGCCGGTGGTGCCCAGGCCGTGGCCGGGGCCGGGCGGCGCCCCGCAGGGCCTGCTGGCCGGCGAGGGCGCGGTCGTGCACACGCACGCGGCCGCCGTGGCCGCGGTCGCCTTCAGCCCGGCCGGCGCGCCGCTGGCGAGCGCGGCCGGCGCGGAGCTGGCGCTGTGGTCGCCGCGCGGCCGCGGCGCGGCACGGCACAAGGCGCGCGCGCGCTCATATTACATGCGTTGGATGAGCAGCGTGGCCTTGCCTGGGCTGGGCTTGCGCACACCCCGCTTATGGGCCGCCGGGCTCGCGGCGGCCTTTAGCCCCAAGGGTGCGCCGCCTGCGAGCGTGGCAGGGGCTGCGCTGGGCTGGCGTGGCCCTAACCTGTTGCAACCTAACCCTATCATATCCACCCACCACCATTCAGCCCACATCATGCGCGCGCGCAGCTGGCCGGGCGGGCGCTGGCAATTGCGTGGAGCGCGGGCGGGCGGCTGCTCGCCGTCGCGCTGGCCGGCGGCGGCGTCAGCCTGCGCAGCCGCTCCGGCGCGCAGGCCGCCGCGCTGTGCACGCCCGGCCCCGTGGCGGCCATCGCGTGGCGCCCGCCGCGGTGCGCGCGCGGACCGACTGAGCCCAGGCTGCATGCCTTTGCGCGCGTGGCGAGCGCTGGCCGGAGACGGACCGGCTCGCAGCATGCTCGCTGCACACAAGGCCCGCGCTCTGCGGGGCAAAGTGGTGGGCAGACGCGACGGTGTTCTGGCACCAGCACGGGCTCGTAGTCTGTGTTGTGAGCCGTGCCACGCCACATGTGGGCAATTTCCTCGTGGGAGCGGGAAACATGCGCGCCGCCGCTCAGGGCGCAGGGCGGCGCGGACGAGGTCGCGGTCGCCGGCGCCGATGGCATGCTCAGGCTGCACGGCGCGGGCGGCGAGGCCGCCGGCGCGCCGCGGGCCCTGGGCGTCCGGCCCGCCGCGCTTTGCTTCCCCGCGCGCGGCGCGCCCCCGCCGTGCCCGCCCGCGGGGCTCATGCCGGCCAGTGCGTGTTATTTAGCGCGCCAGCCTTGCGGCCCCCTGCGTGCGTGCACCTATTGTGCCGTCGGCGGCCCGCATCCGCACGCGGCGCGCCCCTGACGTGCATCCCTGCCGGGTGAGCGCGCGCAGGCAGCGAAGACTCAGCTCATCACGTATTGTCGCACAAACACCCTCCTGTGTAGCCAGGCGCTTGATGCGCGGCAAGCGCCGGCGTGACGGCCGCGCGCGCGGGCGGGCAGGCGATTACCTAATCGTCGGCGGGCGGGATGGCTCCGTGGGGCTGCACGCGCGTGACGGCGCCCCTCTGGCGCCCATTGGCACGGGCGCCGGCGCGGAACGCGGGCGCGCGGGCGTCGGCGCGCTGGCCCTCCACCCCGGCGGCGCCCAGGTCGCCGCCGCGTTCGCCGAGGCGCGCGGCGGCGGCGGCGGCGGCGGCGAGGGCGGCGGCGGCGTCGCCGCGTTCGCGCTGGCCTTCTCGACCGTGCACGGGCTCTACGGCAGTCGCTACGCGTTCAGGCAGGGCACCCGGCCGGGCGGCCGGCTGGCCTGCCATGCAGGGCCGTGCGCATGTGGGTGCATAACAGCCGGAGCAGCCCTTGGCGGGCTCTGCAGGCTGCATCCGGCGAGAGATCTCATGACGGACGGGCCAGAGGGCGCCCCGTGATGGACTGCAGCCTTGAGCTGGCCATGTGCATGGTGGTGGCACAGGCACAGCTCGCAGTCGGCCTGGAGCATGCCGCGACGCGGCGAGCGCCGGCCATGCCCGTGCACCCGGCGTCGGTCCGGCGTCGCAGGCCCGGGCGTTTGGCGCGTGCTCAGGCGCGCCGCGCGGCCGCGCGCGCAGGGACGCGCTGACCGGCGTGGTCGTCCAGGACCTGGCCGGCGGCGGCCGCGCGGTGCTCGCCTGCGCGGCGTTCGTGCGCAAGGTGGCCGTCTATGCCGGACGCCTGGCTGTTCTGCTGCCGGACGACCTGCTCGTGTACGCCGCGCTGCCCGGCAGCCGCCCGCGCTCGCCAGACCCTGGCGCAGTCCCTGCGGCGAGCGCCACGCAGCCTGGCGACGGCCGTCGGCCGGGCGCGCGAGCGCGCGCGGGCGCGGCCGCCAGGCGGGCGGGCGACGCGGCGGCTGCGGCCGCGGCCGGGGGCGCGGGCGGCGTCACGCTGGGCTACACCCTCGCGGCGCGCATCGCGGGCCGCCTGGAGTGCAACCTGCTCGTAGCGACCGACCAGCACCTGGTGCTCTGCCAGGCGCGCCGGGCCCGCGCGCCGCGCTTGCCGGCGCCCACTGCGCGCCCGCTTCCGGGACAGGAAAGCGCTCGTGCGCAGAGGCTCCAGGGGTGCATCATGCGGGCAGGCGGCGGGCATGCGCGCTTCGCAGACGTGGCCCAGTGCGTGGCTGTGCAGGGCCGGGCTGCGCTGCGCTGCGCGCGCGAGCCCGCCAGGCGCACCGGCCTCCATGCGGGAGCTTGCCCTGCTTACCCTCCTTGATGCCAGCAGCAACATACGACAGTCATGTAGGTTGCCAATGCGCCATGCGCGCAAGAGGGCCCGCTACTGCTTTAACCCTAATGTAACCCTACTGTTCCCATGCGCTATACGCGCAGGAGGGCCGGCTGGAGGCGCTGGACTGGGGCGGCGCCAGCGTGCGCGCCTGGGCGCTGGGCGCGCCGGTGCGCTACGTGCGCTGCGTGGGCGGGCCAGCCGGGCGCGAGGGCCTCCTGGCCGGCCTGCGCGACGGCGCCGTGCTCATGCTCTACATCGACCGCGACGCGGCCGTGCCACTGTTCACGCACGACGCGCCCGTGCGGTGCGCGCGCCGCGCAGCCCGTGCGCCGCCCGCGTTGGACGTCTGCGCACGAGCTCCCAGCTGGCGCCCTCTGGCGCCTCCTGCTCAGCGCCCCCGGCACCGCACAAGCAAGCCTCTGCCGACCTGCTGTCGCGCACTCAGCTGCACCCAGCCCGCCGCTCTCGCGCGCTTCGGCCTGGACACTATACGACGGGGGCGCGCCCGGCGGCGCAGGTGCCTGGACCTGAGCGCCGGGCGCGGCCGCGTGGCCGTGGTCGACGACGCGCGCGCGCTCAGCGTCTACTGCCTGGCGACGCGCGCGCGGCTGTGGGGCGCGCCCGGCGCCGCCAGCGCGGCCTGGAACACCGAGTGCGTCGACATGCTGGCCTGGTCGGGCGGCGGGCGGCTGCTCACGCGCACCGCCGATTTTCCGCCGCACGCCCAGCCGCTGCAGGTCCTGCCGCGACGGGCGGCGGCCTGCGCGTTTGCAGCACCGTGATGGCGCGGCAGCTGCCGCGCCTGCCAAGCAGTTACCTGCGCAGAACAGCGCCCTGTCGGATGTCAGCATGTGTGAAGGCTGACCCTCAGGCTGCGCTTGCTTGATGCCACGTCCGGGGCGGCGCGGCGCCCGGGCAGCCGCCGCAGCACACGGGGGCCGGGGCCGGGCGAGGCGGCAGCGCGCGCGCGCGCGCCAGGGCCACGTGGTGGGCTTCAGCGGGTCGCGCGTGTACTGCCTGCAGCAGGCGGCCATGCTGACGCTGGACGTCCCGCACTCCGCCGCGCTCGCGCGCTTCCTGGCCGCGCCCGACTTCCGCCGCGCCTACCAGGCGCGCGAGCGCGGACCGCCCTGCACCCTCTTCTGGGCTAGGTCTGTCGGTTACAGCATCAGCGCAAGCGGCAGCACATGCACAGCGTCAGGCCTCCTGATGCTGTGCGGTGCTGCTGCTCGTTCTGATACTGTGATACACAGATGCTGTGCGGCGCTGCTGCGGCGCGCCACAGGCGCTCCCGCGCCCGCCTGCCGCGCACGCCGCCCCATCGAGCCCTCTCTCTGCAAGTGCGCCTGGCGGCCAGCAGCCCGCCCGCGCCGGCGAGGCGCCCCGTGCGGCCGCGGCGCGCAGATTGCCTGCCTGGGCGTGACGGCGGCCGACTGGCGCGCGCTGGGCTGGGCGGCCGCGCGGTCGCTGCAGCTGGGCGTCGCGCGCGCGGCCTGGGCGCGCCTGGGCGACGCGCCGCTGCTGGAGGCGCTGCACCGCCTGGCCGGCCAGCGCGCGGCCGGCCTGCCGGACGCGCTGGCGGCCGCCGGCGTGCTCGCGCTGCAGGCGCGGCCAGGCCCCCGGGTCATGAGGTCAGGCACACTACCCGCTCGCGGCCCGTGCCGCGCTCGCGCGGCGGACGCGCCAAAGGCCTCACGTTGCAGGGCGGGGGTATGACGCGTGCGCGGCTGCCGCCGGCTCGCGCTGCGGCTGCGCGCGTGGCCCCACACAGGGTTGTGGCAGTTACGGAGTTGCAACCAACTGTTAGGCATTAGGCATTAACAGCTTAGCTTGTGCGGCGCTTGCCGGCGTACAGGGGCAGCATGCCTCGACTCCGCGATCGTCGTGGAGGGCGCGCGCAGGGCTGCATCCCGGAAGCGGCGGCGGCGTACGCGGCGGCCGGCGCGCCCGAGCGCGCGCTGGACCTCTTCGCGGACCTGCGCATGTTCAGCGAGGCGCGCGCGTTCGCGGCCGCCCTGCCGCCCGAGGCACCCTGCAGCGCGCCCTCGGGGGAGGCCGCCGCTGGCGCGAGCGCGGACGGGGCCCGGCCGGGCACGCCCGGGGCGCTCCACGCGCCCGCGGCGGCGCTGCTGCCGGAGGCTGATCGGTCAGCTGGTGGCCATGGGCCTCTGCATGGTGAGCGAGGCGGGGCCACGGCGCTCGCAGCCCAGCCGTCGGCAAAGCCGGCCGCGCAGGCCGGGGCGGGAGCGCCCCGGCCGGCCGCTCAGGGCTTGGCCGGGGCGCTTGGCGCGGCGCCCCGCGATGCACTGCTCGACCGGCTGTGCCTGCGCGAGGCGCAGTGGCTAGAGGCCGGCGGCGGCGACCTGCCGGCGGCCGCCGCAGCGTACGCACAGGCGCGCCGACGTGCTGCTCGAGTTGCTGCGCGCGCGCAAGGCGCGGTGGCTGCCGCCGCTCGCGGCATGCACTGCAGCTCAGCTCAAGGCCGGCGCAGCAGGTCCCCAGCGTGGGAAGAGATCAGGCATGCGGGCGCGCAGATGCGCCGCTCTCACCAGGGTTAGGGTACCTACACCCGCATGCGGGCGGCAGGCGGGCGCGCCGGAGCGGGGCGTGCAGCTGCTGGCGGGCCGCGGCCGCTGGGATGCACTCGCGCGGCTGGCGGGGGACCTGGACGCGGCGGCGGACGCGCGCGCGCTGCGCGCGGCCGGCGATGCGCTGGCCGGCGCGGGGCACTGCGGCGCGGAGGCGGTCCTGGCGCGCCTGGGAGATGCAAAGGCGCGGCCCAAGGCAGCCGCCATCACTGCGCTTGAGTGGGGCTATGCGGGTGGCGTTTGCGCTGCCAGGGTCAGGTGAAGGCTAGCGCACCCTGCATGCGAGCGCCATGGTCTTCAGGACCTGCGTCGCACGCCCACACGGGGCGCCGCGGGTGCGGGATACCCCAGGCTGCCGCCACAGGCCTTGTAGCGAGCTGTTCGGCTGTGCCGTCCGTTGGCCAGCCCGCACGGAAGCCACGCGTGCGGCAGGCTGTCGGTTGAAGCCGGCAGACCCAGCACCGCGCCAAAACGAATGCCTTTCCTGCAGGCATGCGTAGAGACCGCAGCCGCAGCGGGACGCTGGGCGGATGCGGCGCGCCTGGCCGACGGCGGCGCGCCGGGCCTGCGGCGCGCCGCGCACCTGCCGCGTGCGCGCGCGCTGCTGGCGCGCGGGCGGTTGGCTGAGGCACGCGCCGCGCTCGCGTGCGCAGCGCCCGCCCACCCCCCCGCGCCGCAGGCCCCGAACGTGCGCGATGCATGGTCGCGATTCGCCATTTGGCTGCGTCTGACCTCCGCGCGGGAGAACTATGCGATGCACAGCGCGCATGCGCCGCGGGCGAACGGCTGTCTGGGGGATGCGGGCGCCGCGTACGCGCGCGCGTCGCCCCTGGGCAGACGCGCACACAGGCTCCATTGCCATGCCGGCGCTCAGATGGCGTTACAGCGAGCGGACGACCCGCGGCTGGGCAATTAAGTGCGCCGCACGTGTGCAGGCGGCTGGGACGAGGATAGGCACCCAGAGATCGCAAGGTGCCACGGCTTGCCATGCATGCTCGTAGGGCCGCTTGATGCCGGGCCAGAGGCCGCCTCATACAGAACACGCGGCAGGGATGCGGGCGCCCCCGAGGAGGGCGCCGCGCTGCTGCAGCAGCTGGCGGCGGGCGCGGCCGCGGGCGGCCGCTTCGGCGACGCCGCGCGCCACACGCTCGCGCTCGCCCTGGTCGGCATTGCACCGCCGCCACCGCCCGCCGCGGCGCCCGGCGCGCCCGCCGGCGCGCCCGCCGCGCCGCGCCCCGCGCCGACCGCGCGCACGCTAGCGCTCTTCTGGGAGCGGCTGGGAACCGCGGAGGCTTACGCGGCGTACTCGCTGGTGCATGCGGCCGCCGCCGCGCGGCCCGCCGCCGCCGCCGCCGCAGCCGCCGCCACCGCGGCCACCGCCGCGCCAGGGCCTGCCCCAGCCCCTGGGCCAGCTGCGGCGCCCCTGCGTGACCCGCGCACGAGCAGCCGGGCTGCGGCGCTCGACCCGCCTGGCGCGCGAGCGGGCGGCGCCGGGCAGGCCGCCGCGCCGCTGGGCCCGGGCGGCCCGACGCAGGCGGCCGACCCGGGCGACCGGCCCAGCGCCCCGGGCGGCGGCGGGCCGCAGGCGGCGGCGCCGCGGGGCGCGCCCGCGCCTGTCACCACGCTGCTGAACGCGGCGCACTTCCTGCTCGCGCACCTGCCGCCGGTGCGCCGGCCCTCTTGCAATCGCGCCGCTTTGGCACAACCTTGTGAACACATGTCCAGGTCCCTATGTATGCTCGAAACGTCCTGCATGCGTGTTCGGCCGCCAGGTCGTCGACCTGCACAGTGCCGCGGCCTCGCAGCGATGGCCGCATGCAGGCCCAGCCGCCGCGGCGGGCACTCATGCGCGGCGGCGCCTCAGCCGGCCCATTTTTTTCCTGTTTTGGGCCAGCAGAAAGCAAGTGCGCCTTTCCAGACATGGTGTGCAGGGGGCGCGCATGGAACATAGGTGCATGCAATGTGCACCTGGCGCAGGCGGCGAGGGAGGCGCCGCCCGACATCAGCGCGGCCGCCGTGCTGCGCTGCCTGGCTGAGCACGCCGGCGCGCTGGGCGCGCACCGGCTGGCGCGCGCCGCGCACCAGCGCCTGCAGCGCCTGCGGCTGCCGCCCGCGGAGCAGGTGGCGGCCGCGCAAACGAATCCGTCGAGCTCAGGAACACGTTTGTGTGCACGCAGCTTCTGATTGCCTGGTGTGCCGGCCAGGCCATGCGCTGCAGCCCTGGCCGCTACAGGAGCAGGGCCCGCTTCCCTGCGCCATGCAATGCATGCCCTCCTGTGCAGGACAAGATGGCACAAGCGCGGTTCATGAGGCTGCTTGCACCACGCCCACGCAGAACGCGGGATCCTGAGCAGCCGCGCCGGCGCACTCGGCCCGCCACGGACATGCGGAGCTGTGACGCGGCCATCAGCAGAATCAGCAGGCCCAGAGGTGCACACCTTTTAAATGTGTCACACCGGCGCGCGGCGGGCCCGCGCCAACGCCCGGCACGGCGCAGGAGCGCGCGGACCTGGCGGCCGTGCTGGCGCGCACGCGGCCGGCGGCGGATGCGCCCGGCCTGCTGCCGGTGTGCTTCCGCTGCGGCGCGGCGGGCGGCGCGGCGCCCGGCGCAGGCCCCGGCACCTCAGGCTCGAGGGTGCCTCCTGGGGCGGCGCCCGCGCTCTCCGCCGAGCAGCCGGCGCCCCGGGCCGCGCCGCAGCAGGCCGGCCGCAGCGCGCCGGGCAGCCGGGACACGTGCTCGGCGTGCGGCACACGCTACGTGCGCTCGTTCCTGACGTTCGAGAGCCTGCCGGTGGTGGAGATGCGCCCGGCGCCCGGCATCTCCGACGCGGAGGTGCGCAGCGCGCCCGCGGCGGGGCGGCCTGGGTGCTGGCATGGGGCGGGGCCGCTCGGGGCTGCTGCCCGTTACGACCAGGCCGTGAGAGGCCGGCGGCCGCAGGCGCACCAGCTGCTCCGGGAGGGCGGCGGCGCTGGGGCCGGAGCTGGCGGGGCCTGGGGTCTTGACGACCTCCTTGACGAGCAGGCGCCGGCCCCGCTCCCTGCTTCATGCAAGTCCTGGGCCGCTGTAGGTGTATATCTGCGCGTGCGGGCATGCCTGGCGGCCAGAGGTGCGCACTTGTGGGGCGCGCGCCCGCAGCTCGACAACCGCTGCAAGAATCGCTGCGGCTCCTGTTGTAGGCAGGCGCCGCGCGCGCAAGGTGCAAGGGTAGCCGCCAGGAGCCTCTGCTGTTCCAGCCTCTGCTGTTCCAGCCTCGTGCTGCCACGCCATGACACAACAAAGACGCTCGGCCAGACGCACCGCGCGCGCCAGGGCTGGGACGCGGGCGCAGCCGCGCCGCCGCTCCTCGCTTCGCGCGGAGCGCTGCGGCGCTGCCCGGCCTGCCGCGTGCTGGTGCGCCGCTGGCCGGGCGGCGCGCCGGGCGCGCAGCTCTTCATCCGCCTGGACGCCGTACTGCCGCTGGCGCTGGGCGCGGGCGGGCAGCTGTACGAGGAGGACGAGCTGGCCGCCGCGGCCATGGCGGGCTGGGCCGCCCCCCCGCTGCTCTCGCTCGCGGCCTGAGGCGCGTGGGCCGCTTGCAAAAGGAGGACGACCTGGCGGCCGCGGCCGCGGCCTGCTTTGGGCCGCCCCCCCGCTGCTCTCGCTCGGCGTCTGATAGGGCCGCGGCCGGCTAGGCCGCCCCCCCCGCTGCTCTTGCTCGCAGCCTGACAGGGCCGTGGCGGGCTAGGGCAAGACCCTGCTGCTCTCGCTTGCAGGCTGATGGGCGCGGGGCATGTGCAGAGGCGCGTGCGTGTGTGCAGCGCGGCGAGCGTGCAAGCCGCCGCCTGTAACGCCGCGAACTGCTGCACGGCTCTCGCTGCAAGCGAGCTGCCAGCATGCGCTCTGAGCCAGCCTGCAGACACCGAGGGCCTGAGCTGTCAGGCATCAGCACTGCACACATCGCTCGGCCAGTGCGTTTGCTCGCCTGCACATGTGCCTAGCGGGAAGGACGGAGATCGGAGCGATCGAGAGCGGCCGAGCACGCAGACCACGTTGCATCGTGATGCCTACAGACCAGGCGCAGGGACATGGCAATGGCCACGACCTGCCACCAGCGCGCTCCAGTCCAGGCGTTGTCAGACCCCCGCAGCTGTTACTAATGCTCGCTAGGACCCTCTGCTACCATGCCTCAAGCCTCCTGGAACAGCTCGTGCCTGCGCTGGCAGCCACAGGATGTGCAAAAGCAAAGGACAACCTTCGGCGATCCGCGCCAGCCCCAACCTCCCCAACTTGCCAGGAATGTGCCATGATGCCCAGCAGCCGCCCTGTGCAATAGACTCCCAGCACCAGTAGAATCCCCACGCAAATAGCTGGACGATAATGTTTTCCCGCGCCTGCCAGGCCGCGCCCTGACGCCGCATGTCTGCGAGCACCCGAGTGGCGATGCCAGCACACCATCGTCCAGCGCACACTATGGTAGCCGCGCCTTGGCCCCGCCGCCGCTCCGGCGCCAGCAACCGCCGCCGCCCCACAGCGCGCTTGCGCGCGCCGCGCCTCTGCCGGCCGCGGGGCCTTTCGCCCGCGCCGCGCCTTACTCGAACGCGGGCGGCACCCACTGGTCCGCCGGGTCCATGCGCGGGAAGCCGGCGCCGGAGGATGCAGCCGCCCGCCAGCGCGCGGCGCCCGCGCCGCGCCTCACTCGAACGCGGGCGGCACCCACTGGTCCGCCGGGTCCATGCGCGGGAAGCCGGCGCCGGAAGAGTGGATGCCGCAGGAGTCGCCGTCGTGCGTGTACTGCTCCGCGTACTCGCCCGACTTGCGCCGGTTCAGCTTGTTGTCAAAGATGCGGAACCATGCGTAGTAGCCGCCCTGCGCGCGCGCGCGCC
>JAABUY010004838.1_pt1 | contig 13848 bp, 14 predicted proteins | sample 5560271 | NCBI WGS metagenome assembly JAABUY01 (sample SAMN10711886, study PRJNA513374) | rock metagenome | isolation source: Antarctica rocks | place: Antarctica: Victoria Land, University Valley
CGGGCGCGGGCTTCCATCAACGCCCCCAGGGCGTGCACCGACCCGTACAGGCTGTCCTGCCCGGACCAGGACAGCGCCGACCACTGCCCGTCCGGGCCCAGCCCGATCCCGGCCAAGGTGCAGTGCGCGTGCCAGTGCGTGTCGCCGTTGCGGTTCACCGGGTCCACCGACAACCACCCCAACAACCCCGACGTCGCCACCACCTGGGCCTGCTGGCCGTTGCCGTGGTGACCGCGGGTGACCCGGGCGTGCCACTGCTCCGCCGCCGCCACCACCTCGACGGCGGCCTGCGTGTAGAGCTCGTTGACGCGGGTTCGCAGCTCGGCGGGGGCCAACGCCAACGCGACCGAGAACGACTTCGGCAACGTCAACGTCAGATCGTAGCCCCGGGTCCGCACATCAACCCGCTCGGTGGCGGCGCTGACGGTCGCGGCCGCGACCTGCTCCGGGCGGTAGATGTCACCCAGGTCCAGCCCGGCCCGGGCGGCGACCCGGCCCAGCAGCCGCACATCGGCGGTGTAGCCGTCCCCGAGCAACCCAGTCCGGTCCACCAACCGCGTCCACTCCCGCACCGCCCGGCCGTTACCCGTCCCGGTCGGCTCCGCGCCGGCCAGGATCACCGCATCCACCAACGCCACCGCGGGCAGCTTCGCGGTCTCCGGCAACCGCAGCACCGGCGGCACCAGCGCCTCACCGGTGCCTGGGTGCACCCCGGCCAGCAACGCCCGGCCCGCCTCCGGGATGAACTCCTGCCCGGCCAGCAGCCCGACGTCGGCCAGGCCGGCGCCGAGCCACAGCTGCGCCCCGCCCATCCCCTGCACCCGGTAGTCCACCGCCGGGTCCGGCCCGCACCCATGCGCCTGCCCGACCCGGTACTCCACCTGGGCGTCGGACACGATCGCCGTCACATGCGCCACGATCGTGCCCCCTCTCTCACCAGTATCATCTGCAAGGCAGACGATACATGACCGGGTTGCTTCTGCCTTGTGGTGATCTTACATCGTCTGCGGGTTGAGTCTTGTGGTGGTCGTGGTTTGTCGGGTGCCGGCGGTGCAGGGGTCTTTCAGTCTGCGTGACCGGCGGTGGTCATCGTCGTCGTCCGTCTTGGGGTCGGCGTCCAGGTCACTGGACGCCTGGTCCTGACCTGCTAGCTGATCTGAGCTTGGCGTTCGGGAATGTGCTGGTGGCCTGTGACAGCATCACTGCCGTGAGCAGTGCCGGCCCCCGGGCCCCCAAGCGCAAGGACTACCAACGGGTCGCGTTTGTCGCCGCCCAGCAGACCGCCAAGGCCCAAGTGCAGGCACACGTGCTGGTGCTGGAAGCCGACGACCGGATCGCGGACGCCGACAGCCGGCTGCGGCAGGCCCGGGCCGACCGGGACACTGCCGTGCAGCACCGCACCGAGGTGTTGGCCGCCTTCGCCGACCTCGTCGGCCCGGCCGAAGCCGCCCGCCGGCTGGAGCTGACCCCCACTGCTGTGCGCACCGCGCAACGCGCCGCCGCCCGACACCGCCCACCCGGCAACGCCGAGGACTTGGTCGACCGCGCCGGCCCGGCCGCCATCGCGGCCACCGGCTGACCCAACCGTCAGGGACGGGCGCGGGGTGCGGGCTCGTGCCGGTGCAGCCGGCCCAGGTTCTGGCGCACTGCACCGCGAAGACCTGGGCGCGGTTCACCGCCAAGATCGTGCCGACCCCGGGCTGCCACTACTGGGCAGGCGCCCTCGCCGACGACGGTCACGGCCGGTTCACCGCCAACAGCGGCACGGTAGGGGCTCCAGCGCTGGCCGCCGATGACTCCCGGGCGCACTGGGCAGTGCTGTGCAGGTCGAGTCGGCCGCCGTGGCCCGCAGCTGGTTGTGCCGACCCCACCCGCCTGGGGTGACTGGGTCAGCCGCCGCCCAGCACGCTGTCCTGCACTGCGGCGGGTGGGCAGGCCGCCTGCACCGCGGCGCCGAGCTCGGCGGCCGCGAGCCGGCCCAGCGACGCCGGCAGCGCCTGGACAAAGGCCCGGACCGTGCCGCTGCCCCGGATCGGCACCCCGTCCTGGCCGCGCGGGTACCGCAACATCCCGGGCGGCACCTGCCCGGCCGGCTGCACAGCGTCGTCGGGCATCAGCGCGATCGGGTAGGCCAGACCTTGCCACGGCCAGTGCGCCAGCCGGGCGGTCACCGCAGCCTGCAACGTCTGGACCTCCCACCACCTGGTGGTGAACCACTCCTGCAACGGGACCTCACCGGTGTAGAGCTGCCGGCCGTAGCGGCGCAGCGGCTCCGCCACCGGCAACACGGTGGCGACCACCAGCCCGCCCGGGCCGGCCAGCACATGCGCCATCCGGTGCTCAGTGCCCGGCGCCAGCCGGTCGTGCAGCACCGTCCAGCCCAACGGGCGCAGCAGGTCCAGCTCCCGGGCCGAGTGCTGCTCCCGCCGGATCTGGGTGCTCAGTTCAGCCTCCACCGGCCCCTGGCGGTAGCGGGCCTGCACCGCCCCGACCGCCGCGATCCCGCCCAGCCCACCGGCCAGCACGATCAGCAACCCGAGCAACCAACCCACCAGCTGACCGGTGGCGATCGCGGCCAGCAGCAGGCCGACCCCCAGGGCCAGCAGCGCCACCGCGGCTGCGGTCAGCGCGGCGGCGGTCCACAGCCGCCAGTCCCGCTGCGCAGCCGGGCGGTGGGAGATCCGCGCGGTCCGCAGCCACCCCCGGGCCTGGATCAGCGACCCGGCCGGCCCCAAGTCCACCCGCTCCCCCGGCGTCAGGTACGGCACCCGCAGGCCGTACCCGGCGGCCGCGCCGATCCGCAGGCCATCATCTGGACCCTTGCTCATGACGTCTCCGTCCCGTCGGCGGCAGGCACCGGCTCAGCATGCCCGCCGCCGACCGCCCGCGCCGCACGACCGGGTTGCTCCCCGGCTACCGAGCCACAAGCCTGGGGGTTCATCCGCTGGGCGGGCCGCCGGCCGCGGACAGGTAACGCAGCTCGGTGCCGCCGGCGGTGACGACGAGCACCATCAGGCTTGGGGACAGCCCGGCGGTGCCCTCGCCGTTAGCGGCCAGGGACCTGCGGTAAGCCTGATGGAGCTGCTCGACGGCGCGCAGCGCCTGGGCGTAGGTGTCGGTCCGGGCCAGCGGCGGTCGGTTGGGCAGGTGGTGGTCGCGGACCTGGTAGCCCAGCACGAGCGCGTCGGGGCTGATGGGGTTGGTGTCCTGGTGGGTGCTCATCGGCACACGGTCCCCTCCGCGGGCCGGTCCGGGCCGGATCGGCGGTGTGCTGTGGACCACCGCCGCAGGCGGCCCGGTCCCCCTGGGCCGGGCCACCTGCGGTGCTCAGGTCCCGGCCGTCAACTCCTCGGGCTCGTCCAGGATCACCGCGAGGGCCTGGGCGCGGCTCCAGGCCAGCAGGTAGCAGCGCAACGCGGCGGACAACAGGAAGCCACAGCGGAAGAAGTTGAAGGCATCGGCGTTGACAGTGACCATTCTGGCATTGGTCCACATCTTCGTCGGAGGCTCATACGACCAAATCTGTGACTCCGCGTCCGGCTGTAACACAAAATGGGAAATTCACGTCAATACATCTTTCGAGAAGTAGCGACGGCGCTGAGACCACGCACTTCGGTGCGTCCATACAAGCAACATCATTCGCTAGGGGCTCCGGCTCCGCACACACATCGCACGGGATAGTCTGCTTGTAGACGCCAGCACTCGACCTGCAGGTGAGTTCCCTCCGGGGCGGGTTCCTTCGGGAACCCGCCCCTCTTCTTGTTCAAGGGCAGACAGCAGTTGACCTTCGCCCGGGGTTTTCACGGGGATCGTCGCGACACATGTCGTGAGAGCGCGAAAGCGCCTGCTCCTTGGGGACATGGGCTTGTCGAGAGTTCATCGTCACCTGCACGGAGAGGCTTAGGCACTACGCTAGAGGTGAGTACCACCGGAACTGTACGGCCGGGCATGACCTCTGATGGGACCCGAGCGTGTCGCACGCGGGCGCCGCCCTGTTGCGGGAACTGGCCGACAAATCGGGCCTGACTGCTGGCTGGACGCAGGCGCTGCTGAGCACCTACAAGGGGACCCGGTGCATCTGCCGGGTCGGGTCCTGACCAACCTGGCCGTCACGCTCGCTGACGGTGGATCTTCCCAAGCGTGCTCGACTTGCCTGGATCAGTTTGAGATAACCGCCACTGGCCAGCCAGAAAAGCGCAGCGCGCAGCCACGGTGCTGGCCGTTGATGAAGGTCCCGTCACTGCCGACCACGATGGGGTCGGCAAATATTGAGTACAGCCAGCGCTTGTCTGTGGTGGACAAGGGCAGCGCGTCCACGGCAGGGGCGATCACATCCATGTCGGGCCTGGGGCCGTGCTGCGCAAGCAGGTCCTGCGCTGCCTCGGCGACCGCCCACCAGTCGCTTCGGTGATAGTGGCAGGACTCCCGCCCGGTTGCGCCCATCTTGTCCAGGTAGGCCAGGTACTTGGTGCCGCCACAACCCGGCTGGGCGTCTTCCGCCTGCTCGTCGAACTGGTCAACGAAGTGGCATTGATACGGCCAGTGCGGTGCCGGGAGTTGGTGAACCGCCAGTAGGCGCAGCACTGGCCCATCGTCATCGTTGTCCTGCTCGTCGCTGCCCTGGTCCCTCACCTGCTGATCATGCCGCCCTCAGCGGCGGTGGCTAAAGGCGCCTGGCCGGGAGGGCCTGGAGCTGATCGGCCAGGGTCGTCAAGCGGGGGCGTGCTCGGCGGCTCGCAGGAGTCGGAGGGCAGCGGTTTGGATGCCTCAGCGGTGGTAGCTATGTTTCAGCACGACCCAGGTGTAGTGATTGGCGTTGGCCGTCATTCGGGCCGGTGTGGCACTGACTCAAAAAGGATCACCCCTGCGCTATCTCGACGGCATGACGGCAGGTCGGCATGGCTGATGCTGTCGGGCGTTCGACCTCGGCCGGGTGTTCCGCGCTGATGACCAGCACTTTTGACGGGAGGCTGCAGTCCGCGGCCATGTTGCGGGCTGTGCGCACCCGGCCCCACTGCTCAGGGCGGGTTACCCGGGTGAAGCCGCGGCGGCGCCGCCGCGATGCCCGAGCCTCCAGCACCCACGGGCTGGTCACCACTGCCGGCCCTGGCTGACCGTAGGAGCCTTCGGTGAGCTGCGCCCACGCCCACGTCGTCAACGCACTCCCCCGTCGGCCTTTGCCTCCGGGGTCAGCTGCGCCGAGACCATCGGCGCAGCTGACCCCGGAGGCTACGCGGGCTCGGCCGCGGCGGCTGCGCGGTCGCTCAGGTACCGGTACACCGTCGGACGGGACACCCCGAAGGTGTCGGCGATCTCCTGCACGGTGTGCTTCCCGCCGTCATACATCGCCCGGGCCTGCGCGATCTTGTTGGGCGTCATCTTGAACCTAGGCCCGCCCTTGCGGCCGCGGGCGCGGGCCGCGGCGAGCCCATCGTGGGTGCGTTCGACGATCAGGTCGTGCTCGAACTCAGCGATCGCGGCAAGCATGTGGAAGAACAGCCGCCCGCCGGGGGTAGTCGTGTCGATGCCCTGGCTGACCGCACGCAGCCCGACCTGCCGGGCCTGTAGGTCGTCGGCGATCTGCTTGGGGTTGCGCACCGACCGGCCGAGGCGGTCCAGCTTGGTCACCACCAGGGTGTCCCCGGCCCGCAGGTAGGACAGCGCCTCATCCAGCGCCGGGCGCCGCGCCAGCGTCCCGGACGCGTGCTCGGTGAACATCTTGTCGCACCCGGCGGCCGCCAGCGCGTCGGTCTGCGCCTCCGGGTGCTGGTCCCGAGTGCTCACCCGCGCGTACCCGACCACCGCCACCGACCAAACGTATCGCGAATGTACCTCGCGTGCCGTAGTTCACGGACATGGGTCATGAGACAACTGCTCCTGCCCGAGCTCCGGCCTTTACCGCTGCGTCTCGTAAACGATCGTCCGTGGGTCGGCCGGTGAGCTGGCGAAGGGCGAGCGGAAGCGGGTGTCTCACGACCCATGCCCGTCGGATGACGGCACGTGAGGCGCGTTGTTGTGCGGTCCAGGAGTGGCGGTGCTCTTTGGTGCGCGCCAGTCCTCGACGTAGGGCGCGAGCGCCGCGTCGGCGAGCACGCCGGCGGCGGCGCCTGTTTGGTTCTCGCGCCCGTCGGCCGCGCGCGCTCGTACGCTGGCCGTGTGAAGGGCTTCGCCTCCGACAACTACTCCGGCGCGCACCCGCAGGTGCTGGCCGCCGTAGCCGCGGTCAACGACCTGCACGCGGTCGCGTACGGCGCCGACCCGTGGACCGCGCGAGCCGAGCAGCTGCTACGGGAGCACTTCGGCGAGCAGGCCCGGCCGTACCTGGTGTGGAACGGCACCGGCGCCAACGTGACGATCCTGCGCGCGATGTGCCGGCCGTGGCACGCGGTGCTGTGCGCCCAGAACGCGCACATCAACGCCGACGAGGGCGGCGCGCCGGAGTTCCTCGTCGGGTGCAAGCTGATCGACTTGCCGACGCCGGACGGCAGGCTCACGCCCGAGCTGGTCGAGCGGGCGGTTGTGCGGGTCGGCGACGAGCACGCCGTGCAGCCGCGGGTCGTGTCGATCACGCAGAGCACCGAGCTCGGCACGGTGTACCGGCCCGAGGAGGTCCGCGCCCTCGCCGAACTCGCGCACAGGCACAGCATGTACCTGCACGTGGACGGCGCGCGCCTGGCTAATGCTGCGGCGGCGCTGGAGCTGCCGCTGCGGGCGTTCACGACCGACGTCGGGGTCGACGCGGTGTCGTTCGGGGGGACGAAGAACGGGCTGCTGTATGGCGAGGCGGTGGTGCTGCTGGCGCCCGAGCTCGCTGAGGGCTTCGCGTGGGTGCGCAAGCAGTCGATGCAGCTGGCGTCGAAGGGCCGCTACCTCGGCGCGCAGTTCACCGCGCTGCTGGAGGGCGACCTGTGGTTGCGCTCGGCGGCGCACGCGAACGCGATGGCGCAGCGGCTCGCGGCCGCCGTCGCCGGTCTTGCTGGCGTACGGGTGACGCAGCGCGTGCAAGCCAACGTCGTGTTCGCCGTGTTGAACCCCGCCGTATCGGCCCGGCTGCAGCGGGACTGGCCCTTTTACCTCTGGGACGACGCGACCGGCGAGGTGCGCTGGATGTGCTCGTGGGACACCAGCGAGGCTGAGGTCGACGCGTTCGTCGCGGCGCTCAGAGCGTCGGCGGCAGCCGCCTGAGACGGCGACGCCCTCCCTCTCCGGCGACGTGCCGGGAAGGGCAGGGTGGGCCTTACGGCCCAGGCGGGCGGGCTCGCCGACGGGCAGCCGGGGTCTCGCGGACGGCGGGCCCGGCGCCGGCCCCGTGGTCGCCGCGGCCACCGACGGGGCCGGTGCTGTTGACCTGGTTGGTCACCCGCTGGGTGAGGTCGGCCAGGCGCTCGTCAGCCTGCGCCTGGGTGACCCGGCCGTTGGTGGCCGGCCTGCGCAACCCGCGCCTTCTCCGCGACCCAGCGCTTTGATCAGCGTCCTGGGCGAGGGTGGCCGTCGGTGACCCGGCCCACGAGGGCCCGCTCGATCCTGTTGACGCGCAGGCATCGTTCGCCTCGACGGACCGTCGCCTCCCAGTGACGCGCGAGGTCGGCGACAGTGACGATCTTGTTGCGCATACTCGTGCTGCTCATGCGGTCCGGCGCCGCCGCGATCTTGTGTCTCAGACGATCGTCTAGCGGACAAGATCGTCAGTCCCCGACACGAAGCCGGCGGCCGTGCAGTACTGCGAGAACTGTGCCAATCACCGCTGAAGGTCACCCGCCCGCCCGATGAGGGTGAGCCGACTTACCGACGACGTCCTCTTCTGCTGACAGCGGACGCACGGGGCTAGGTCCCCTGGTGCTGGTGTGGGTGCCGCCGCATCTCGTCTGCGAGAGCAGGATTGCCCGCCAGCCGCGAGGTGATGTTGTCGCGGACGTCTTGGGTCTTGTTCTGGCTGAGCTTGGCTCGGGCGTCGAAGCGGTCGACGCGTAGACGCAGGCCAGCGGTGCCTTTCGCGGCCCGGCGGGTGGCTGCCTCGTCGTCGAGCAGGTTGCGGCCCTGCGGCTGATGGCGCTCGAAGTAGTCGGTGAGCTGGCACAGGACGGTGTAGTTCTCGTCTTCGTCGAGGAGGACGGGGGTTCCGTACAGGTGTGCGGTCACGTGGTTCCAGGTCGGGACGAGCTCGCCGGGGGCGTACCAACTGGGCGAGACGTAGTCGTGCGGTCCCTGGATGATCACCATCATCTGGTGCCGGCCGAGCTCGTGGAGCTCGTCGTCGGGTCGGCCGAAGTGGCTCAGGACCGTGATGTCGGTGGCGCTCTGGTCCAGCAGCAGCGGGTAGTGGGAGGCGACCAGGCCGTTGCTGGTGGCGCTGACGAACGTCGCCCAAGGGTTGTTGCGGATGAGGCGCTTGATCTCCTCGGGGTCGGTCATCAGGTACCGCGGGGTGTGGCGCATCAGCTGCTCCTGCTGTGTAGGCGGGTGCGCACGGCGGTCCGTGCGCACAGGACGACGACGAGGCCGCCGACGGCGGTCGTCCAGGTCAGGTGCTCGCCCAGCAGCAGCGTCGCCCAGGTGATGCTGAGGACGGGCTGGACGAGCTGCACCTGGCTGACGGTGGTTATAGGGCCGATCGCCAGGCCCCGGTACCAGGCGAAGAAGCCCAGGTACATGCTCACGACGCTCAAGTACGTGAACGCCAACCACTGCGCCGCCGTCCCCTGAGGGGGCTCCTGAGCCACGGCAACAGTCGTGAGCACGAGCATCAGCGGCGCGGCGAGCAGCAGTGCCCACGACACCGTCTGCCACGAGCCGAGCTCCCGAGCCAGCAGGCCGCCCTCGGCGTAGCCGACGGCGGCGGCCAGCACGGCTCCGAACAGCAGCAGGTCCGCCCAGTGCAGCGACCCGAGACCGCCGTTCTGCAGCGCGGCGAAGGCGAGGACGGCGACGGCGCCGAGCGCCGCGGACAGCCAGAACCGCGCGGGGACCCGCTCGTTGCCGCGCAGCACAGCCATGACGGCGGTGGCCGCGGGGAGCAGCCCGATGACCACCGCGCCGTGGCTGGCCGGGGACTGCGTCAGCGCGTACGAGGTCAGGAGCGGGAACCCGATGACGACTCCGCTGGCGACCACCGCCAGGCGGAGCCACTGGCCGCCGCTCGGCCTGCTTTGCCGGGTCACGGCCAAGGCGATCGCCGCCAGCGCCGCCGCGACGACGGCACGGCCGGAGCCGATGAACAGCGGCGTAAGGCCGTCGTGCGCTGCGACCCGCGTGAACGGGACCGTGAAGGAGAACGCCACCACACCTAGCAGCCCCCAGCCCAACCCGGACGGCGACCGAGCGAACTCATGGGATAGCGCCGGTGCCGCCTGCGCGATAGCGCTACTCTGATTCGTCATGTCTCACGATAGTGCAGGGCGCATCGTCGCGGCAATGCGTGCCTGGATCGCGACAGCACCTCCGGGCGCACAGCTGCCGTCGAACCGCGCCCTGATGGCCGAGCACGGCGCGAGCCCGGTCACCGTGCAGAAGGCGATCCGGCAGCTGGCCGCACTGGGCCTGGTCGAGAGCCGCCCAGGCGTGGGCACGTTCGGGCGAACGGTCCGCCAGGCCCGGCCCGCCGACTACCGGTGGCAGACCGCGGCGCTCGGCGCCCCGCGGGCACGGCTGTCCGGACTGTCGTCGACCCAGCGCCCGTCGGTGCCTGACGCGATCGCGCTGCACTCCGGCTACCCGGGCAAGGACCTGCTCCCGGTGCGGCTCGTCCGCGCAGCCCTGGCCCGCGCCGCACGGACCGAGATGGCGCTGATGCGGTCGCCCGCGGCGGGGCTGCCCGAACTGCAGGCGTGGTTCGCCAGCCAGGTCGCCGATGCCGCGCCTCTCGGGGTGACCCCGCCATCAGCCCGCGACGTGCTCATCGTCGCCGGCAGCCAGAGCGGGTTGAGCTCGATCTTCCGCGCCCTGGTCGGCCCGGGCCAGCCGCTGCTGATCGAGTCGCCGACGTACTGGGGCGCGATCCTGGCCGCCGAGCAGGCCGGCGTGACCCTGGTGCCGGTACCGACCGGCGCGCACGGCCCGGACCCGGACGACGTCGACCGCGCGTTCGCTGCCACAGGCGCCCGAGCCTTCTACGCTCAGCCGACGTTCGCCAACCCCACCGGCACACGGTGGTCAGCCGACACCGGCGCGGCCGTGCTCGACATCGTCCGATCCCGCGGTGCGTTCCTCGTCGAGGACGACTGGGCGCACGACCTGGCCATCGACGCCGACCCACGGCCCCTGGTCGCCCACGACGACGACGGCCGCGTCATCTACCTACGGTCGCTCACCAAGAGCGTCTCGCCCGCGCTGCGCGTCGCCGCAGTCATCGCCCGCGGCCCGGCGCGTGAGCGCATCCTCGCCGACCGCGCCGCCGAGACCATGTACGTCAGCGGCGTCCTGCAGGCCGCCGCGCTCGACGTCGTCACTCAGCCCGGCTGGTCGACGCACCTGCGGGGCATGCGCCAGCAACTCCGTGCTCGCAGAGACCTGCTCCTCGACAGCGTCCGGACGCACGCGCCGCAGGTGCACGTCGAGCACGTCCCCGTCGGCGGACTGAACCTGTGGGTCCGACTCCCAGACGGCACCGACGTCCACCACCTCGTCCGCGAGTGCGAGACCAGGGGTCTCCTGGTCGCACCCGGCAGCGAGTGGTTTCCGGCCGAACCGTCCGGCCCCTTCATCCGCCTCAACTTCTCCAGCGAGAACCCCAGCCGCTTCGGGGAGGCCGGCGAACTGCTGGGCAACGCGCTGCGCACGCTCGCCTAGTCGACGTGCGGTGGCAGGCGTCGCGCGCAACATCCGCTCATGCCGCGATGTGCGCGCGAGCCCGCAGCACCGCTGCCCAACTTGGCCTGACCGGGGTCGAGGTCAAAACTCGCGACGCCGGCGTCACCGATGCCTATCCGGACTTCACGCCGGCGTACGTGGTGCTGGCCTGCGGCGTGTCGGCAACATCACCGTCAGGGATGCACGGCGAACCATCGCGGCTCTGCCCAACTTGCTCGCCGTCGGCGGGATCGTCATCTGGACCCGGGGCCGCAACGACGAGGGCCCCGGACCCCAGCACGGCGAGCCGGGAGCTGTTCACCGCTCATGGCTTCACCGAGGTGAGCTTCACCGCACCCGACGACGCACGGTTCCGGGTCGGCACGCACCGCCTCGACAACGCTCGATCGGCCTACTCACCGGTGCGGGCCGCTCTCCGCATGTTCACCTTCGACGGATCGGACTGCTCATTGGGGCGCCAGCCGTCAGCCCGGAAGCCGATCGTCTATTTGAAGCAGGCAGGCTTAGAGGCCTCGCGGAGCGGTAGTCAACGAGTCCAAGGCGGGGTGATGCGGGTGCCGTCGGCCGTGACGGCTTCCAGGCCGGGGGTGGTGGTGACCCAGGCGCTGGCACCGTCGGGTCCGGCGTCGACGCGCAGCTCGCTGTCAGCGGGCACGAGGACGACGTCCCCCGAGCGCAGAGCTGTCGTGGTCCCGTCCAAGGTCACGCGCAGCTCGCCCGCAAGGACGAGCAGGACCTCTTCGCGGGTGGGGCGATGAGCGACGCCCTGCAGGTCCGCCGGGACGGTCAACTGCCAGGCGCAGAGCTGGCTGCTGCCGCGTGAGGGTGCGACGTAGGACAGGAAGCGGCTGCCGTGGGTCTCGTAAGCGGCGGCTGCGGCTGCGGGGATCACGGGCACGGGAACTCCTCGACATGGTGGACAAGCGGACTGTCTAGATAGTCAGGTAGCTTGTCCTGTGTGTCAAGATGACCACGTGGTACAGAGCGACCCGGTGATTGCGGCGGCGGTCCTGCGCGTGGCGAGTCAGCTCGTCGACGGCATCCAGCAGGGCTTGGTCCGGCGTGGCTTCGACGACGTCCGGCCTGTGCACGGCTTCGCGTTCGCCCGGATCGGCGGTGCACGTGCCACCACCTCCGACCTCGCCGCTCACCTCGGGGTGACCAAGCAGGCGGCAGCCCAACTGGTCGAGCACCTCGTGCAGCGCGGCTACCTGCGCCGTGAGGCCGACCCCAACGACGGCCGCGCCCGGCTGCTCGTGCTGACCGATCGCGGGCGGGCGTGCACCGTCGCCGCCGACCAGGCCGCCGGGGACGTCGTTCAGCACTGGCGCGACCAACTACCCGACGCGCAGTTCACGCAGCTCCAGGAGGCACTGCAGCGGATCGCGCTGCCGGGCCGGCTCAGACCCGCCTGGTAGATCCGTCACCTGATCCGTCAGGGGAGGGTCCTATCCCGTTCGCGCTGAGCGATCCGCCTACGGTGATTCTGGCGATCATGCAGGGGCGGATGGTGAGCTCGTTGGTGACGGCGCAACCGGGCTGTGGTTGGCGGGTGAGTCTCGGCGGGGATGCCGGTGCGGGTGCGGCTGGCTGGAGTGGTGGCCGACGAGCTCGCTGATCAGTGTGCTGGTCACCCGCCAGCGGACGCCCATGGCGGCACGCCGAGCAGCAGGACCGCGGTCGCGATGAGCGCCAGCAAGCAGCCCGGGCGCCGGACACGCGAAGTCATCGCCGGGCCGTAGGTCGCGGGGCGGTGGCCGGCAGCAGCCGTTCGGCGAGGTGGGTCAGGGCGGCCTCGATGCCTTCTCGCTGGTCTGCGGTGGCGCCGGGCAGGGCGCTGGCGAGCGCGTCTGTGACCGGTCGGGCGCCGCGCTGGCCGAACGCCGCGACGGCTCCTGGTTGGGCGGTGACCACGGTGCGCCGCCGGTCGGCGGGGTCGGGTGCGGTGGTGAAGACGCCGCGGTCCTTCAGCTTCGCGACGGTGGTGGAGACCAGACTCTGGGCCAGGCCGGTGCGCTCGGCGATGTCGCCGATGCAGCTGTCCGGATGCGCGGCGACGTCCTCGACGATCGCCACGGTGCTCACGGCCTGGGGCCGCTCGCCGGGGTCAGCGGTCGCGGCCGCGGCGATCGACCGCAGGACTGAGGCCAGCTTGTGCAGTTCTCCCGCATTCACATCACTCATGATACATCTATGGTGATACAGAGGTAGGGATCCTCCCCGCCGACGCTCACTGCAAGGAGTTCTGTCATGCGTCAAGCCGTGCTCATCAGCGCCGCGATCCTGGGCTACGTCCTGCTCACCAACTACGGCCGCCGCCGCTTCACCTGGCACAAGTGGGCTCCGCTGCTGCTGGCGATCCCCGCCGTCGGCGCCGCCTATCTGCAGAGCGCGCCGGCCACCGCCGCGGACCTGTTCAGCTACACCTCCGCAGTCGTCATCGGCGGCGCCTTCGGGCTGGCCGCCACCGCCACTACCGGCCTGGACCGCGACCCGGCCACCGGCCGGCTCTACACCCGCTGCGGCCTGGCTTTCGCCGTCACCTGGGTCATCGCACTGGGCAGCCGCGTCGCGCTGGTCTGGGCGCTGCAGAACGACCCCGGCTTCCGCCGCGCCGCCGGGAGGTTCATGGCCGCCCACGCCATCACCGCCGACGTCATCGCCCACGTTCGTTCTGCTGGCCCTGGCCATGTTCACCGTCCGAACCGTCGCCCTGTTGCTGCGCGCCCGGCGGGTCAGCTCTCCAGCTGACCCCCGTGCGGCCCGGCCTGCGGCCATGGATACATAACCGCAGGCTTGGGAGCGCCGGTGAGGGATCGAGGTGCGGAGCAGTAGCTCATGACGCCCTGGTCACCCGTCACCCGTCAACCGGCGCAGGTGCAAGTGCCGTGCGCGCCGACGCTGGGGTCAATCGCCGACCCTGACCAGGCGGATGTCGACCTCGCGGGTGACATACCTCCAGTGCTCGATCCGCCGCAGTCGTGCGACGAGGTCCTCGAACGCGTCAGCGTCGGCCGAGGCGTACTCGAACCAGGTGAGGAA
>JAABUY010004840.1_pt1 | contig 13846 bp, 14 predicted proteins | sample 5560271 | NCBI WGS metagenome assembly JAABUY01 (sample SAMN10711886, study PRJNA513374) | rock metagenome | isolation source: Antarctica rocks | place: Antarctica: Victoria Land, University Valley
CTTTCAAATCTCACCTCACTTCGAGCTAGTTGATTCGATTACTGATTACTATCATCGAAAACGTTTCGCACATATATCACTATATATACACGAATGAAGATTTTCAATCGCGATTCATATCGTGCTTAGTTTACAAGCCAGAGCGCAAACGTGTTCTCTACGCATCGTTCTTTCTTTCGTATTTGGACAAATCGCCGAGGGAAGTTTTTCTCAACCCTATGAAGTAAAGCGAACAAGACCTGAAGACACGACAATTACTTTTGGTGTACAGCAATTATACTAGATCGTCGTGTTGCGATGTTCTTCCGCACCAGCAGCAACGCACTTGAAGGCCTATAAAAAGTACGGCACTCGTCAAGACATAGTTACCTAGACCAATCCACAATGACTAGACGAGCCCAGATTATTACCTTTGCTTCCGTCTGCCGTCCCATAGCCAGAAGCATCCAATACCGCTCATCAGCTTTCATGCCAACTGACCCAAGACTTCGATGAGTATCTGGAGGAAAGCAGAAAAAGCTCAGAGTTTCTACCTCGGGAATCACTCGTCAGGAGTATGGACGCTCTTATCCAAGATTGGTACCTGTATATTCTCAAGATCAACCAGATCAAAACCATTCAAGTGAGCTTCAATTTTCATATACTACAATACATACCACTCATTTAATTTTCTTCCGAACAGGCTGAACTGATCGCAAATTGCACGCCGACCCCCCTTTTCCAAGACAAGCCCAAGACTGGATCAAATAAGCGACTTGCTGCAGAACAACACCACGGCCCTGACGCCGTCCGAGCGCAAACACCTATAACATGATCAAATTTTGCAAAACCCGAGCTTTCCTCGAGAATTAGAAAATGTTGTGGCAGGCGATATTCGGACTGACGGCCTTACACTGAACTCAGATGCATGGATAGAACGTCGCTAAAAGCTACCGGGCATCAGAATGTACGACTACTGTTATTGGAAGATGGACGTTGCTCTAGGTCAGCGCTGGACTGGCGCTCGGTTTATCGCTTGTGAACGGGGCCGGATTTAATTGGACATTGCCGTGCTCCCAGTATGCTTTATTTGGTGAGGAGGAAAGAACGCAAATCCGAAAAACACACCGAGAACCAACATGGGAAACTTCGAACAACTTGAAACTTCGACCTTGGATTTTGGTCATTCCCTTATACCAATCCCACTTGATTACCGCTAGGTAAAGCACGTGTATATATTCTGAGTGCCAGATCAAGAGATTATGTGGTTTCGTTACGAACGATTTCGGTTCCTAACTGGCTAACGTCTATCCATCCCCCTGCAAGCTGTCAAAGCCTTCTCTATCAAACCTCGCAGAGCTTCTTCGAAGGCCTCAACAACACGTGAGCACAGAGATCGAACAGTTTGAATCGACAGCTAAGCGTGCAGAATTTGAGGAAGTTGCAATTGTCGCGTTGCTGTTGCGGGCTACTTTTACGGGCCATGCATACGCCAAAATGCAATACGCTTCTCCAAACACTGGCTTGCCTTGCATTCACATCCTGCAACGGATGAACGCAAAGTGAACATTCATCTTCGCAGGTGTCTGTTATATTCAATTTTAGGCGAATCTTAGATTGCCGCTGTCGACAACACTATCTCGAAATTTTTTGACCATCTCAAAGCAGACGCATTCGAGCTTTTGCCATCCATGGATGATACCTGAAAATAAACCACCTTTATATACGCCTGGTTGCAAGCAATCTTTGGACAGCTATAGTCGGTGGAGACGCAGCGGCAAATACTACCACATGTCAGAATAGCAACAACGCCGCCGCCGATACCGCGGGTGTGGGGATTTTTTCCTAATTAGTGAAGAAAAATGATCAGGGATGGAAAGTCGTACTGCTTTTCTTTACTAGTGTACTGCTGCTTCAAGGCTCCCATCCGGAAATCTGCTTACCAACAGAACCGCAGATTTGATCGGTACTGTCAAGGTTTCCTTCCTGATGACGCTTTTGCTATCAGATAGTAGTCTAAAGAATGTCGAGTCCCTAACGAGTTGTCTTCCAAGAAGACTGTTTACCCAGCTTCGACACTCGAAAGGATCTGGGCTACAACAATATCAGAACGCGTTGTGGGATAATCGTTTCAACAGTTTCCGGTCGGAGACACTACGATGCGAGTAAGTTCACATTCCTATGTGCATCGCTCAGCTGATTCTCCCTACTGGTATGAAGACTGACACTCTCGAACAGCACGAAGACCACCCCTACTGGGAATCACATCGAGAGATTCCTCACACCGATCGTGGCCAAAGTCCAGCCTCGATCAGGCCACGGTGTACCATCTGAGGGATTTCTACAAGGCTGGACTTGGTTGCTTATGTAACTCTCTGATTTTCCGCCTTCCACCTCTCGCGCCACGATCGCACTCGAATAGCGGTGTTGCTCGACGATCTAACAAAGAAGAGACTATTGACCAGAGAAACCCACGAGGCAGAAGGAGTGGGTTGGGGTCATTCTGGTAAGAGGCAATGACCACGTCACTGCTTGAAAGCGCATCGACTCGGGGTACACGGTCGTGGGATGTGACTATACAGAAAGTCACATCAATTCTGTTGTGTTCATCTCTGTGCTGCCGTGTCGGGGATATCAACCGCAGTACATATGATGACCAACCCCTCCCGTTCTTGGCCTGGAAAGATATAGAGTTGGCAACGAAAAGGGAAACAAGTAAGTCAAAGTCCCTAGCATCAGACACATGTCATCTTCCACACTGCCTGCACAATTCATGGCCAAGGCTGCAATTTTGAAACAAATTTCTTATTCAATCGTCACGGGTCTAAAGACAACAAGAGAAAAGGATTTGACACGACTCTGGGTGCAAATATATAACTCAACTTGTACCTGCTAGAAGCTGGCTGGGAAACGATGTTGCGGTTGTTCTTTTGGAAACTTTCTACGACATCTCGCGCTCAAGCAAAATGGGGGCTCATTATTGTGGGCAAATTCACTTACTACTGGCATCAATTATTCGTAGTTGTCAATCCAACCGTCGAACGCGTGGAGACGCCCACAGACCGCAAAGACGGACGTGGCTCTGTTTGAGTTTCGAAGTCAGCGATTCTGATGCAGCAAGCATTTCAGAAGAAGTTTACATGCCGAAGGCGAAGAACGCCGAAGATTTGAACTGCAAGCTATCAGTATCCGATGATCTCGACCTTTCGACGAGGCCCATCAACGAAAGCGACTTCGAGATTTCCTTCAACACCTCGATAAAAAAGGTCAAATAAAAATCGGCTGGGAAAGAGTACCAGTCAAGAAGACTTGCGCGAAATCGAGGCGAGCGCAGACGACTTTAAGATAATAGTCCTGGATTTCCTCTGCGCTCTTGCACGATCTTCAAAGAAATGGAACATCTACATCATCAACCTAACAATTCTCCAAGAACTCTGCAAATAACAAAATGGCAATGCAGTCTGTGGCTGTCCGAAGTGCGGCGAGCTACCCTGTTTTACCAACGGAGATTTTGAGGCTGTTATGAAGGGGGAAGAGATCGTAGAGTGAGGTCGTCCCAAAAACAACAAGCGCAAAGCACCACACCACTATCCTCCTTGTAGAGCAAAGCAACAGCTTTGCTCAATGTCTTGATTCATGATGATGAAGAAAGTTGTTGATTCAATGATCATTTGTTGAAACTGAAGACTCTAATTTCAAGAACAGTTATCTGTCAATTTCTCACAGAGTATGCAGAAGAATATCAAGCACAGATTCAAAAATGAAAGAATCAAGCTTTAACAAATCTTCAACACTTACAGATGCAGTGAGATGAAGATTCTAGACTTCAGAAAAAAAAAGAGAGATCTATGAAAATGAAGATCATCAAGATTATTGACAAAGTCAGAATGCTTCAAGTGTGCAATGATTTATCATGACTTTTCATAGATGACAAGAAACTAAATATGCATTTCATGAATGATGATGTGCAAACAGCTTGTATGAATCAAAATACGTTAGAGGAGCGGTTCAGCCACTTCATCGAGTCTTGCTGCCAGGCATCTGCTTCGAGCACGAAAGACTGGACAGGTTACGAGTTTTTGTAGACAAATCTTCCGCTTTGAAGATCATCAGAAAGGGGGATCTCCCTGTCAGTATTCCAGATTTGCCTGTGCCGTCCTGACGAGCATCTAGTCGCAAGTAAAGAAGTCCAAACGGTTATCACTTGTTTGCAGAAGGTTCTTCCGCCTTGAAAATCCAGTAAAGCAAGATTCCCCTGTCCGTAATCCAGATTTGACGATGTCGATGCACTGCGATAGAAGACCAGATTCGACTTGCTACTTCCGCAATTGCTAAGAGATATCAATTTGATGGACAGCAGATCCGCGACGGTAAGGTGCTTCATAGCATGAGCGACATGAAAAGGAACGTTTTCTTCGGTTCAGAATCGTCCGCCCCATATTCAAAGAACAGCCAGTTCACTTCGATTTTCTCACATCATAGATTGTCTCTTATGAGGGGAGAATAGAAAACGTATAAGGTTGACGAGACAAGTAGCTTACACGCACGACTGGTATACCCTACGGCCCAAATACTCACCCCGTTCCTTAGAGCCCTGTCACCAACCCCAGCCCACAGATTCACGGCTCTCCTTACAACGGTTTCATTTTCTCGAGTTCTACTTTCCCGAGACGGACCGCTCTTAGCCCAGCTCCAAGTACCTCCGCCCCTCACAATCCTACCGCTCACCCACGCTCAGACAGCTGCTTTACTCGGATTATCAGACATGGAATACACAAGAAGAAGCGTGCAGCTTCGAAAGATATCCAACCGATCAAGACTCTGTTGTTTCGCAACTCTGGAACGTGCTCGTTCGGGGGACTATCAGATGCTCTCTTTGAGGCGCGGATCTTCAGGCTCTCAAAGACGATGTCAATATCCTCGTGCAAGATAAAAACTGAATGAGTGGTTCGATCTCGAGTTTTTACGGATCAAACATTGAATTGCGCAGTCTTTAACTGGCGAAACGCAAGGCTCCTGTCAAGTTTTTAATGAAATCAAGGAAAGGATTAAAAGGCAAAGTCGTTGGCACCATCCGTAAACTTTTCCATCTGCGGACTTTTTACAGAAGCAAATCAGGGCCCCCTTTTCAGAAGAGATCCGGCGGTCAATCTAGAGCGCAGAAGATGTCAGACGCATGCTGCAGTTAGAGAACGTGAAGAAAGCAGACTTGCTTCGGAAAGTAAGAGAGGAAGGCACAAACAAGGAGATCTAGCAGAAGATCATGGAAACTGTTTCTGTCAATCGACAGACTTCTGAAGAAAAGGGGCAGCAGCATCTTAGGCTAGCACAATTCGCCATATAATCAACTCCAGCGTTGGAGAAATTGAAACTGCTACGGCATCGAACGCATAGCAGTAATTTACAATCGATAAAGAATTGTGGGAGATTTCTGATGATTTGGTTTTACTGACTATAAACATCTCGATATTGTTTTTTTTCTTATCCAGTCGTTTTACACACTTTACTTGGTTTTTGGCAGTCAACGGGTCTTTCTTTAATTTAACCGACATACCCGTTCATGCGTTGGCTAAAAGCTTACGTCCCGGCTTGTAGAGATTCCTGACGTTTGCGTGGTGGCATTGAACCACTTCTTTGACCTTGAAGTTAGCTACCAAGTCGCTTCTAATGAGCAAGACGTCGCCTTCTTCAATCAGAAGAAGCTGAACAAGGAGTTGACAGCCGCACAGCGGGTCATGGGGTCAAGAATAATAGTGATGATGATGATCAGCAGCGATCACTCTTTATGTCATTGTCATCAGACTCAGACGAGATTCCACATGATCTGATGAAAGAGAATGATTCAAATTATCTGATCATGAAGAACAAGTGCATGTCACGACATCTGTGTTCTGTGTAAGTTGCAACTAATCAGATGCATTAGATTGATGATCATAGCAGTCTCAAAAAGTATGCAAGCAGCTGAACGATGATCGAATGAGATGCTGCTGTAAATGATTACAAATGAATTCAAACGAGTGAAATCCAACAGTCACCGCCTCGGTGGGAAGAAAAAACCGAATCAACTGGATGGTACAGAAGTTGGTACTATAAGAGGCTGGAAGAATTGAAAAAAATTGCGGGACTTTTCCCCTCATGAGAATGCTGAAAGAGTGATCTATCTTGTGTTTGCAGGAACAACCATACAGGAAGCTACCTCCATGACTTCAAGACGAGAAAATCTAACATCGCTCAGGGAGAAAGACCGTTCGAACCTGACAACGATGATTTTTTTTTTTTTTGCAGAACTCGATTGAGAAACCACGAAACGAAAGAGACTATTTTATTTGGGGGGTCTTGTTAACAACCCTGGAATATTGAAATCCAAACAAGCGAGCCAATATACAAGAGGAAAAGTTAGCGGGATGGGAAAGCCAATAAGAGAAACAACAGGTAGCCAAAAAGAATCAGGAAAATCCATGAACTAGCTGGCAGTGCAAACGATTTGCGCAACGGGGTCATAGGAGCAAGATACGGTATTCTTTTCCTTCGTTAACCCTTTGGTACCAACATCGTTCCTTGGTCCGTGGGCGAAACCAAGCAGGTAGGGAGATTTCTGGTTAGCTTTGCAGGCATGAATGAGATTCTTCGTGGATCGACTTTGACAATCTCGAAAATGGCTGCCAGGTTGTGACCTTGAAGTTGAATGTCATCACGATCATCAACCTTCAAGATCATGGGTTGATGCTGTTCGCGCATAGTATATGATATTAGTGCTACCATGGAGTAATAGAGGACCTCTATCATTGGCCGCTTGAATTGATACTTTATATTGTTATAGGGTCTATGGCAGCAGCCAGACCATCGTCAAGCTCTTCTTTAGTGAGTATTACGCTGGTGTATCCTACGTTAGGGCAGTATTTAGATAATCCCCCTTCTCTTTGCTGCTGGTGGACTGTCAAAGTCTGCTATTGATCATTATAACCTCGTTGGCTGCCTATACAGTCGAATTTCGACTTATACTTATAAAGAATCTCAGTAAGCTATTCAGCATGATTGCTTTCGAAACCCTGCTTCGTTATCGATGGCCTTGAAGGAGTACGACACAGATTCAAGGTCGTGAGTAGTCGATATAAGACAGGTATATGGGATACCATCTACTACTTCCTTAAATCGATCACATTTAGATCGAGTTAGAAGACCTTACTGCCGATGAAGCATCGAAGATGTGCTATCAAACCACCAGAGATGAAATATTCGAAGCTCTCCTTCTGGTTAATGCCCCTGTGCGTGTTATTTTCTTGATGTGCTTTCGCTGCCGTCATTCTTGACAGAAAGCAACGACTTAACGAACTGGCTACATCTTTCGAGAAGAATATATAATTGAACTATGTTTCCTAGAAACGGAGGAGCAAGTGAACACAGTGGTCGTATCAGAAAATTATGGCCGCACCTTTGCATTGCCCAAGAAAGCTATCTCAGCTATGTATGTAGACTGCAGTCGAAGAGACAAAAAGCGATGTGGTTCAATCCATCAGCGATCCTATCATCAAAGATGACGAGCGACACTGCACCACCATCTCCGCCGCTGCCAAAGCCTTGCTGGCTTCAGGAGGATTCGCGCTTATGACCAGCGACACCAAAGGAGCGGCGCGGTCCATTGACGAAACCTATCCATGGCATTGCATCTGTGTGCTTCGCATCGGCTCCGTCTTATGGGTGTACGATCCGGCCTTTGATCCTGCTTCGATGCCGCTGAAACAACGTATTGATCAAATCTCGGGATTGATGATAGCGAAAGCCCTTTGGACCTGGTTCGGCAAGCATGGTATCACCATCAGCGATATGCGCATCACCGGGGCCGCCGACGATCAAGATCGATGTATCTCTCTGTCCTGCCTGTGGATGGAACAGATGGTCATCGCCGGACGCGCGCAATGGCCGAGCTTGGAGAATTGTGCGGCATGGCGAGAGCTCACCAAATGACGGATTGCGAGAATCACACATCTGCTCGCGATGAGATCATCATCGTTCGTCATGTATAATATGTACGTGCTATGTGACTTTAAAGTCACACATGGAGAGCCGTGTTTTAAAGAATGCCAACTTTGAACCCGTGGTGAGCGATTTAATTTTGTTGGTTGACGGCAAAATAACCGTCTTAAAAATGCAAACATCCGCCTTTTCGAAGGCTGTTCTCGTAATATTCACATTGGCATGAAGAAGCACAGTCTCTGGCAGAACCTCTTGGCGAGCAATTCTGCAGTTCTTGATGTTTTCTCGACGAGCTTTTCGCTTCTGGTCCGTGATTCCTGCTACTGTTCCGAGGTCCTTTGAGAGGAAGGTTCTCCGCAGGCATCAAGAGTGATGCAGAATAGTTCAAGAATATGAAGGAATGTTTCGATGTTTCATTTTCTCTATGGCGGGGTCTTCTCCTCCCATACTGCCCCTGCCGCACCCTCCCTTTCATCGCTCTCCCCTCGTATCCGGGGGCTCGAGGTCGGGGCATCGTCTCCAGCGATGTCCGGAAGCGTCGAAAAGCTCCCGCCCCACGGACCTTCCACGCTGTCACCCGGTAATCATCGAAGGTATTCTTTCAACGAACCTGTACGAGCTGCAAGGCTTGCATTGTTTGGTCATGGGATGGCTCGGACTCGGATGACGGAAAAAACAACTTCAGTACCATGGGTGCGACACAAAGGCTCCCTTGCCGTCATATGACACTTACGCGAACCTCAAACCTGACTATATCAGAGGATACATCGTCAGAAGAATGCGGTGGGAGGAGGGTAACTTCGATGAAGTTTATAGTATGATATTGAACGAAGGAAAAGGCTGGGGGAGGCAGGGGAGGATGGGACAACCACCGAGTTCGCACAGCCGCGCGTCGATATGTTTACAAAGCATAGAAGCGTCGAAAAGAATTAGAGGGCTATCGACGACATCGAACGTAAAATTGTGGAGGTTAGACCATATTACTTTAACCAAGTAGCAGTTGATGGGTTTCAAACGTGGCACGAAGAATGAGACCTTCTATAACGAGCTTGAAAACGGGCAAGAGAATGACGAGGAGCCTAATTCTGACAGAGACTAAAGCTTTCGGTGACCAGCTTCAATTATGCTAGGTTGCTACCTGAGCGAGAAAAGACCGTAAGTACTCCAAGAAGTTCGATAGAGAAAAGAATATAATCGCACATAACAACCATCTGCGGATTATATCATCGATGCTACGGAAGATCAGATTGATACAGAGTGATCAATTGCTGCTTCGCAACCTTATAAAGGTCGAATGCGAAATTTTCTTCTCGCACGTCGATCTCATCATTAAACATCTTACTTTACAATAATGCGACTCATCTCTTCGAAAGGAAATACATATACTTAGATTTTCACACAGCTTCGTACTCAAAGTCATGAAGAGAGTGCCTATCACACGGGCAGCAGACCTACGTCAACTATTTGAAAACCTCGTTGTTTCGTTATCGATCATACTGTATTTATCAAAGCTGATAAAGGCGGCAATAGAAAGGGATAGAAGAAGATAATAAATCATCAGACACGCTAGTATACAATTAATTACAATCAATTAGAAAAGTCTCGTTCTTCGTTATCTCGATTGGTTCCGAGATTTATCCTTCCTTTTCTTCCTTCTTTATCTTTCTTTAAGTGTTCTCTCAAGTTTCTATCACAAAAACAGAACGAAGAAAGAAAGTCAACGGAGGTGGTGTTCCCTATTTACTTAGAGGCTCAGCAGGTCAGCCAGTACCGTTATTCCATCAACAACCAACTTTACCAAAAATGTCTCGCCTAGAGATAACTCACCGTCAGACTGGGGAATCCCACAAACTGTACCAAGCAGTATAACCAATACGAAACGCGAGGTGAGCGATACAAGTGCTCTAACAAGAAAGAAGAAAGGCTGTGTTAAAATTAGACAGCTAGCTCGAGAAAAGCCTCTATGGCAGAGCGCAGAAAAAAAGCTAAAACAAAGCGATCGCACTACGCCATAGTATGCAGAGGATATCAGATGCATAGGAAAAGCCCATGAGCTCAACAGATCTCAAGAAAGTATTCACCTCCTTTTCCTAATAATAAATTTCCCCAATCAAATCATCAGCTACTCCGAAGCACCTAAATCCTGCTTACCCATACAAGATTCAGATGCAAATGACGGATAAAATCAGCTAGACACAATACAAAGGAGAATTTCAAGCGTGTATCAAGCGGGGTTGCTGAAATTTTACTTGGCGGAGATTTTTTATTTTTATTTATTTTTATTTCTTCATTAAGTGCATGCAGCCTATGGCTATGGCACTATCTAGACGCTGTGTGTGTGCTAGATTACATGTAATTTGGCCCAAATCGATGCTTTATACGCTTGGCGGAGAGGTAAACTTTGAAGACAGCATCTTGTCTATATGATGTCAATGAATACGTGACGAAAGACTGGAGTACCCGATGGTAGGCTTTCAGACCATCGTAAACACGGAAAGAAACAAGAACTAGACAAGAGTATCTAAACCGTATTGCTCATGTGCAGGGTCCAATTTCTGTACGAATCTTGAACGTCCGCTCCTTCAATCCCTGGGCGGTTTTGGTTTCGGCTTTCTTGGTGAGATACACCACTGACTCGAAGTGTACTTTTGGAGAATCACTCTTGCTTTTCAAGACCTCATTTCTCGAATTATTCGACACAACAACGTCGATTGCACGCTATCTTTGTATTTATGATTTCTCCGAAGAAAGAACAGTCTGTTAATATTACGTACGGTCCAGAGACGTTGTTATACTCAATGTATGTTCTGGCGTTTCTTTATCTCATAACATTCGAGACAGTTATTTCGGGTCGTGAAGCACCAAGCCTAGGAAAGTTGAAAGAGTGGTACCGTCGCTGCTTCATCTGAGGAGCTATCGTCTGCAAGAGCGTGCAATATAGTCCGTTGTAACATCTCTGCTGTTGCCATCTCGATTACCCGTCTTTCATAAGCGCATACAAGTACTCTTCGCCCCAGTTGCTTTCTAAAGAGTCCGCTGCTGATAGTTCGACTCCTGGGTTCTGACGTTGAAATAGGCACTTCTTGCTTTGCTGCTGTGGTCAGGGGCGCCACAGTCTTCAATTCGATTGTTCTGTCTACTCGTGGTTGATATGAATTTGGACGAGAGCACTCAAATCAGACAACATACTATTAGCTTGTTTACACGCGACGTACGGATTATATATCGTTGTCTTTTCAAAGGAGCAATTGTCAAGATTTTCTGAAATCGAAGCTGAGTCGAGCGTGATATCTCTGGTTTCACTCAGAAGATGCAGAGCTAGTGGAGGAAGGACTTACTGGACGAGCAAACTGGATCGTAAAGACACTTGAGGTTTTAGGGCAATATACGTACCTTTAACGGAAGCAAAGACGCTCAATTGGCCATCATGGTACATTCAAGAAAAAGGTAGAATCTTGCTTACAGTCTTCTCGAATACCACTATAGGAATCACATATCCAGACATCCACAGACCCTTCATCTATATAAAGACAGGAGTAAAGAAAAAGCTTGCAGGGCGGCGTTTCAAAGCCTTATAACGATGATAGAGAACATCCGCTCCTATGTCTTCCCCTAGGGGCCTAAGTACATAAGCAGCGCCGAAACCAAATATTGGGCAACGGAAATTGAGGCCGGAGCGTTCAATGTGGGCTTTCAACCAAACCACCGCAATACTTAGGTGAAAATGCCCTTTAATGGTAGCCAGCGACAATTCCGCCTCAAAATCACCTTTCGCTTCCAAATTCAGTACGAACAAACCGTACAAAAGTTTAATTGTATGGGATCGAGGACATGAAAGTCGAGTCAGAGACTTTCACCAAGAAGCGCCAGAATGAGAACCCTACCAGTGGTGATGGGAAGTTGACTCCCAGCAAGAAACCGAAGAAACACAAGCATGTCACCCACCCTCCTCGCACCTCCTCCAAGACGATGAAGGAGAAGTTTACCACGGGGAACTATGCCCTGTACGACAGCGACAACCCCCCCATCATCTCCCCTGTCACTCACCCCTTTGTCAAATTTGACGACTTCAAGAACTACGCTCTTTACATCAATGCGGATCTGAAAGACGTCAAAGATGTTCTCACCTCTTGCGTTCATCTTGACGATCTCACAATATCGCGTGTCATCGAGAAATTCAATTCTCGAGATCTCAATAAGAACTGACCTGTCGATTTTGATCAAGCGAGCATGATCTGCGTGATTCGCATGTCGCTGAGTAATGCAGCCAAGATGTGGGTCCACGATGAATATGTGAGTATCGATGAGATTCGCGCTGAGAAAAAACATTAAGAATATTATTACAAGTGATGACGTGAACTACTCGTATGCACGGGGTTTTCGCGCACACTGGGTTTCCGCGCACTCTAACTAGAAAGGTTAGTTACAGATAGTATCCCGGGGCACGCTAAACCCCGGGATACTATCTGGTGCCCCGACACTGTTTAAACTGTTTAATTTCTTTTAAATGATTTTTAAGCTGATATCTACTTTTTGGTGTGTTGGCCTCGGTTTTTGGAGGCAGGATCCCTTCAGTAACGCTGTCTCTTTCAAGCGTTAATTACCACTCCAATGAAGTACTTGAAGCGACGTTTTTTCATAGCCACCGCTCCATCGGTAGGTAAACTGAACGCGTTGAGGAGATTGAAGATTGACGTATATTTCATATATTAGTGAATATCTGATGATGTCTAAAGTCGAAAGAACTTCCTATCATTCAATCCAGCTAACTCCGTCAAGTTCTCTGAGAATTCATATACTGTCTCATTACGCTCATTGTGCAAGATCTGAAGCTTTGTCTCGAGACTGATGATATGCGAGTTACAAACTCTGACGACTTGATTTATCGCACTTGATCATGATATTAGCTTCAATAAAATTATAATAGTGTTTATGCTTACTCGACTTTCATATGAAGATCTAATCTTTCAAATATATCGCTCAATCTTTCAAACTGCTCATTCATTCCTTGCTCAAGTGCGGCAATTTCATCGTGTAATGTACGACGTTGATCAATAGCAGGAATGTTCTGCAGCTTTAGCATTTCTTGGTCGGCGATGATCATGTCATTCGATAACTTCTGGAAGTCGGGTTGAGCAGCCATCGGAAAGATCAAGAACTGTTTTCCAGAATGAGGAAAACGACAAAATTGAATGACTAAACACTACAAGTTAGAATCGAGCTAGAATTTAATCACTGCAAAGAAGCTGATTAAAATGGGTTTACAATCTTATTGTAGCACATTCACACAGTCACACTCTCAAGGCGCTCTGTCTATAAAACAGGGACATGACTCGTATGAAGAGAAAAGACAATTCAAAAATTTGAACACAACAGAATATCACGCTTTTTAAAAAAAAATATATATATATATCTGGGAATCAATAATTGCTCACAGCTCGTGCATAAACTTCTCTTAACAAACAAGAAAAGGGATACCTCAAGATTGAATGAGAGACAGGTCTTAAAACAATCGTTCTCATCTAAGTAAATCGAGTCTGAAATACGACAATACCCCGAAGAGTCTTGAGACGGGAACATCGTGGCACACGAGGAAAGTCCACCCATGACTTGAATAGCAATCTCTACTCAATCATCGAACTCAGGAATCTTAGCGACTGAAGAGTCGGAAGCACTGAGGAGACGAGAAACTTGGTATTTCATCCTCATACATAGCACCTTCGATCCCGCGGTCCCAAGAAAATTCCAGAACGTGATACGAATTCGCACTTCCCTATGAAATTTTGTAATCTCAGGGTTGAAGCTCGAGCCAGTCTTCCTGGGTTTCGACGACAGACAATCGTCTCGAACTGATACCCTCAATCTTCTCTTTGCCCTCGATCTCTTTTAGAAC
>JAABUY010004841.1_pt1 | contig 13846 bp, 10 predicted proteins | sample 5560271 | NCBI WGS metagenome assembly JAABUY01 (sample SAMN10711886, study PRJNA513374) | rock metagenome | isolation source: Antarctica rocks | place: Antarctica: Victoria Land, University Valley
TGCGGATCCAGCGCGCCAGATTCTCCGGCGTATTCTCCAGCGTTCCCGCCGCGATGTTCTGGCGGCTGCCGATATGCGTCAGGTTTGGCCCGATCTTCCCAACGTTGTATCCCTTGACACCGTTAATCATGTGACAGCTCGCGCACGCCTGCGTGAGGATCGTCTGCGCGCCCTCAGCGGCGAGGCCCGTCTGTCCTGTCGCAGCAGATTGCTGCTGTCCCTGCACCCAGGCGTCGAACTCGGCGCGCGGCTGGGCGACGACGATGAAGTTCATGTTCGCGTGTTCGGGGCCGCAGAACTCGGTGCATTCGCCCCGGTACGTGCCCGGTTTGTTGGCGCTAATCCAGAGCGTATTGTCGTGGCCGGGGATGGCATCCCGCTTCCCCGCGAGCGATGGCACCCAGAAGGAGTGGATGACATCGGCGGAGCGCAGATCAATATGCACCGGCTCATCGAGGGGAATATGCATCTCATTGCCGGTGACGATGTTCATGCCCTGATAGTCGAACTCCCACCACCACCGATGGCCCGTCACCGTGACACGCATCGTCGTGCCCTTCGGCTCCGAGATATTGACCATCGTCGTCAGGGTGAGCACGAGCAGGACGACGAGGATCATCGCGGGGGCGATCGTCCAGGCGATTTCAATGCGGGTATTGCCGCTGATCTGCACGGGATCGGGATCGCCCGCTTTGCGGCGGAAGCGGATCAGCGAGATAACGACCAGCCCCGCGACCAACGCCTCGATCACGATGGACATCCAGAACATGATCCACCAGAGGCGGTTGACCGTCTCCGTGGGACCGCTGGCGGGATTGAGGGGCGAGTGATTACCGCCCCACGTACAGGCGGAAAGGAGAATGGGTAGGACGAGTGCAAGAAGCAGCGAGAGCGAGGAACGTCGGGACGTTGAGGGTTTCAAATGAGATCCGCGCATCTTTAGTGTCTCCCCCGAATCGCGCCATTGCGAAGGGCTTCATGCTACCACACGACCGTCATCATCGGCGATGAAGGCTCTTCTCCGGGACAGGGCCGCGGAGCGAGACCGTGTGCAAGCCGTAGACTATTGAGGGAATGATAGGAAAGCAACGCGCCCGTGTCAAGGAACCGACACGCGAAATGGGAGGTTGTCAGCATCTCGGAGCATCGACGTCACTACCAAATCCGCATGGACGCTCCCGCCAGGCAGGTCTATACTGGTGGAAGGACGTAGGCATGCGTGTCGCTCGTCGGTGATCCTCGCTATGAGGTTGTTCATGCCCCGAAATCTCCTCCCTTCTTCCAACACATTTCGGCGCTGTCCCCTTTCTCTGCTCGTCATTGTCGCCGCGCTTGTGCCGACGGCAGTTTCGGCACACGGCGGTGGCGGGCCGGGCGTCGCCCAGTTCGACCCGTTCATCTGGCTCGCGCTCATCCTGATCGGCGCAGCGTACTTCTATGGTACGGGGATCATCGAGCAGTGCGATCCTGAAGCGGTGACAGCCAAACAAATGTGGTACTTCCTCGGCGGTTTACTCGTCATCTTCATTGCCCTCCAGTCGCCGATTGATACGTACGCGGACAATGCCTTCTGGGTCCATATGATCCAGCATCTGCTCCTCATTCTCGCCGTGCCACCGCTCTTGCTTCTCGGCACGCCCGCCGCTTTTCTTCGCCCGCTGGCACGAAAGCCCGCCCTATTCGCCGTTGCGCGCGTGCTCGTCAACCCCGGCGTCGCGTGGCTCATCTCCACCGGCGCGTTTCTGATCTGGCACATCCCAGCGCTCTATAATGCCGCCGTCCTCGACGCGCGGATTCACGCGCTGGAGCATTTGTGCTTCATCACTACGGCGATCCTCTTCTGGTGGCCGATCTACAGCCCGTTGCCGGAGTTACCGCGCCTCTCCCGCGCGAACAAGGTCGGCTACCTCGCGCTTAGTTGCCAGCCGAATGTCATCCTCGGCGCGGTGCTCGTCTTCGCGCCGCATGCCTTCTACGGCGTCTACGCGGGCGCGCTGCATCTCGGCAACATCTCTCCGCTCGTGGATCAGCAGGCCGGCGGCGCGATCATGTGGGTGCCGGGAAATATCATCTACCTCGCGATTATGAGCAAACTCTTCTTCGATTGGTTCAATGAGAAAGAGACAGCGAGTTCGGAGTTCGGAGTTCGGAGTTCGGAGACACCAGTTCCTCTCTCGAACTCCGAACTGCCATCGGGTTGACAGCACATGGCAATAGGCGCACACTTTTCCTTGCGATGGCACGCAACGGCGCATGCCGGTCGCATCCGTAAACGTCCTGTTTGGGGATTTGTTGGTCGCCGACGATCAACGCACACCAGCCACGCGATCTGCTGGTCACGGAGGGAGCCATGAACATTCGCCACACGCCGGTGCGCGCCTGTCGCTGCGCCCAGTCGCTGTCTGGCTACGCGGGGAAGGTGTGCGGATGCGCATGCTGATCGCCCGCACGCACCATGATCCCGGGACACGCACACGCCGCTTCGCGATTTCGCTGCCAATCCTCGCTGCCGCCACCCTCGGCACCGCCTGGGCGGAAATCTTCTGGGGAGGCGTCGTTCGCCTCAGTAAGAGCGGCCTCGGCTGCGCGGATAACTGGCCTCTCTGTAACGGCAAGGTCTATCCCTTCTGGGAGCAACCCGTCCTGATCGAATACATTCACCGCCTCATCGCCCTGCTGATCAGCGTCCTGGTCGCGACGCTGCTCGTCGTCATCTGGCGGACGCAGCGGCGGAACGGGTGGCTTTTCGGCCCCGCGCTGCTCGCGGTCGTGCTCTTTATCGTCCAGGCGCTGCTCGGCGCGATTGTCGTCTGGTTTTCGTTGAAGTCTGGGCTCGTCATGGTGCATCTCGCGACCTCGATGCTTCTGCTCGCTACCCTCAGCGTCCTCACCGTGCATACCTTCCCACGCCCCGTGCCAGCGCGTGGGGCGCGGCTCGTCGGATTCGACCGCTTCCCCGCGCTCGCCCTCGGCGGCACCATGTTCGCGTACATCGTTCTGCTTAGCGGCGCGTACACGACGAGCCAGCACGCGGGCGCGGCCTGCACGACGTGGCCCTTGTGTAACGGGCGGCTCGTTCCCCTCGATGGTACGCTCTTCGTGACCGGTGTGCAGATGGTCCATCGGCTCTTCGCCTACGCGCTTGCGCTCATTCTCATCCCCCTGTATCTCCGAGCGCGGCGGAACAAGGCAATCTTTTCCCTCTTCGCGCGACTGACGGGGATCGCGTGCGGATTGGTGCTTCTCCAAATCACGATTGGCGTCGTACAGGTCGTCAACCTGCTGCCTGGCTGGCTCGTCTCGCTGCATATCGGCAACGCGGCGGCCCTCTTCGCGACGCTCGTCCTCACTACCGGATTCGCCTTCCGCGCCCGCGCCACTACGATGGCAAGTGATTCAGGTATCAGCATGAACGGCGACAGCGAAGCGGACGTACCTGCCCATCGGGAGGAGCAGGAGCCGTCCCTGGCGTCGCTCTACTTCAAACTCACCCGACCACGCGTCATCCCGCTCCTGCTCATCACGACCCTCTGCGCAATGCTTGTCGCCACCAAGGGCGTGCCGTCGTTCGGCCTGATCGTCGTGACGCTGCTGGCCGGGGCGTTGATGGCGGGCGGCGCGCACGCGATCAACGCCTATATTGACCGCGACATTGACCAGGAGATGAAGCGCACGCGCACCCGCCCGGTCGTCACCGGGGCGATACCGCCGCGTAATGCGCTGTTCTTCGGCATTGCCCTTGGGGCCATTGGGTTCGCGTTCTACCTCGTTTTCGTTAATGTCTTGAGTGCGCTGCTCGGACTAGCGGGGCTACTTTTCTACGTCTACGTCTACTCGCTCTGGCTGAAGCGGCGCACGGTGCAGAACATCGTCATTGGCGGCGCGGCGGGGGCCTTCCCGCCTCTCGTCGGCTGGGCGGCGGTGACGAATCATCTCTCGTTCGCCGCGCTCGTGCTCTTCGCGATTATCTTTCTCTGGACGCCGCCACATTTCTGGGCGCTCGCCATCCTGATCCGCAAGGATTATGAGGGCGTTGGCATCCCGATGCTCCCCGTCGTGATCGGGGAAGAACGGACGGCCCGCCACATCGCCGCCTACACCGTCGTGCTGATCGTCGTGACGCTCCTGCTCGCCATCGGGCAGGTGATGGGGACGCTCTATATTGCCGTCGCGCTGCTCCTCGGCGCGGGCTTTCTCTATTACGTTGGGCGGTTACTCAAGGAGACGAACAAGGCATCCGCGAAGCGTGTCTTCGTCTACTCGAATCTCTATCTCGCGCTGCTCTTTCTCGGTATGGTACTCGATCATGCGCTGCGCTAGCGGGAAAACCCTGACCCCCCAGCCCCCTTCCTACAAGGAAGAGGAAGTAACACTCCTTCGCAATAGAGGTGGCATAATGCTTTGTTCGGGCGGTGCTTGAACCACCCTCTCGCTGTGGCTGAATGCATGGAGGAAAGGTATTGATGATCCAGGGTGGGCGGTTCGAGCACCGCCCCTACACAATACTGGCAGAGCAGGATGTCACGACATGGCTATTGTGAAAGAATATAAGAGCATATGACTTCGACTACCTCTTCGACTGCTTCCGCACCATCGGCTGACCTCGATGTACGTAAGCAATACATGTCCATCGCCGTGCTCGGTCTCGGCATTTTCATGGCGGCACTCGATTTGACCATCGTCGCGCCCGCCTTTCCCGCGTTGCAGCAAAGTTTCAATGTCTCGGCGCGGGCAATTGCCTGGGTGATTGGCATGTACGCGCTCTTCAACGTCCTCAGCCAGCCGACGATGGCGAAACTGGCCGACCGCTACGGCCGCCGCGCCGTCTATCTCGCGGACATCGTCTGTTTCGGTGCCGGGTCGCTCCTTGCCGCGCTCTCGCCGAACTTCGGCATTTTCCTGCTCGCGCGGGCGATCCAGGGGATCGGTGCGGGCGGCATCTTCCCGACAGCGAACGCGATCATCGGCGATACCTTTCCAAAGGAGCGTCGCGGCCTCGCCTATGGCGTGACGGGTTCGCTCTGGGGGATGGCGGCGATCATCGGGCCGAACCTCGGCGGCATCCTGACACAGCACGCCTCGTGGCACTGGCTCTTTATCATCAACCTGCCGCTCGCGGTAATCGTCTTCGTATTCGGCATGCGCGCCCTGCCCGATCTACGTCCTGCCCTACGCGGGCCGCTCGATATTCGTGGTCTGATCTACCTCACGCTCTCACTCGTCGGCCTGATGGGCGCGCTGAACGAAGTGCGCGGGGACGATTTCTGGCACAGCCTCGTCTCGCAGAGTGTCCTGTTCTCGTTCGCCGCCTTCCTGTGGTTCGGCTACTTATTCGTCTTCACCGAGCGGCGCGCGGAGTCGCCGATCATTCCGATTGCGCTCTATCGGCATCGTGATCTGCGCATCGCAGACGGCCTCGGCGTGATCGCGGGGATCGTCGAGTCGAGCCTCGTCTTCATGCCGACGCTTGCGGTGATCGTCCTCGGCTTCAGCACGGAGAAATCGGGCTACTTCCTGACGCCCGCTGCGATCACGCTCGGGTTCGCCACCCCGGCCGTCGGCATCATGCTCGACCGCTACGGTCCGCGCCCGGTGCTCGTGATTGGCACGCTGGTCACCGCGCTCGGCCTCTTCATGCTCGGTATCATGGTCAACAGCACCTGGACCTTTCTGCTCGCGCTGATCGTCGGCGGCATCGGCCTCTCGTCGCTCCTCGGCACACCGCTCCGCTACCTAACCGCGAACGCCGTCGGCCCCGACGAACGCGCGACGGGCATGGCAGTGCTCTCGATCAGCACAAATATCGGCATCGCCGTTGGCTCTGCCCTGACGGGCGCGATCATCTCCTCGCAGCACGCGAGCCATCCGGTCGCCTCGATCCACCGCGCATACATTGTCCTCGGCTTCATTACCCTACTCGCCGTGCCAATTGCTTCGCAAATCCACCGCCGCACCGCCGAACAAACCGCTGCCGTCCTCGCCGCCACCGCCGAACGCAAGGAACGCCGTGCTGCCCGCCGAGCCGCTCGCCAGTCCGCCAAATCTACCCCCTCCACTACCACCGGCGACGATTGAGATTTACAGAGGATGACTTAAGGCCATGGCTACAAAACGGGACCGTATCGAAATACCACTGGCGGTTGCCGCTGAGGTCCTCTTTCGCTCAGATCGAACGTGCTGCGTATGCCGAGTTAAAGGAAAGGCAGTCCAACTTCATCATAGCGACGAAAACTCGGCGAATAGTGTGCTGAAAAATCTTGCTGTGCTTTGTTTTGACTGCCACACAGAGACGCAAATACGAGGCGGATTTCATTGAAAGATTGATGCCGAGCAAGTGATCCTTTTAGGACTTACGCAGTTGAGCGCAGTAGGTGGAAGCGGGTAGAGTAGTTGGCATGAATCCACCACGCTGCACGGATACCGATTACATCGATTTCCTCGTCGCCACCCCGCGCGCCGTCAGCTGCGTCGAAGCGACTCGTGTCCAACCCCGCCGTGCCGATGCCCCCGCCCACGATGCCTTCACCCGCCTCCTGCATCGCTTTCCTCCCGATCCCGCCGCCCTCTGGGAGGAAGTCGCCCCGCTCGTTGACCGGACGAAAGGCATCCTTGTCGGTGATAATTCGATGCTCGACAAGCCGTATGCCGCGCAGATGGACCTCGTTACCTGCCACTGGTCGGGCAAGCATCACGCCGTCGTCGATGGCATTAACCTGATTACCCTCGTCTGGACGGACGGTGATTGGTTGATCCCGATTGATTATCGTGTCTACGACAAGGCGCGCGACGGGATCACCAAAAACGAGCACTTGCTCGCCATGCTGCTGACGGCGCGCCAGCGCGGCTTCACGCCGGAGCGCGTCGTCTTAATAGTTGGTACGCGAGCGTGGGCGGGTGGCCCTGTGGGGCGGCATGCGGCAAATCCGCGATTGTGGCTGGCGGTGGCTGACGCGACTGAAAGCGAATCGCCGCGTCAACCCAGATCGGACGGGCAACCGGGCGGTGCGCGATTGCGCAATCACCGAGAGCGGCACGGTCGTGCAATTGGAAGGATATGGGATAATCCGGGTGTTCCGCATTGTCACCCCAGACAGTGAGACGGAGCATTGGGCGACCAATGATGAGGAAATGCACGAGTTGGCACGGCTGCGGTACGCGGAGATGGCGTGGGGAATCGAGGTCCATCATCGGGCGTTGAAGCAGGCATGCGGGGGAGAACGGGCGATGGTGCGCGCGGGACGGGCGCAACGCAATCACATCGGCATGGCGATTCGGGCATTTGTCCGATTGGAATGGCATCGGGTGCGGAATGGCATCGGGTGGGGCATGGCGAAGGAAGGGATCATCCGCCGTGCGGTACGCTCCTCTCTCGTTCATCCGTGGTATACCCTCCCCGCATCTGCGTAAGTCCTATACGGATAGGACTTACGCAGTTGGGGATGAATGCGCCAGATGTTGTGTCTGCTGATCGGACGATCATACATCATCTGGTGCCTCGCTGCGTCCGTACACGCTCAACTGCGTAAGTCCTAACGGAAATGGTCCAAATAATGCTTCTCTCACACTGGTATGCCATACTTCACACGAGATACACAGCATCGTCACGTGTGACCATCCGAATGAAGGAGCAAGAATAATGGTGCAGCGCCTGTCACGGCGGGTATTTCTCAATGGGATCGCGGCGAGCGCGGCGGCTGTTCTCGCGGCATGCGGTGGGTCGAAGGCGACCGAGACGTCAAAGGCCGCCAGTAGTCCGACGAGCGGAGCATCCACACCGGCGAGTGCCGCGAGCACGAACGGTACCGCCGTGCCGATTGGCAGCCCGACCGTGCCGCCGAGCGCGCCCGCGGCGACCGTCGCCGCGACGGTGGCGCCGGGTGTCACAGCAACGAGCGGCGCTTCGACGCCCGCGATCGCGGCGAGTACGAATGGAACGGCCGCTCCGGTCGGCTCGGTGGCCGCGTCGAGCATCGCCGGCAAAGTGACACTCTATACCTCGGCAGTGCAGACAGACGCGGACGGCTTCAAGGCGGCATTCAACAAGAAATATCCGAATGTCGCTGTCACGATCTATCGCGACGGCACCGAGAAAGTGATCGCCAAACTGCGCGCCGAGCAGGATGCGAAGAGCGTTGTCGCGGATATCCTACTGATCGCGGACGCGCCGACGATGGAGAACCTCAAGGCGGATAAATTCCTCCAGCCGTATCTATCACCCTTCGCGCGCGCGTTCGACAAACAGTTCGTGGACCCGGAGGGGTACTACACGGGCACGAAGATTATTAACAGCGGCATCGCGATCAATACGACCGCGAACCTACCAAAGCCCGTGATGTGGAAAGACCTCGTGAAACCCGACTACAAGGGCAAGCTCGTCTCACCCAGCCCGCAATATTCTGGCGCGGCGGCGCTCAACTACGCCGTTTTCCTCAACACTGTAGCGTACGGCACGGACTTCGTCAAAGGCTTGCAGGCGAATGGCATGACCGTCGTGCAAGCGAACGGCGACGCGCTGAACAAGATCATCTCCGGCGAATCGCCCGTCGGCATCGTCACGGACAATGGCGTGCGGGCGGCGAAAGCGAAGAGATCGCCCGTCGAGATAATCTACCCAACCGACGGCGCGATCCCGGTCACGGAGCCAATCGCGGTCGTCGCCGGGACAAAGAATCTTGATGCCGCGAAGGCGTTTGTGGACTTTGTCCTTTCGCCGGATGGGCAGGCGCTGATCGTTACCCAGAACTACATCCCGCTCCTGCCGGGTATCGCGCCACCCGCCGGTGTGCCGGCCACTCTCAAGGAGTTCCCCGTGGATGCGGTAGCGGTCGCGAAGCAATTGCCGGACGCGAAGAAGCAGTTTACCGCCATTTTCGGGGCATAGCATGGATCCACCGGAAATCGTGCCGGGCCTTGTCGGCGCTGCCGCGCGCGAGGCCCGGCGACCGCGTGGTGATGCCTGGCAGGTGCGGGGGCGCGGCCTCGTACGCCCGGAATCCGCGCCCTACGCGCTACTCGTCGCGGTGATCGCCTTTGTCGTACTCTATCCGGCGTACCGGCTCGTCTGGCGCTCGTTCCACGTTGGCGCGACGGCGAGTATCACATTCGTGCCCTATCGCGATCTCATCACCAATGCGCTGACGCGCGTTGCATTCGTCCACTCACTCGTCATCGGCGTCAGCGCGACGGCCGCTGCCACCGTAGTCGGTGTCGCACTCGCGTGGCTGGTAACGCGGACGAATCTCCCGGCAGCACCCGTCTTCCGGCTCGTCTTCGCGCTGCCATTCTATGTGCCGTCGTTTATCGGCGCGATTGCCTGGCTGCAAATTATCGGGCCGGTAGGCTACTTCAATCAGGCGTATAAGCACCTTACGGGGGCAAGCGACCCGCTGATTCGTCCGTATGGTGCGGGTGGGGTGATCTTCCTGCTCGTCCTGCACCATTATCCGCTCGTCTACCTGCCGGTCGTTGCAGCGCTCGACCGTTTCCAGCCAGTGCTGGAAGATGCGGCGCGGGTAGCGGGCGCGTCGTCGCGCCGCGCCTTCCGCGATGTCAGCCTGCCGTTGCTCGCGCCCGCCGTACTCGCGGGGACGTTCCTCGTCTTCGTCACTTGCATCGCGGACTTCGGCATCGCGGCGGTGATCGGCATTCCGGGGCGGTACTTCGTCCTGACGACGCGCATTTATCAGGTGGCACTCGATTACGACACGCGCAACAACCTCGCCTTCGCCGCCGCGATGTCGCTGCTACTCGTCGCCGTGGCAGGCGGCGCGCTGTTCATGCAGCGGCAGTTTCTGGCACGGCGAAACTACACAATTACGGGCGCACAGGGTCGAGCCGTTGACCGCCTGCCACTTGGTCGGTGGCGTGCGCCTGTGGCGGCGCTCGCCGCTCTGTTCGCGGTCAGCGTGCTCATCGCGCCGCTCGTCGCTATCACACTCTCCGCGCTGACGCGGGTCGCGGGGTACGCGCCAACACCGGGAAATCTGACGCTGCACAACTTCCACATCGCCTTTGTGGAGACCGCCGCTACGCAGCGTGCGATCCGCAATAGTCTCCTGCTCGCCGCCCTAAGCGCGACGATCATCATGATCCTCGGTGCCGCGCTGGCCTATTTCCGCTTGCGCGGTCGCGTCCGGGGCAGCGGTGTGCTGGAAACATTGGCGACCTTGCCGTATGCCGTGCCGGGCACCGTCCTGGCGCTCGCCTTTATCCTTGCCTTCGCCCGGCCGGTCTTCGGGCTGCGGCTCTACAACACGCTTTGGATTATCCTGGTGGCGTACCTCGCCCGTTTCCTCACCTTCGGCATTAGCACGGCGAATGCGGCGCTCGCCGGTGTATCGGAGACGCTCCCCGCCGCCGCGCGAGTCAGTGGCGCGTCATGGTGGCAGGCACAGCGCGATACCGTCTTCCCGCTGATTCGGCCCGCGTTGCTCGGCGGGTGGCTCTTCGTCTTCGTGCCCTGCCTCGCGGAGTTGACTGTCTCCGCACTCCTTTATTCGGCGGGGCATGAGACAGTCGGTGTCGCAGTCTTCAACTTGCTGGAAAGCGGCGTCGTTGCGCCCGCCGCCGCCCTCGCGCTCGTCCTGATGCTCGTCGCGCTCGGCGGCTCGCTCCTGGCGCAGGTATTGACGCGACGGAGAACCTAACCCCCCAGCCTCCTTCCCGCGAGGAAGGGAGAGCGAGCCTTCTTGAGGTAAGGGCATTATCGGGAATGCCTCGATATTACGATAAGGCACCCGTTCCCACGCCGAGTGACGGAAGGGGCGGGGGGTTAGGTTTTTTTCGAGAACGTATACGTCAATAGCGTATGATGGTAGTGTGCCGGGTATCTGAATGCAGTGAAGGAATCGGTCACATGGCGCAGGTTGTCCATAAGGTAAACCCGGCGGCGGTGCGGGAGCGGATTCACGCCTCGCCGGAAGAGATTGCGGCGTTCTGCCGGGCGCATCACATCCACTGGCTTGCCCTCTTTGGCTCCGTGCTGCGTGACGATTTCCGCCACGACAGCGATATTGATGTGCTTTATGCGCTCGAACCGGGACGGACACTTGAGCGCTTCGCGGTTGCGAAGGAGTTGTCCGGCTTGGTAGGTGGACATGAGGCGGATTTCATCTGTATCGAAAATCTCAAATGGCGCATTCGTGACCGTGTCTACGCGGATACCGAGACGCTTTACGGCGATCCACCTGAGGAGGTGACTATTGCGTGGGCCAATCGGTCGGTGTATGGGCACGATATGGTGAAAGATGAGAATCTGTACATTGGGGACATGCTCGATAAAGCGCGGCAGGCACAGCGAATCGTCAGCGGGCGCACGCGCGCTGATTATGATTCCAACGAGCTTTTTCAGTTGGCGGTACTCCACCTTGTCCAGACAATCGGGGAAGCGGCTACGCATGTCTCTCGGACGACGCGCAATCTTCATCCAGGAATTCCATGGTCACAAGTGATCGGGATGCGAAACGTGCTCGTGCATCGCTATGATGACGTAGATGACGACGTTATATGGAAAACTGTTACCGACGACCTTGCACCGTTGATCGCTGAACTGGCGAGGATGTTGCCTCCTGAGATGCGGGCGGAGCCGTAGTGCATGGCTGAAGTGACGCTGGCCGGGGTGACGAAGTGGTATGGCGATGCGGTCGCGGTGCGGGGTTTGGACCTGATGATCGCGGACGGTGAGTTCGTAACGCTGCTTGGACCGTCCGGCTGCGGCAAGACAACGACGCTGCATATGGTCGCTGGCCTTATCCCGCCGACGAGTGGCGTCATCACGATCGGCGGGCGCGTCGTGGCGGATGCGGCGGGCGGGCGGTTCGTGCCGCCGAACAAGCGCAACCTCGGTATGGTCTTCCAGTCCTACGCCCTCTGGCCGCATATGACGCTCGCGGAGAATGTTGGCTATCCGCTCAAACTGCGCCGGGTACCGCCGAAGGCGCGCGCCGCTCGCGTGCGGGATGTTCTCAGCCTCGTCGCGCTCGACGGGTTAGCGGAGCGGTATCCGCATGAACTCTCCGGCGGGCAGCAGCAGCGGGGAGCGCTCGGTCGCGCGCTCGTCGGGGAGCCGGATATCCTCCTGCTCGACGAGCCGCTCTCCAACCTCGATGCCAAACTGCGGGAGGAACTGCGCGCCGAAATCCGCCGCGTGCAGCAGTCGGTCGGCACAACTGTCCTTTTTGTCACGCACGATCAAGACGAGGCGATGGCGCTCTCCGACCGTGTCGCGGTGATGCGCGCCGGGGCGATCGAGCAGGTCGGCACGCCACGCGTCATCTACGAGCAGCCCGCGACGCGTTTTGTCGCCTCGTTCGTCGGCGCGGTCAATCTGCTGGAGGCAGTGGACGATCACGGTGTGGCGCGCGTCGTCGGTGCGCCTGACCTCGCGCTGCCGCTCGTGCCGCCCGCGCCATCGTTCAGCGCCGTCATTCGTCCGGAGGACATCGCGCTCGTTTCTGATGCGGATGGGGTGTCCGGTACGGTGGGCGAGATCGCGAGCCGCACCTATCTCGGTGACCATGCGAGTTATGTCGTCCGTATCGGCACGCTCGCGATCCGCATCACCGCGCCGAAAACGGTGGAGAGCGAACCGGGCGCTGCGGTGCGCGTTGTCGTCCGCCGCGCTACCGCGCTACCGGTCGTTCAGATTGCGCTCTTGACATCTTTCTCGGACCGGGTATCGCATTTTTGAACGGCACCGTCGTCCACCGATGGTCGCCTACTATCGGGAAAACGTGATCGATCGCAACGTTGCGCGCAGGTCGTCCTGACGCCGCCATGCCGTCCCCCGCGTGTACAACTCGAAAGCGAACTCCCAGCCGCCACTGATGACGTAGTCTACCTCTGCAGTGCGAACATCGGAGGCATCCTGCCGATTGGTCGATGTGAAGTTCGCGTACGCGGACGACACGCCGCCGAGCGTTCCGGTCGCTGGCGTGTCGAATATGTAGGTGCGGTCGGTGCGCTTCCGCTGCCGATCCCGGTACGCCGTAACACCATTCATCGGAACGTTGTCAAGCGCAGGGGAAGCGTAGACGCTGACGCCTACCCCGTCGCCGCTGTCGATCTCGAATATTTCGTCCTGGCTAGTAGTCGGGATGACGCGCCACCCCGCTGGATAAGCTATCCGAATCCGACCCTGCGGGTCGACCCATGTGGCCATCTGAGCCTGTCGCGTGGCGGGCACGGCGGTCGCGGGCAATAGTGGTCGCGTGCTTGCCGTCGGCGGCGGGATCGGCGTGGCGGTCGGTGCAGGGACCGGTGTTGGTGGCGGCGGTTCTGCGGTTGCCGTCGGTAGCGGGATCGGTGTGGCGGTCGGCAGTGGAGTTGGTGTCGGGATCGCCGTCGGCGACGGCGTTGCCGTGATGATGATCGGCGGCGCAGTGATGATGACCGGCGCCGCAGTGATGAAGATTGGCGCCGCAGGTGCCGTTGTCGCGGTCGGCGGTGCATGAGTCGCTGTCGGCGCAATCGTCGGGGTAGGAGGCCCTTGTGTGGGGGCTGCGGCTGCGACGTCGTGACTGGTGGAGTCCCGGTAGCAACCACTGCTCCGCTATCCCGGCCAGCAGTCATGGCGACACCGGCGGTGCCTGCTGCCACTACGAGCCCGCCCGCGCCGATCAGCACCACGCGCCGACTGAACCGCGGGACGACCGGAATCGCGGGAGGAGGCGCTATGTAAGCGGCGGCAGACGGCATTGGCTGCAAGTGGACGCGCGGGGTATCATGCCGCGTCAGGATGAGATCCTCATCGTCATACGATGTCGCTGTCCCGCCCTCGGTATGCGCCCATGTCGCGGTTACTGCGCTCGCTAGTGCATAATCAAGCAACCTCTTGTGGGAGAGACAG
>JAABUY010004842.1_pt1 | contig 13845 bp, 18 predicted proteins | sample 5560271 | NCBI WGS metagenome assembly JAABUY01 (sample SAMN10711886, study PRJNA513374) | rock metagenome | isolation source: Antarctica rocks | place: Antarctica: Victoria Land, University Valley
GCAAGCGCGCATGCCGCGCCCCCATGCTGCACAGCCAGGCCCTGCACTGGCCCCCATCCACCGGCATCGACCTCGCGCGCGCTCTGAAGCGCTGCGTGAGCGGGCCCTGGCAGCTAGGTTTCGCTGGATGGGGGGCACTGCTCGGCCAGTCTGTGCAGGGGTCGGAGATCGGGCGGAGGTGCACCAGCAAGCTCCTGTGAAGCACGCCCGCTGTGCAGGCTGCCGATCCTCTCTGTTTGTCCCATGGCCGGCGTCGGCCTGTGTGTTGAGAGGCAGCGCATGCATGCCCTGTCCGGTTGAATGCTTTGCTGCAACGCTGACTGCTGCTTTTGTGCCCATGGGCCTGCACATACCTGCAGCGCGATAGGCTTAGGCTGTGAGTCTTCCCTCATGCAGTACAGAGCGCTGTGGGTCATGCGCGCGTGCGGGGCAAGGGCTGCGTGTGCGCAGCATGTCTGAGCGAGGTAGAACCAGGGAACAATATTGTGTCCAGAAACTGCCTGGTCGCACCTGTTCGGAAGACTGTAAGATGATTGGTTGCCTCGCAGGGGCCACAGTGTGACTGATAGAAAGCAAGGCATGACCTACCCCGTGGCCGCCCACACTCGGGCTCGCGCAGCCTGATGCCCTCACTCCTCAACATACAGGGCCTGCACTGCAGGCACACCTTGAGCATGTACGAGGAGGACGTATGCCTGAGCTGATCTCATGCCATATGACACGCTCTCACATCACAGGGGCATGACGGCCTGCACTGGATAGCGCACAGGTACCTAACATCTGAAGACGGACGGCTCACTCATGGACCACTTGAGTTACGTGGCCCTGACCGAACCCTCAAACCTGATGAGGTTTGCAGAAGGTACTGAAACCGCTGATGTCTGCCCCTGACAGTGTCGTCTCACCAGACATGCTACTGGGAGAACAAATCCAGCGGCGCCGCCTCAGAGAGCGTCTATTTAATGGCACCGCTACCGATGTTGTAGTGGGTGTGGGTGAGGGCCAACAAGCGCTGCACCCCAGCGCAGTGCAGTGCACGCGTGCGCCATGGCACGGCGCTCCACAGGAGTGCACCCACAGGCATGCATACTGAATCAACGGCTGAGCCCATGCTGGCACTGCGCTGCTGTTTGCAGGCGCCGCATCCTCGCAAGAAGCACCACAGCTTGGGAGCATCAGCGCCACACGGAGTGCCGCACGAGCCGCCCTGCCATGCATCGGAGGCACAGCCCTGCATGATCGGTGCCCACGCATGACACTGCCCCCCCCGTCCGGAAAGCGCAGAACTGCACGCCGCCCCCCCCCCCCCGCGCGCGTCGGCGGCCCCGCCGTAGCACTGCCTGCACGCCCGACCCCATGCGCCCTGGTGCGGGCCGGCCACGGCTGCACGCGCCCGCGCGGCGCGCTCAGCGCACGGCTGTGGTGTAGTCCCCCTCGTCGGTCTCCAGCATGCTGCGCAGCGCGGGCGGGGGCGGCTCAGCGCGCGCGGCGGCTGCCCAGCACAGGCGCGCTCTGGCCAGGGCGCCGCATGCATGCTTGTGTGCGCGCATGGTCAAGAGAGCAGAGACATGCATGATGTACGGGCAAGACGTGGCCAGGCAGATGGTGAGTGGCTTCCCCTCATGCACAGCAGTTGATCAACAGGTGACTCACGGGGCGAGCTGCTCCCCTGGGGCTCCATCCGCCGGCACGGCCGGCGCCGGGCATGTACGAACATTCGCTCATGCTCCCTGCGCCTGCGCGATGTCGCGGGGCGCGCCTCTTCGAGTGGCGCACGATCGCGCGCCCGACCGCATTTATCCAGTCCTCCTTCTCCTGCGGCACGCGGGCGTGCGCCACTCGCCCCATGCCACGCAAGACAAAGCCAGAGCTTGCAAACAGACCGCACAACACAGCAGGTATGACACCATGCTCAGGTCGGACGGACCGCTGGCGAGGTGCTCCGCACCCCCTGATAGGGCGAGCGGGCAGGCGCCGAGGGCAGCGGGAGCGTGAGTGATCTAAACGACCGCCCAAGCGCAATGAATGGGCAGCAATGCCCGTCTTGCTGACCATGGCGACGCAGGGACGCAGGGCTATCCAAGAATGACGGATGCGCGGGAGCGCGCGCGCCTTGTCGGTGTCGGCGATGAAGAACATGCTGTCGTCGGTGGTGGAGATCTCAAACGCGTGCGGCTTGTTCAGCAGGTCCTCGGCGCCCTTGATCGACAGGCACCGCCGCACCTGCGCGCGGGCCGCCGCGCGCCTCAGCCCGCCCGCCGCGTCGCCTCAGCCAGCCCGCCGCATCGGTGACGAGCGGCGCAGGCAGGCGGCAGCAGCAGCAGCCGGACAGCCAAGCCGTCAGCAGCCACCGGTGCGAAACGGCGTCTTCACGTAAGCAACACAGGGCAAAGCAAGGTTCCCCACTTTGCTTGCTCGAGTGCCGCCACGTCTGCCTCATGCCACCAAATTGTTAAGGCAGAAGCGCAACACAGCACGCTCTGCTCCCAAGCGCATGACAGGGGCCCGCTTATGCACAAAGCGCGGGGGACGCGGCGGGTGCCGGGAAGCAGCACGGGACGGCGCACTTCAATAACGCCGCGCGGGACGGAGTCCTGCCACGCAGCACAACAGTGAACAGAACCGTGAGGTCACAGAGAGCTGCACGCTGCTCAGCAAGAGCGAACAGCGCGCACCGGCGTAATGATGTCTGACTTGAACCAGAAGATCTTGCCCTGCTTGAGCACAAACCACCTGCAGGCAAGCAGGTGGCTCAGCAAGCACTGGTTTCCCTACCAGCTGCACACAGACGTTGCTAATGCAGTACTGGCCAGTGCATGCTTCAGGCGCCTTGCCTGCGTCGCCAGGTCTTGATGTATTCGCCTGCACACCCCGGCCATGCTTGCTTCAGCTTGTGCAACAGAGGCGTGTGCAGGCGCAGCAAGTGGGGGCGCAGACAACCCACCTTGCTTCATGAGCCAGCCTGCGCGCTCGGCGCCATGCCAGAACTCTACGTCACCATAGTTATTTTTCCCCTTCCCAAATATATTCTGCAAAACGGTCCCCATGCGTGACGCGTATGCCCAAGCGTGCACAAGCCTCAGTAGAGACCGCAACTCCTCAACAATGCTACGACCTCTGGTACAAACACTGCTGTCTGGCGACGATGCAGCTGCTCCTTTTTCAGTATCCGGCCATCACAGCACAGTCCTCCAGCGGTCGATGGAGCGAAGGGTGAGCCCTGAGGGGGCCTGCAGCTAGCTGGGTGCGGGTATCGAACTCTGACCCAGCGTTGTGCATCTGCCGCGTGCAATCCTACCCTCGTTCCTGCCATGCGTGCTCTGAGAGCGCAGGCGTCTGTGCCAGGAGCGGTGCGCACGAAGGCGCTCTAGGTCTGGGCGGCCTGCCAGGCCGCGGTGACAGGGACGCGTGGCGGCGGCGTGGACATGAACCCGCCTGCAGCGGCGGGTGGACGGCTGAAGCGAAAGGCGGCGCACCAGGCTGCTGACCTGTGCTCGGAGCCGCAAGGCCGTGAGTGCCTGCCTGGCAGCAAGCGCACGCGGCGGTGCGAGCGCTCTGTCAATGCTGCAACTCTGGGTGCAAGGCCCTGTAGAGGTAGCTTGCGCAAGCAGTGCTTTCCCGCCGTCCGCTAGTGATGCGAGTGCGCCTGAGGGACAGGGAGGCCACGGCGCGCGTGTGGGGCTGGCTCAACAGCTGCAGCCCGCCGCACAGCCGCGCCGACAGCGCCGGCATCGCGCTGGAGGCGCTGGGCATGCGCACGCCGTCCGGCAGCTGCACGGGCCTCACGCCGCCCGAGCCCGTGCCGACGGTGAGCAGCGCGACGCAGCGCACGAGCGACAGTCCGCGCGCGCTGCAGCCGGCCGCGTCCGGCCTGGCGGAGGGCCTGCAGCCGGCCGTGTCTGGGTACGAGGGGCCGCAGGCGGCTGGGCCGGCGCCGGAGGGCCCGCAGCCGGCGGCGTCGGGCCAGGAGTGCTGCAGCGCGGGCGCGCCGCGCAGCGTGCGCCCGAGCGCGCCGCTCGATGATGGCGGCAGCACCAGCGGCCGCGCGGCGCGGCGCCCGCAGAGCGGTAGGCTCGACGAGGCGGTCAGCGTGAGCGGTTGCGTGCCACCGAGCGGCAGGCTTGAGGCCGGGCGCGGCCGGGCTGCGGAGCAGGTGCTCGTGCAGTTGGGCGCCAGGTTGGACGAAGTAGGGCGCATCGGTGCGGAGGGGCAGGCCTGTGGCGCGGGGCCGTTGGCCGGCGGGCTTGCTGTGGATCGCACGGCAACTGGAGCCGCTTGCCCCCATGCTGAGCCAGCCAGACCGGGGTTGGTGCGGAGGGGAGCAGCTCACCCTGCGCTGGAACAAGGGGCCGAGCCTGTGCAGCCTGGCGCGGGGGCGACTCCGTGAGCGTGTGTAATAGATTGTATTGTACAGTGCGCTGGGCGCATCGTTGAGCAGTCGCTTGTACGTTTACCTGGTATTGGTGGCCCAGCTGCAATGTGCAGCGTGTGCGACGTATGTGTCAACTTGGGCGGTGCGTCTGTGTAAGCACACCATTTTGACATGTCTGTGGATCAGGCTTCCTGTGCATCACTGAGGCAGTTTTGAGTTGTGGAGTGACTGGCCGAGCTTCCTGGCAAGTGTACCACAGCATGCAGCTTGCTTCAAATAGCTCTTCTGCTCAGCTCTTCCAATTTCACACCTTGTTGCAGCTCATCAACGCTCATCAGTAACCAATCCATGCGGGCCGGTGGACCTGGCTGACAGCCTTGCCGCTCGGCACTCGGCGGGCGGCCGTCGGGCCGCCCGCGGATGTTTGGCCTCCGCACGCTGTCGCAGGCCGCGCTCAGGCAAGCCGCGCATCCCGTCCGGCGGGCGTGTGCGGTGCCGCAGGCGGCCCGGGCGCTCGCAGGCCGAGCCATGGGCAAGAAGAAGCATGCGCGGCAGCACGTGCTGGGCGGCGGAGTCGTGAACACTAGCAGCTATGTGCAGGCGCGTGCGCTTGTGAAGCTGTATTCTGCTCGCCTTGAGATCCACTTGCAGTATAAAGTATGCAAGTGAGAAGCGCATAGGCCGGCAATGAGCATCTGTGGGCGGCGCTGTTGTAGCTGTATGTTGTTGCAAGTTCCTAGCAAAGTGTGTCTACACCTCTTCTTAGTGCTGGAACTTGGCTGGAAGGGGCAAAGCACGTCGCCACAGTGGCGCAGCCTGCCCGTGAACACGCGGCTGATGTGAGCTCCACTGACGCAGATGCTGGGGCTGGGGACTGACACCGGCGACACCACGCCCTCCGTGCTGCTCTTCTTTGACCAGGAACGGTGCGCCGCGGCTCGCCTCAGCACGGCGCACGGACACTCGCGCTCGCCAGCCTCACAGAGCCTGTGGCTGCAGCGCACCGCCGCCCCGCAGCTACCTGTTCAGTGGCTCGCCAGCAGCAAGCGCTTGCGGCTGCAACACACCGCCGCCCCGCAGGTGCCTGTCCAGCGGCTCGCCAGCGCCACAGAGCCTGTGGCTGCAGCGCGCCGACTGCGCGCAGGTACCTGTTCAACGCCGGCGAGGGCTTCCAGCGCTACGCGAACGAGTACGGCATCAAGCTCAACAAGCTGAGCGGCGTGCTGCTGACGCGCATGTCCACCGACGCCGCCGGCGGCCTGCCAGGTAGGCTTTGAGCTCGTAAACGCTGACCACGCTCGGCCAGTGAAGTCTGTGGCCGTCTACATTCTGCTTGCCCTGCCCCGGAGCAGAAGCGCCTCCGGCGAAGCTGTCAGGTAGTGTATGGCTTCCGGGCCTCAGGAGTCGCTGCAGTTGGCAGCAGTTGGCGGTCACAGCAGTGTTGCCCTCACAGTCTCCATGCACAATGCCAGGTCTCTGCCTCTCACGCCTCGCCAAGCAGCCGCGAGGTACAGCACATGCGGTGACCTGCAGGAGCTGAGCAGCGTCATGCATGCAGGCATGTGCCTGACCATGTCGGACATGCCGTGCGGGCGGGGCGGAGACGAGCCCTCCCTGCAGCTGTATGGGCCCTGGGTGCGCGCCCAAGCAACCTACCTGCGCATGCGAGCTGGTGAGCAAGCCGAGCATGCTCCCGCCAGCATAAGTTCGTGAGCGGCTGTGCTCCTATCGGGCCACACAGCATGTTTATTATAGACATCTGCCTCTCATTACCATTAGCATGGAAGTATTTTGCACAGAACTCTATCACGTCATGTATGGATCCACATGCCCTATGGCCCGTGCCGCCGGGGCACGTGCATTGGTCTTGGCCGTTTTCGGCTCATTCAGGCCCACATATGCTATTAAGGCCTGCATAAGTTCCATATGGCAGCCGCCACACGGTTGCTGCAAGCCAGGGAGTGGGGAGGTGCCTGCTTGTTGCTGCACCCACGCGCTCACTGGCACCGTGGCGCGCTTCTGTGCCTGTCTGCGGGCTCAACATGGCCCCAAGCTGGCACGCCTCACGGCCCCGCTGGTGCGGCAGGGCCTGGAGCTGCTGGTGGGCGCGCTGCACATGTTTCTGAGCATGCATAGGGTAGGGTTAGGGCTTCCATGGCTGTTTGCGGGCTCCACATGGCCGCAGCGGGCGCGGCAGGGCCTAGAGCTGCTGGTGGGCGCGCTGCACAAGTTCCTGAGCATGCACTACCTGCGCATCGATGTCGCCGAGTTCGGCGGCGGCGGCGGCGGCGGCGAGCTGCCGCCCGTGGTCGACAACGAGCTGGTCACCATCACGCCCGTGCTGCTGGAGGCGCGCGGCGCGGAGCAGGCGCGCCCGCGCGCGGCATGGACAGGGAGGCCGTGCTAGCTGAAGCGTCCCTGCGCTCGCTCGGCAGAAACGCCGGTGGCGCAGGAGGAGCAGCCGGCGCGCTAGCGGCCGCGCCGAATGCGCCTGGCCCTGAGCCAACGATGTGGCTGCAGTGCAGGAATGCGTGAATGGCATGTGCATCACCTGGTAAGCATGTTCTCCCTGCATGCCATGTGTGCCTGTAATGCCGTTTGGGGTGCCCGCCTGTAACATAGCTGAGCATGCTCTGGGCGCTGCCTGTGCCTGGACCTCCCGCACGCAGTGCAGGCAACTCCGTGAGCGAGTTGTTGCTGATGCGGTATCAAAGGCTCGCGCACGGAGCTGCGCAGTGTGGCTGGTCCACGAGGGGCTCACCTGGTATGCAGGGAGCTGCCGGGCCTGCTGCCGAGCCCGCAGCCAAGCGCGCACGCACCGCTGCGGATGCCGGCGACGCTGCGCACGGCGCCGCCGACTGCAGCGGCAGCCGCGCGCCGCCGGACGGCGACTGCGCAGAGGGGCTTGAGGCTGCAGGCGTTGGGGACCCCGGCAGCGGCGGCCTCGAGCCGGGCGACACTCCGGGCGGAGACCCTGGGCGGGGGCTCTCCGGGCACGCAGACCCTGGGCTGGAGGAGGGGCTTAAGCACGGCGCCCCGTGGCTCGAAGACGGCGTGGCCGCGCCGCTCGCGCCGGAGCGCGCGGCCGCCTGCTATGTATGCCAGCTGGCCGCCATCCCTGGCAGGCGCGGCGCGGGGAGTATACAGGCCTGGGTGCTGGCGGCACCGCCCTGCTGGCGAGGGGGGCCTGTGTGCCAGGCCCGGTGCTGTGCGCGGCCGCTTTGCGTGGAGGCGCCCGTGTGTGAGGCGCAGAGCCAGGGAGATGCGCCCCTCGCCCGTTGAGCCTCTGCAGGGCTGATGCTGGAGCCCTGGATGGCGCGCGACTGCGCGCGGGCATGCGGAGCGCAGGTTTCTGCCGGAGCGCGCGCGCGCGGCGGGCGTTCCCGCGGGGCCGCAGTTTGGGCGGCTGAAGGCCGGCGAAGCAGTGCGGGGCGCCGGCGGCCGGCTGGTGCAGCCAGCAGAGGTGCGCTCGGCGGCAGTGCATAGGGTTTTAACAGGGCTTGCTCGACCTGGCCGGCCAGGCGGCGCGGGCAGGTCGAGGGCCGCCGGCGGCCAGCTAGACTGTGCGCCCGGGGCCCAAAAAGGGGGCTGCCAGCCGCGCCGCCCCAGCGGTGCGGTGAGGGGCGCGTCGGCGGGCGGCTTGCGCACCCTGTCGGCTCGGCGATGCCGCATGGGGTGGGGGGGTGTCTGCGTGCCGCGGCGGCTCGCGCGCAAGCCCGCGCGCTGTCTGCCCGTGCGGTCACGCCCCGCAGGAGGTGTGCAGGGACGCGTGCGTCCGAGCGGCGTGCGCCTGCGGGCGGCAGGTGATGCAGCCAGACACGCCGGGGCCGGTGGTGGTCATCGCGGACTGCCCGACGCACGCGCACCTGCCCGCGCTGGCAGCCTCGCCCGCGCTCGCGCGCTGCATGGGCGGCGGCGGCCGGGAGCCGCGCGCGGGCGGGCCGGCGGCGGCGGGCGACGGCGCGGCCGCCTGCGTCATCCACCTCGCGCCCGCGCAGGCGTGCGACCCCCTCCAGGCCCGCCTGCGCTGCGCTGGAGGCGCTCCAAGAGAATAAAGAGAGGGCTCAGTCCCGAGCCCTGGTTCAGCTTGTGGCACCAAGCGCTGCCATGCTTCAACATGCGGGTGGGACAGGCAGCCAGGTGCGCCCGGAATGCTTGCACACACCAGGCGCGGGGCGCGCCTTGCCGCGGCACCCTGCGGCCCTGCGCTCCCGGCGCTGCTGGGCGCTGTCAGGCGCGCGCGTGCCGATCCGCGCCTGCTGTGTGTTCCCTACCCTATCCCGCGTGCGCAGGTGGTGGCACTGCCAGAGTACCGCTCCTGGATGGCCCGCTTCAGCCCCGCCACAAAGCACATTGTGGCCGCGGCTGGCGGCGGCGGCGGCCAAGCGGTCATGCTGTCGTCGGCGCTGCTGCAGGCGCGCCCCCTGCGTGCTGTCTGCGGCTGGGGCATCCAAGCATATATTTTGACGCCAGACCGCCCTGGTGGGGGCCCGCCGCTGTCAGTCGCGTCGAGACGCGCGCGCGTCTCAGGAGCACGGCATTGCGGCAGTAGCGGCAGCCAGGCAGTCACAGTGACGCACGCCGTGCTCCGTCATGCGCACTGCTGCAGGCCTGACATCAACCTGGGGCCGGCTCGGCCCCTGGCAGCGTAAGGGCTCCGTCTCGCCTCTCAAATGGTGTCCAGGGGCAACTCCAAGCCCCCGTAGATGTCCTCCCACAGTCTGCTTGCCTGCTTGGTCAGTGGGCGCCGGCCCTGAAGGCCGGATGGCCGCCCGGGTCTGTCAACGAGCAGCCGACGCGCACTCTAAGCGCCCGGCGCAATACTCGGCCCTACAACCCTAAACCTATGCTGAGCGTCCGGCGCGGAGCGCGGCCCTATGATCTAACCCTATGCCGCGCAGGCCCAGCTGAACGCGCTGACGCCCGGCTTCTTCCCGCTGCACCGCCTGGCGGGCGCGGGCGCGGACCCGGCCGCGCTGCCGCCCGCGGCCGTGCCCGGCCGCAACCTGCTCAAGTTCCTGCTGCGCCCGGCCACGCGCGCCGGCGTCGACACGAGCGAGGTGCCGCCCGTGCTGGATGTCGCCGCCGCGCAGGCCGAGCTGCGCGCCAGCGCGCCCGAGGCGGCCGCGGCAGCTGATGCGCTGGCGGGCAGGATAGGGCCCGCGACGGGCTGCGGCCCCGGCCGGCCCGAGCCGCGCGCGGGCGCGCTCGAGGCGGACGCAGCCGCAGACGCGCCGGCGGAAGGGGCTTTGCCAGGTTCAGGGTTAGGGTTAGGGTTAGGCAGCGGCGGCGCGGCGGTGCCGGAGTGCGTGGCGCGCGCGGGCCGGGAGGAGCTGGAGGTGGTGTTCCTGGGCACGGGCGCGAGCATCCCGAGCAAGTACCGCAACGTGACCGGCCTGTACCTGCACCGCTTCGGCGCGGGCGGGCTGCTGCTGGACTGCGGCGAGGGCACGTACGGGCAGCTCGTGCGGCGGTATGGCGCCGAGGGCGCCGATGGCGTGCTGGCCGGCCTGCGCCTGATCTGGATCAGCCACATCCACGCCGACCACCACGCCGGCCTCGCACGGCGCGCCCCCCCGCATGGGCGTCCCACCCGGGGCCCTACGGAGCGGCTGTGATGTTTTGGTCCAAAACCCTCATCCTCCATCACATGCTGCGCATGGCCTTGCGGGTCTGTTAAGACATGTGGAAATCTGCCGCTTGTTCTGTGCACGCGCGCTCGAGCAGGCAGCGACGCCGGCCGCAGCTGGCGCGCAGTGCTAGGGAGCCTGCAGGGACTGTATAATGCAGACACTTCATGGGATGCGTGTCTCTTGCGCCATGCCTGGGCGTGTAGGATGCTGGCGGCGCGCGGCCATGTGCCGGGCGGTCGCCACAACTTTCCTTTTCTTCTAGATTCCGAGCAGGGTGCCGGCTGCGATTGTCTCCTGCATGGCGAGCAGGGTGCTGGCGGCGCGCGGCCATGTGCCGGGCGGTCGCCCACAACTTTCCTTTTTTTTTAAATTCCGAGCAGAGTGCCGGCTGCGATTGTCTCCTGCATGGCGCGCAGGGTGCTGGCGGCGCGCGGCCGCATGCTGGGCGCCGGCGCGCCGCCGCTGCTCGTCATCGGCCCGCGCCCGCTGCGGCCCGTGCTCGCCGCGCAGGCCGCGCTGGAACCGCTCCCCTTCACGTTCGTCGACTGCGCGTCCACCGAGGCGGGCGCGCCGGACGCCGGGTGCGGCGGCGCGGCGGTCAGCGCGGCGCTGGCGGCCGCCGAGCTGGCGTCGCTGACGAGCGTGCGCGTGGTGCACTGCGCGCACGCGTTTGGCGTCGTGCTCGTCGGCCGCGCCGGCTGGAAGCTCGCGTTCAGCGGCGACACGCGGCCCTGCGACGCGCTGGTGCGGCGCGCGCGCGCGCCAGCGCCCAGGGACGCGCGCGAGGCCTAGAATTACAACAGGCAGCCTGAGTCCCACCTGCTGGCCTGTGCTCACCTCCTTTTCAAGCATGCACGGTGGGCGCTGGCAGCGGAGCAGAGCAGGGCAGCGCGCTTGCCGCTGGCTGTAGCAGGCAGGGGTGGCTGCGGATGCGACGGCGCCCGCTCGCGAATGTCCCAGCAGCAGGCCAGCGCTCGAGGCGGAATCGGCAGGACTTTGCCCCGCTCAAGTAACAGCAGCCAAGAAGTAGACACAGCCACCTGTAAGTGCAGCATCCAGCTTTCATGCGCGTCATGCGCCGCGGCGGCAGGCCGAGGCGGCCGCGGACGCGACGCTGCTCATCCACGAGGCCACGTTTGAGGACCCGGCGCCCGGCGCGGACTGGCGCGAGGTGGCGCTGGCCAAGCGGCACAGCATGACAGGCGAGGCGGTGGAGATCGGCGCGCGCGCGCGCGCGTTCCGCACCATCCTCACGCACTTCAGCCAGCGCTACCCGAAGATCCCGGCCATCGGCGCATCGTTCACCGCGTCCACGTGCATCGCGTTCGATCTGCTCTCCGTCAACCTGGCCGGTGCGCCCGCGGCCACATGCCCTGGGCGCGCGCGCGCGCAGCAACCTTTGATAATGGATTCAACCTTGGGCTGTCTGAGCGCGTGTGCTCTGAGGTCCGTGACGGGTGCCAATACAGCTCCTGCACTTGTGCCAGTGCTCGCATGCTTGTAAAGTGCTGGTCCATCTCCTGCGCCCCGGGAACTGTCTGTGGATGTCCTGCTGCTGAGCAATGCCTCCGTACCTGAGGCATTGCACCTCTCAGGGGAGTGGTGCAGGGGCACCATGCTGACGCAATTCCATGTCAACTGGCTGTGACCGTTTCAGCCATGCTGCGCGATGTGCCTGACATGCCTTGTTCCTGTGTGCATGCCCATTACCACCATAGCCTGTGACGCGTGTGTGCCTCGTCACAGATCTGCCCATGCTGCCGGCGCTGGTGCCGCCCGTGCAGCTGCTCTTCCAGGCCAAGTACGTCGAAGACGAGGCCGAGGCGGAGCAGGCCGCGGGGGCCCGCTAGGCACTTTGAAATAGAAAAGTATGCATGCAAAGGAACTGTGTGTCTTTCGGGTGCTGGCCCGTCAAACCTCGTCCATAAACATTGTGTGTTTCAGAGTTGACGTGGCATGACCCGTGTTGTAACATCTGTGCTGCATGCACGTGCGAGATTATGCACTGGGACACAAGCATGACCATGTGATAGTCTTTCTCGGCAACAAGCGGAAGGCATGACATGCCGCGACACACTGAAACAACCGACACCCAACGCCCACTCCCCGACACACAGAATGCAGACCACTCGCAACGGCGCGCGCCCAGCGCGGCCGCGTCACTCGGCCGGCGCCTTTTTCTTTTTCTTCTTCGCCTTCCCGTCTGCGGCGGCAGCGTCCGCCGCCGCCCCGTTCTCCAGCTTCTTCTTCTTCGTCTTCCTGGCGGGCTCCTCCGCCGCCGCCGCCGCCCCGTTCTCGCCGCCTGACGCGCACGTCCGCAGGTCGCGCTGACAGAGCACTTGAGCACTTCAGCCTCAACATCGGTGCCAGGAAGCACTACCCGGCGCAAGACCACTGGCGGCCGCGCAACCTAGTTTGCAAAGCAGGCGGCGCCGGCCCGGACCTGATACGCCGTCCGCGGCCTCCGCGGCGGCGCGCTTCTTCGCCCGCTTGGCCTTCTTCTCGGCCACGTCTGCAGGCGTGATGCCCGCGGCCTCCTGCAGCTCGCCCTTGGCGACCGCCAGCATCGCCTCCTGCGCAACTATGACAGTGTAAGGGGGCACATTGGTAAATTTCTTCCCGCTCAGATGAGGTTAGGGTAGGTGACCACAATGTTGTTCGCGCGACCTCTACCCATCAGGGGAAGCGGCTTAGCACTGATCGGGTCGGTGCATGCGCGATGGCGCGGGCCTCTGCCAGGCTGCTGCCACGCACGGCCCGCCTGGTGCGCGGCGCCGCCCCTGCCTGCCCTGCGCTTGCCTGGTGTGTGATCGTCGGCCCAGCGCGCATGCTACACCAGATACGTGTGAAACGAAGGACTCTGATGGTGCGGACCCTGTCTGTCTGCCTGCGCCATTCTGTTCAAGCACAGAACATGGGGTGCACGCACGGACGAACACTCGTGCACAGACCACACCCCGCGCCCTGCACGGGCGCCGCACCATGACAGGCGCGCCGCCACTGCTGGGCATTGGGCAAAACCCCTCACACAGAACGGGGCTTCGGCGCGCGCGCGGGGGCGCGCCTGCATGGCGGTCACATTCTTGGTGGGCGCCACGCCGTCGTCGTAGAAGCGCAGCCGCTCCTCCACCTGCTCCTTCATGCGCTCGCCGAACACCGCTGTCTCCACGTCCTGGAAGCAGTCGATCCTGGCGCGCGGATCGCTAAAGGTTAGGCGGGGGTTTGCGGCATAGCAGCACAGCCGCTCCTCTGCCTGCTCCTTCATATACTTGCCGAGCACGCGCTCGCCGCGGCCAGCAAGCAGTCCTCCTGGCGTGCCGCTCTCAGGGTTTGCATGGGGTGTACGGTCGAGTTCAGGCGCGCGGGCGGGCACGGCGCGCCTTGACCACCCTCGACCCCAACCTTGATCTGATATGCTCACAGACGGAACCGTGACGCCATGTGCTGCAGGCAGACAGCTGCGCAGCTGTCCAAGCATGCGCACGCCGGCTGAGCGGCGACGTGCGCACGAGGCACCCAGCCACAAAAATTGGCAGGACCGCCGAGGCGGGGCGCGCACCGGCAAGGCTGCGGCGCCAGCGCGCGCCTGCGCATGCCCGTGAAAAGCACGACACAAGCTCTTCTGTACTTTGCTTGGGGTGGCATGGGTCCCAGCTGGCTCGGAACGGGGCCGCAGGCGGCGTCCAGCGGCGCAGTGGCCGGGGCGGCGCCCTACCATACCCTGACCCTGGGGCGGCGCCGCGCGCGCGCACCGCGACGCGATGGAGCACTTGTTGGCCAGGTAGCGGCTGATGCGGCCCTTGTTCTTCTGCTTGGCGCGCCCGATGAACGAGGAGTGGA
>JAABUY010004843.1_pt1 | contig 13844 bp, 26 predicted proteins | sample 5560271 | NCBI WGS metagenome assembly JAABUY01 (sample SAMN10711886, study PRJNA513374) | rock metagenome | isolation source: Antarctica rocks | place: Antarctica: Victoria Land, University Valley
CGTAACCCCAACCCCCCACCCAGGTGGGCGTGATCATCAACGACCGCGTGGACGTGGCGCTGGCGGCGGGCGCGGCGGGCGCGCACGTCGGCCAGGACGACCTGCCGGCAGCGGCCGCGCGGCGCCTGCTGGGCGCCGACCGCCTGCTGGGCGTGTCGGTGAAGACAGTGGAGCAGGCGCTGCGCGCGCAGGCCGACGGCGCCGACTACCTGGGCGCCGGCGCGGGTGCGGCCCGCGCGCTGGGCCGCCACCCCGCTGGCGTGGTTGAGGCGTGCGGCTGACGGGCGAACGCTGCGGCGGCAGTGGTCGCCACCGCGACCAAGGCCACGGGCGTCATCGGGCTCGACATGCTGGCCGAGATCTGCGCGGCGGTGTCCATCCCGGTCGTCGCCATCGGCGGCATCACGGCCGCCAACGCCGCCGCCGCCGTCGAGGCCGGCTGCGCGGGCGTGGCAGTGGTGTCGGCCATCTTCGGGCAGCCGGACGCGGCCGCCGCGGCAGCGTCCATCCGCGCGGCGGTGGACGCGTCGCTGGACGCGCACCGCGCGCGGAGGAGATAGCGCCGGGCTGTGCTGTTGGGCCTAGAATAATGTATGTTGCCATAATCAACACTGTTGCAGCGAGCACGCACACGCTTCGGCAATGTGTGATGCAGAGTGAACAGAGTGTCAGGGCATGGGTGCTACTTTCAACACTCCTGACAGCGCTGAACATCCTTTGTTTTGCTAGAAGCTGTAGCATGCAACCCAACATCAGAACAGATGATGGCAATGCACGTAGGTTGCGACCTTTATCTCTCGAATGCTTGTCAATAGCTAGACAGGAAAGAGCGACAGTTGCTACTCTGCAGGTCACAAGAGGTCTGTGAATTCGTCCAGGCCCTGTCCCAGCTCCCAGACAGCAACGCCCACTCCATATTTGCGCGCCAGATCCAGCCGTGCCTGCCGCACCCCGCACCTCCTGCCTCCAGGTGCGCCAAGATGCATTAATGACTCCGCACTGCAAAGCGGACTGCCGCCAATCATTAGTGCACACATGCGGAATCCAGCGTAAGGGCATCCACCACCAATGGCAGCGCAACACGTTGAGAACGCAGGGCACATGCATGCCAATACAGAACTGAAATGGCGCGCACTCTTGCCAAGTCTATCATGCGCGCATGCAATAGCAGATGCGCCCACATGCTGCACGTAGCGATCATTGATGCACCTAGCATGCTCCCAGGTTCACATGCGAAAGCTGGGCGCCAGCCAACGGCCCACGGCGGCACGCTTCCATGAAACGAACAGGCACGGTCGGCCTTGCAGTCGCAGCGCGCATGCCTCGTCGCGGAGTCCAGCATCTGCCACCCTCGCGACTCAAGACTGCCAGCTAAGTCCAAGGGAGCTGCTGTTGCAGCCCGCGGCCGCGCGCCTGGATGGACCGCGCGCTCGGGTAGTACAGCACGCGCGGCGCGCCGTCCTCATCGCGGTACTCCGTCACATGCTCCGCGTCGCCCGCGTCCCAGGTCACCGCGGGGCGGCGCGCCGCGACAACGGCCTCGTAGCCGGTGCCGGTCATGTGCTCGATCTTGCCGGCGGCGAGCTGGAAGTCGGTACCGTAGAAGTTGAGGTTCAGCAGCACGCGCGCCGCGGTGTGCCTGCACGGCACAGACGAGCACAATAAGGGAGACCCGCGGCAGGCTTGACAGCAGCGTGGCTTCCTTCAGCGCAAGCCGGTGTGCACCACTCTACTGTCACAGGCTAACAGAAGCGCTCTTGAGAGCAGCAAATCTTGAGCCAACAAGCAGGAGGCAGGCCAGCCATAGCTGCCAACGAGGCTTCATTGCTGAGGGTATGGAACCCTCAAGGGGCCTTACCTGTTGGCTGGTGGCAGCAGCGCGTCTAGGTTCGCCTCCACCCACGGCAGGGGCGCGTTCCCTGCGACCCTGCCCTGGCTCGCAGACGCATCGTACCTGCGCCGCCTGGCGCCCGCTATGCGCGGGGACACTTGCAATAAGGGAGGCACATTTGAATTAAGCCGGCCGATGCTATCGATACAGGGTGTCATGCACAGCATCTATGTTGGCCAGTTCGGCATCATGCAGACCCCATATGCAGCACCCCATTAAAGTACAGGACTACCACAGCATGATCACGCCGCTGCTGGGCGCCCGACCACGTCGCGCCTTCCCTGCCTCCCATGGTGCCGCTGCGCGCACGCCCGCTGCCCCGCGGCAGGACCCTGGGCGGCGCGGCCGGTGCCCGCGCGGCGAGCGCACGCGTTGAGCGAGAAGAGGTCGACGTGCGGCAGCAGCGCATCCAGGTCGGCGGCGCCGAACGGGTGCACGTCCTGCCCGGGCGCCGCGCCGGCCGCGGGCGGGATGACCGCCACCAGCTCCTGCCGCTCTGGCGCAGCAGCGCAGTCAGCAGGGTTGCTGGCGGCGCCTCCGCAAGCGGCGCAGGCGCCACTGCTGGTGCCTTTGCAGCCCTGCGCGCCTGAGGCGGGGCGTCAAGGAGCGCCTCCAGGCAGCGGTGCGGCGAGCGGCCAGAGAGCGCGGTCAGCGCTGGCCCACTTTCTGCCCGGCCGCGCCGTACGCCCCTGCAGGCCCGTGCGCGGACGGGCGCATCTGCTCCCGCTCTGGCTGGTCGGCGGGGGCAGATCGGAGTGGCTGCAAGCAGCCCTGTCCCAACCGGGGTTGCAGGCATGCCAGAAACAAGGCGCCCCTGAGCTCGCACCAGCCTCCGGCGCCCCTCGGCATGTAGCGCGGCGCCCACCGCTGCAAAGAGACCAAGCACTGCCGTGCGCGCGCGCGGCTGCGCCAGCGCGCCCGCCCACTGCGCCAGGCCCTCCAGCACCTGTTGCCACGATACCCGCAGGGCAGGAAAGTGTAAGATGAGGAGGCAGGAAGAACCACTGGCAGGAAGAAATCGCTGCCAAAGGACCTGCCTGAGACCGTCTGAGAGCTGTGCCCATGCGGACAGGCTAGTGGGCCTGTGCGGCTGCGCATGCCTGGCGGCTGTGCGCAGCCAGGCAGCACATGTGCCCAGATGCGTGGCTCGCTGGCAACATGAGCCGTGGGGCCACTCCAGCATATGCTGGGCCGCCGGTCATGGGCCTGCATGCAAGCTGTCCGGCATGCAGCATACTGCCTCTTTCTCGCTGCGGGCGGGAGGCCGCACCAAGCCGTCATAGCCGTGCGCATCGCACAGCTCGCGCAGCATGCGCGCGAGCGGCCGGGGGTCTCCCAGGACCCTGGCCATCTCCGCCCCCGCCAGCTCGGGCACCACCCGCGGCACGATGCGCGGCTTGGGCGCGCCCTGCGCAGCGCGCGCGCCTCTTCAGTGCCGACGCCCTGCACCGCTCAAACACGCGCTGCCAGCAGCACCTGGGGGCCGGCTGCCGCGGCCAGGCCTGCTTGTGCAAGCAGGCACTGTCTGTGCGGGTATAGCATGTGCAGCATGCCGCGCAGACAGGGCCCCGCCCCAGCAAGGCCTCACGGTCCATCCGCCGCGTGCTGCAGGCAGGAGCCAGCATCAGCCGGGGCAGGGCGGCGGCGGATACGGCAGCGCATCCAGCGCCTAAAGCCAGCTCGCACGTCTGGGGGCGACAGCCCGGCAGAGCAAGCCAGCACGGCCGTCCCGGCCTGAGCAGGCGCGGGCTTGCCACCTCGTGCGGCGAGGCGCGCAGCGCCTGCAGCCAGCGCGCGTCCATGTCATGGCCGCCGGTCAGCTCCAGGCGGCCCGCATCGCCCCGGACCTGGTACCACACGGGTGCCAGGTGCGTGAATTTGCTGCGCGCGCGCTTGGCCACGTCCAGCCCGCGGCCGTTCCTGGTAGGAAGAAGCCAGTAGTGAGCTGCTTTGCCGTCTTTGCCTTGGGGTTGTGTGTATACATGATAAATAGCGCGGCCTCATTCTACATTACAAGATGCCGAGTACAATAGCTTGGCAGCAGACTCCAGTAAAAAGGCTATACAGGCACTAAACATCCAGGCTCACCAAGGCGTCACGTAGCCCAGCACCAAGCCTGTTGTCCTCCTTGCGCTTGACTCCATGCGGCAGGTCTGGTCTTGCTCTGAGGTAGCGTCTGTGTCTGCGCCGCAGCCTGCATGGAGCACCGTGCGTTGCTGAGCCTGCAAAGCAAGCGCATGGGTACTAACGGCTGAAGCTTGAGATGGCGCCAGTGACGCATCACACAGGGCGGGGATGCTCACGCAACGGTGCTCCTTGCACTGGCTGGCAGTGCCGTGCAAGCACTGCCAGGCATGTGGTGACCAACAGCCAGTGCATCGGCCCGCTTACTTAGCAGTGCATGCAATATGCCACACTCTGCCAGGTAAGCCAAACGACAGAGCTGCGCTCCTTCGTATCAATAATGAAGTCAGTACAGCTCAGGACTCTCCGCCACCAGCGCACTGCTCCTCCAAGCACCAAGGCTGGTCGTCTTGGGCAGACACCCAGCTCCCCACGCCGGGTAGGCATCGCTCGAGCATGTTGGGCACCTCTCTGACCTTCGCTTCACGAGGGACACACCAGCGATGGCCAGCGAGGCCGAGCCGCTGCTGCTGGTGTCGTACCAGGCGCCGCGCGGGGAGCCGCGCCGCCTGTGCCCGGTGCTGCCGCGCCCCGAGGCGCGCCGCACGCATGGACGCGTCTACCTCCTCGTCGCCGCCACAGTGTACCTGGGACTGGCTGTGTACCTGCTGACAGAGTCGCAACGCCTGCTGCATGCAGCTGAGCTGGCAGCAAAGTCACTATGGCCCGGCTCGGACATGTGCGCCCCTGCTCGTTTCCTTTGCGCACACCAGTGCCTAGAATATTGTGTGAACTGCAAGGGCGGCTCCAGCGCGCGAGTGTGTTTCAGTGCGCCAGCTTGCATGGCGTGGTGATACGCCTGTTTGCGGTGGCAGCTTTGGCAACGTGTTGCTGGCGGTCGGCCTGCTCGTCCTGTGGCTTGGTCTGTTCGGCCTGCACGCGGCCCTGGCCGACAGCCCTATCAGCACTGGCATGGTGCGCAGCTAATGCTTTTGCCTCCACGCCTTGGAGTGCTTCCAGGGTAGAGCCACGCGTGTGGTTCCTGCTCTTGTGCCAATCGGCTGCGTGTCAGGCTGAGTGTGCCGAACCAGTGTGTACCCACGCTTTCAGATACACAGCGCTCACCTGTGTGCGCGCGCATGCCTGGTGTCACTGATGTGGTCAGCAGACTTGTGGAAGCACCTTGTGGTGGTGTGACACCGCAAGGTCGCTTGCAGTTTGTGGGCGCGGTGCTCATCAGCGTGCATGTGGAGGCCATGCTGGGTGCCTGCTACTACCACTACAAGTGCGCGTCGCAACCTGCACCACCCTGTGGCGTGCCAGCAGCCTGCCCTGCTCGCACATACTCCGCGAGGGCGACCGCCAGCTGCAAACGCCTGCACCTGGTGCTTGCCAGCACATCTAACCACAAGCAAGGCATCTCTCTGGTGCCTGCTTGTGCACGTGTTGGACTTTCCTGTGCGCGGCCCCTTTCTGTGCACACCAGGTGCCAGCAACAAGAGGTACGCGCAGCAGGCTGCTGACCCCCTGCCCCGCGCAGGCCGCTCTTCTGGGCTGCCGCGCCGTTCGACCTCACGGGCGCCCTGCCCAAAGTGCTGCGCTTTGTGGACGAGCGGACAGAGGCGACCGCGCTCATCGGCGGCAGCGTCGCGGCGCTGCAGGTCGACCCCCGTCTTGCTGATGCACTCGTACAGGCCAGCTCCAGGCACTGGCTGCTTGCACCCTACATTCTGCCTTAAGTGCATGGCCAAATGCACACACCTCAGCACAAACCTACAGTACTGCCACGCTGCTGGCATTAGCGTAATATTCTGCAGCGCGTGCATGCATGACATTTGCGCTGCACTCGCAGGCTCTCACTCGTGTGAACCTGCACCCCCATGCCATGCTCACTGAGGCTGTCTGTCCTGTGGCCGCAGGCGTTCAGTGCGGTGGCAGGCGTCCTGCATGGTCACTTTCTGTCCAGGCCGGCCAGCTGGCCCCAGAACTGGAGCTGCCGTATGACGGCGTGACCGCCACGCGAGCCGTGCTGCAGCACCATGTACACACAGCCCCTGTATATACCAGCCTGTGCGCTGGCCTCTGTCCGCTGTAGAACACCGGGGCCATACATGTATCCATGTGTTGTACAACACTGCATTGTGGTGTGCACATTGCACGTGCCCGTGCAAACCCTCCCCCTTGCACACCATAGGCAGTTGTTTGGGTCAGGGGTGGAGGCAGCTTGATGCACCTGTGCTTCCTCAGACGCCTATTAGTGTACCAATGCTAGATGAGCTTGTTTGCAGGCAACCAACCTTGAGCCTGTAAGGCACGGCTGTTAAAGCCAAGCTTGTTTTTGGTGTGCCAATCCTGAGTGAGGCTTGTTTAACCCTAAATGTGGATGTCGCTCTTCGGCTCGCAGCTCAGCCCCGTCCAAGATCAGAGCAGACTGCTCAAGCCTTCCTCCACTCCTTCCCCGCAACTCCGTGCACCATGAGCGCGGGCAAGGCCGTGCAGACAACTGCGTCAAGGCTCAAGGGCGTCGTGCAGGGCCTGCAGCAGGGCTACAGCGCGGTGACCGTGGGCGTGCCGATTGCGTACAAGAAGGCGGAGACGGTCGTGTCCAAGCACTTCAACGCCGCGCTGAAAAACAACGCGCAGTATGTCGTGAAGGATCAGGAGGCCGCCGACAAGCTGCTGCAGCAGTGGTTTTGGACCAGGATGTCCAGGTGCCGACCCACGCACCCTGTGCTGCTGGAGCAGCGAGCCAAGTGCTTCGGCACAGCGTTGCGGGTGCCCTGCTGCCCTGAAGCACACTTATGGTGGCGCCTTATGGGGTGCTCTCCCGTGCGCAAAGGGGATGTGCTGCTGCGAGCCCAGGATAGAGCCCCAACGCTGATGTGCAGGCGTGTGCTGCCGCAAGATGAGGCGGAGGAGGCGAGGGCAGAGGCGCTGCTGGGGGTGCGGGAGGCGTTAGTGCGCGCTGGCACAGCAGGCGCTGACACGCGCTGCCGCAGGTTACCGGGGGCGCTCGAGCACGCCGCGGCGGAGGCGAAGGCGCTCCCCAAGAACCTGGAGTGGGGGCACATCCGAAGGGGCGAGGTGACGCTGGGCCAGGTGGGCTTCCCGCTCGCCTGCAGCCCCCGCTGAGTGGTCCTCCATACAAACGGATATGCTGTGGACGTATCCCCTCTGGCGCCTGCCACCTCACGTCAGCTCGGGGCATCCTGGGCCTGCCCTGGCCAACTTGCACACCCTGCACACCCCATGGCCCACCTAACATACCAGTCTATTGGGCATCAATGATATCAACGACGGGGTTGCGCGCGCAGGTCGGCATCGCACTGGCCTTTACCGCCGAGCTGTATGGATGGGTTTGCCTGGGCGAGATCGCCGGCCGCGGCGGGACTCTGGTGGGGTACAGCGTGAAGTGATGCGTGGCCTGTGCCCACACGTGGTGTGGCCAACACTAGCAAAGCCCGGTACCGTGACAGGCCCCGTTCTGCCTGTAACCCGCACGGTGACTTTGCTGGCACCGAGTCTGAGAGGCATACCTAGGGACTTGATCGTACGGCAGGTAGTGTGCGTGTGTGCGGGCCCTCCTGCGCTGCCTGAGAGCCTCACGCGCTTGTCTGCATGTGTGGTACTAGCTGCGTTCAGACGTGAGCCGACATGGTGTATAGGGTGCTGTGCAATGAGGTGATCAACTAGCTGAAAGTAAGGGGTTAGCATGGGACGAGTAAACATAGCATCATGGATATCTGCACGCTTCAAGTATTGCATAGCTGCCCTGCGTCTTGCCCAACACTGTTACTAAGCTCAAATGCACCCTTGCACGCTGTAGCGAGTGAGCTCTCTCGCCCTTGCCTAAGTAAAAAAACAAACTTGCACCAAAGGTGCTCACTGTGGCCGTTTCGGCGAATGTGAAGTAGGTTGTGCTAATATGGCCCCAATGGAGAAGTCGAAGTCAAGCATTTGTTATCTGGCTTACAACAAGCACATCAGGAGCAGGTCCGTGCTGCACACCTGCCTCTATGACAACTCACCGCTCACTGCTGGACTGTAACTGGTGACTTGCTTGGCATCTTCTCACTGCTGAGCCCTACAACACAACATCAAGAAACTACCTGCGAGCGAGGACACAAGTGTTCCAGGCGCGGCTAAGCGTGCCATATTCCACTGCAACTTTCAAGTGTTGGCAGGGCTCGCAATGTACAGAATACACACACCCAGGAAGGCCGCTGCATATACACGCAGAATCAGCCTGCTCTCTGAATAAGCAGCCGCAACACCTGCGCGTTCATTAGAGGCCCTCGGAGGCGTGTTCATCGTAGGGGCAGATGCAGAGAAGCGGCCCTGCAACAGCGCTCCCCAGGCTCCGCAGGGTGAGCAGGCCGGTGCTCAGCTCCCCCGCTACTTGTCCTTGTCCTTGACGGTGACTGGCGGGGACGCGCGCCGCCGCCTCTTCGTGTTCGTGATTATCACAGCCAGGTCCTCCTGCAGCAAGGCCAGTTTGATACCAGGTGTGCCAGCCCTACTGCACGAGACCGAATCACACAGGCCGCACCTCAATCTCATGCTGCGCCAGAGTAATCTGGAAGAAAGGCCGCTTGTACGGCAGCTGCGGCAGCGGCATGGTTCGGCGTGTGTGCAGACAAGGCTTTTGCTATGGAAGCCACTTTGGCTCCGGTGCAAGCTCCCTCTCACACAGACTTCTGCTGGCAGAGCTCACCAGAGCAGGGTACCACCTCGGGTGCTTCACTCCAATCTGCTGCAATATATTTTGCAACCAAATGGTCTAGAGCTCAGCTCTAGAGCGCTTGCCAAGGCCTGCTGGCGTTGCAATCTTACATCAAGCAGCTGAGATAGAGTGTGCCAGCGGTGTCAGTGCACGTAGCAATGCCCGAAGCAGCTGGGTCCGCTTCGGCACCTGAGGGCGTGCAAAGCGACGATGATGCTCGCAAAGAGAAGCTCCGCAAAGCAGGCCAGGAGTACTTTGAAAAGGTCCTGGCGCAGGTGATGCACAGCCCCCCCAGCCCTTGCTTTCAATGCTTGTGCATATGCTGAAAGCCTTGGCTGCTCTGCTGTCAGCCTTGTAGCGCAAGCGGGCACTACTGTGGTGCTCCGGGCACCCACACTTTGGAGGCCCTGCAGTGCTGCGTGCCCGCGCAGGCCAACAAGGGCAAGGACCCATACAGCGAGCCTCCGCGGGGGCGCCGGCGGGCGCCGGCGGACGCGGAGGACCCGGACCTGGAGACCGTGGGCCTGGTGCTGCAGGGCACACGGCTCTACTTCCTTGGCGGCGTGCTGCTGGCAGCGTCCGCTGCCAGCCCGGTTCTAATCAAGGCGCGTGCCCGCTGTGTGTTGGGACAGAAAGCGGGGCAGGAAGGGACCTGCGGTCATGCACCATTTGCTGGGCAGAGCTTTCCGCAGCAATGCACGCACTTTGCTTCTTGTCTGGGCGAAAAGCCAAGCCCCGTTCAACGGACCACCAGCCAGCGCAACATGCAATACACTGACTCGGTGCCAGAGGCGCGCAGTGCGGACCCGCAGTGGTGGGCGGACACCTGAGCGGCAAGAGAGGTTTGCCTGACACGGGTGTTGCGCTGCGCAGGCGTCCCTGCAGGGGTTGCAGACGCCGGCGATACTGGTGTTCCTGCACCTGGTGCCCACCGTCGGCGCGCTGTGGCTGCTCTGCGACGTGCGGCCGCTGCAGCTGAAGACGCTGCGCGGCTGCTCGATCCAGGTGGCGCTTTCCGGCATCCAGGCGCGCGCCCTGCGAGCTGCGTCCTGCAGTGAATCACAGGCACTGCAGGTGCTCATGTGGCGGTGAACACAGTGTATTCCACGAGCATGTGCTCCAATGTGTACCTTTTAATGTCCATGCCGAAGCGGCTGCCCCCGGCGGCGCTACACGCATGCGGGAGCGCGCATGCAATGAGCGCGCTCGACTGAGCGCTTGCCGGCCCTGGGCGGCAGGTGCTGGCGCTGTTCGGCGCGCTGCTGCACGGCAGCCTGTACCTGGTCCTGGGCGCGACCACGCTGCTGCCGCAGGCGCTGCGCGCTGGCGCGCGCCTCGCCAGCGGCGGGCGGCCGCCCCTGCCGCAGGCGCGCGCCCGCGCCGTGCCGGCCGCCTTCATGGCGGCGGCCAGGCCCAATCAGTCAGGTCAAGCTGGTGCCCGCAGCTCTTCACTTGTAAGAGTAAAGTATCGACGGAGTGTCCAGGAGCACTGCAAAGCTGAGTTTAAATCCCGTGCTGATATGCAGGCGTCAGCAGGCGCGGCCGCCAGACACCCTCTCCTCACCCTCGACAAGGGGCACTGCCACCCTAGATCGCTGCGCATGCTGCTGCCGGGCGGCAGGCATGACGGGCGCTGTAGCGGCAAGCGCTCCAGCTGCGGGCGCCCGCTTGTCCTGCACGCCCGCCTCGGGCCTGCGACCACCGCTGGCGTATGCGCAGGTGGCGGCGGTGGCGGCGGGCGCGGTGGGCGCTGCGGGTGCGGTTCTGGCGGGCGCGCGGCCGTCCCCGATGGCCGCCCTGTGCCTGGGCGCGTGGGGCGCGGCCGAGGCGGCCGCTGTCGCCTGGGAGCGCGCGCGGCAGGGCGCCGCACCCGGCGCGGCGCTGCTGGGTGAGGCCCTCCCCCAGTAGGACTCCTTGGCTGCGCCCTGTCACGGCGCCTACGCCACGACTCAAGAATGGTCGTGGACGCTGCCCGGTGGGATATCATGCGATCCAAACATCACCAATCGGCTCGCTGAGCGGCCATCATGCAACGCGGGCTCGCACTCCCGGGCCGCGACACCTTGTGAGCGGGTGGTTGCTCTGCAGGGGGCTATCACAGAGAGCATGAACGGCGAGCGGCAGAGCTGCTGCGGCGGCAGGCGACGCGGTGGCGGCGCGACTGGCCGGCGTGGCGGCTGACGAGGCGCGCGTGGACGCCGCGACCGCGGAGTTCCTGCGCGCTGCGCTGCCGGCCGCGCCCGCGCTGGTGCTCGGCTTCCTGTGCCGGGAGGGCGCGCTGCTGGCGCGGCGCCCCGCGCAGGCCCCCCAGGCGTCCCTCTGCAGTCAGGCGCATCGCGCCCTCGATGGTCGCCGCCGAGGCTGCAGCCAAAGCCGTCATGGTCCTCACACAAACGGGGCTGGGGTGCCTTGTGGTGAGGTCGCCGCGCTGGCATGGTGGTCAGCGCGCGCGTAGCTGAAGAGCCCGGGGCCTGCAAGTGCGCGACGCGTGTACAGATGAAGGGTGCCAGGGTGCCGGCCGGGGGAGCGCCCCAAGCTGCCCGTCCCGGCAGCGCCGCTCTTTGAGCCTCGCCGGCACCCGCGCGCTCGAGCAAGGCTGCCCGCATGGATGCCGACCGGCGCCCGCGCTGCGCGCCAGGTGAGCCATGAGCTGAGCGTGCCGGCGGTGACGGCGATGCTGCTGTCGGCGGTGGCGTTTGCAACGGCCGCGTGTGCGGGCCTGGCGCTCGCCGACGCGCTGACGCCGCGCGCGCGCGCCTGCCTGCAGGCGCTGGCCGCGCTCGCAGCGCTCGTCACCACCGTCACGGCGCGCGCGCCCTCCCCCCCAACCTGCACACTCTGGCACTCCTCTGCTGCATGTCTGCTCTTCCTGTGGGCATGTGCTGCTGCTGCGCCCGGCGGGTAGCTGGTGTGGCGCGGGCAGGGCGGTGCTGGGTTGGTGCGTTGTGAGGTCAGGAAACGCTATGGCTGTCTGCCGCTGCTGGGCAGCCTGTGCGCGGAGCGCCTCGCGCGCCGCCTGGCCTTTGAACACATACAGGGTTTGTAAGTCAGGGTCCGAACGCGCACCTGCAGGGCGCCTGGCACGCTGCCTCGCCTCCGCAGGGCTGAGCGACGGGCTGTGAACGCGCACGTGCGGGGCGCAGATGCACGGGGTGCCCGCTGCGCCGGTGGTGCTGCTGGCGAGCGCGCTGGCTGTGGTGGGCGGCGCGGGCGCGCGACTGGCGGCCATCGCAGAGGAGGTGGAGTAGGCAGGGTGGGCTGCTGAGTGGATGCAATACTCGGCCTCTCCTCTCATTGGAGGCCCGGTGTTGCTTCACAAGCTTGTTTAGCAAAGGTTTAGTACTTGAGTCTAAATTCAGTTCGAAGTAATTCCTGGGTGCTCAGAGCATGTCTTTTAGTAGGTGTTGCCAGCCAGCTGGTTGCAGTGAGGACGGACGCCTCGCAACATAGCCTGTGAGCTGGCTTGCTGTCTCTGTTACTACGTCTCGTTGCGCTCCCCAGTATGTGCATGCTGCACCGTGTGCAGCTCAGGGGCTGGCAGCCGCTGTGGCGGAGACCAGCAAGCACGCACTGCCTTGCCGCACCTCCCTGCGCTGAGCCGTCAGGTCTCTCGCAATGCTCTCCTCAGCAGCAATTGCAGATGTCACAGTACCTGGACCTGGTCATGGAGACCAATCAGACCATGAACCTGACGGGTGCGAACAGACGCGCTCCTCGACACTAAAGTGACGAGCGGCTGGCACTGCTCAGCAAAGCCTGGCGACGCGACCCGCAGCCATCCGGAGCAAAGAAGAGGCGTTGGAGCGCCACATTAACGACTCTCTGGCGCTGCTGCCGGCTCTGGACGCACGCGTCGAGGCACGAGCCGGACGCGGGCAGCCCAGGCTCGTTGACGTGGGCTCTGGGGCAGGCTTCCCTGGAGCGGTTTTGGCCATCGCGCGGCCGACCTGGCAGGTGTGGGTCGCGCTGACGCCTGAGCATACCTTTCTCTCTCACTTCTCTCACACCAGCCTGTCCAGGAGCACACTGGCTCTAAACTTTGCCTGCTGCTCTGGCTAGCCAAGCCAGCGGCTGCCAGGCCTGAGGCTGCGCGGCGCCTGCCAGCGCCCAGGTGCTGCTCCTCGACTCGCTGCGCAAGCGCTGTGACTTTATGACTGCCGCGGCGGCGGCAGTCGGCGCGGCGAACGTGCAGACTGTCTGGGCGCGCGCCGAAGCTGCGGGCCGAGACCCAGTGCACCGCGTGCGGCTCTCCCTGCTCTGTCCGGGGCGGTGGGCACCGCCGTGCGATGCATGGCTCTGTGCAGGGTCGCCTGCAGGGCCACTTCTGTGTTGCCTTACGCACTTCGCTGCAGCACAGTGGCAGGGCCATTGCCCCTGCTGCAGGGCACCAGGCGCAAGCGCATGCATGCGATGCATTGCATGCGGCAGGGCATGCTGCGGGGCATGCAGGGGCAGGGCGCCAGTGACCGCGAAGAGCCCGGCGGCGTCGCGGCACGCAGGAGGCGGCCGACGCGGCGGTCGCGCGCGCGGTGTCCGAGCTGCGCGTGCTGGCCGAGCTGTGCCTGCCGCTCGTGCGCGTGGGCGGCTGGTGGCTCGCTGCAAAGGTGCCCCTGGCCGCTGCCTGGCCATGCGCCGTCCCTGCTGTTGGCTGCCATATGCTGCCCGGCGTGCTGGCGCGCGCTTGCGCTCGCAGCAGCAAAGCCTCACCTGACAAGGCGGCCGCCTCAACAGCGGCTGGCACGCTGACCGCACACCTGCGGTCAGGGGAGTGCCTCGGTGGCACACGCCTGGGACGTGCAAGCTCACCCCCACATAGCCATCCGAGGGTGCTGCCCGCCAGGCTCGCGCTGCAAGCACGCCTGTGCCTCAGGGTGGGTGGGGCCTGCAGGGCGCACACCCCGAAGCAGAGGTCGCAGCGGCGGCGCGCGCGATCCGGGCGCTGGGCGGCGAGCTGGAGTGCGTGCAGCCAGTGGCGTCAATGGCCCCGGACGGGCTGCGCACGGTCGTCATCGTGCGCAAGGCGCGGCCCACGCCGGCGCAGTACCCCCGGCGCGAGGGCACGCCCGCCAAGGCTCCCCTGTGAAAGGCTCAGTGCGCTAGCCCGCA
>JAABUY010004844.1_pt1 | contig 13844 bp, 13 predicted proteins | sample 5560271 | NCBI WGS metagenome assembly JAABUY01 (sample SAMN10711886, study PRJNA513374) | rock metagenome | isolation source: Antarctica rocks | place: Antarctica: Victoria Land, University Valley
GGCTGCAGGCGCAGCGGCGCGAGGCCGCGCGCGCGCAGCGCGCGCTGGCCGCCGAGCTGGCCGCCGCGCATGGCGCCGCGCTCGCCGCGCGCGCGGCCGCCGAGGGCGGCGTGGCCGCCTACCACCGGCGCGCGCCCCCAGCCCTGGGCGCCCTGTCTGCCGTGGCGGGCGCGCCCCATTGAAAGTGGTTGGCGTGCGCCTCTCGTGTTGCACCGCGCGCCCCTGCATGGGATGGGAGTTTCTCTGCCATGGAGCATGGAGCCGCCTTCCGCACACGACGCCATGCTCGCTGCACGCGCGGCAGCTTAAGGCGGCAGCGGCCGCCCAGATCCGTTACACCCCCGCCCGCCCATCCTGCGGCGTACATATGGCCCGCACCTGTGCACTCTCCACCTCAGAGGACATGGGAGCACATGCACCGCGGGGAATGCCCGTCCTCCCATGCTCTTCCCGCATTGGTGCCTGTGTGACGTGCAGCGGCAGCCCTTGCAGCCGCGCCGCGCGGCTGCCGCGGGACTCAGGCACCCCTGCCCCGCGCCGCTCAGGGAGGGCGGAGACTTGGCTTTTCTTATGGGCGTCGCGGCCGCGGCGCGCGCGGCCGCGCCAGGCGCGCTGCTGCTGCTCACAGCCGCGGCGGGCGCGCTGCCGGCCGAGGGCGGCCCGGCGCCCGCCAAGCCGCTCGCCGGCTGCTTCCTGGTGGCGGGGCCGCCCGGTGTGCCCGCCGGGGCCGGCAGCCGCCTGTGCTCCGGCGCAAGGCTCGCCGATGTGTGAGAGTCTGTGCTGCGCGCCTGCGTCGGCGCGGACGCGCACGGCGGTGCCTGCTCCTCCAGCATGCGGGCCCGCATGCAGGGTCTGCTCGCACGCGGGTCTCCGGCAGCTCTCTGCTGGCCGAAGCGGCCGCCCGGCGTCGCTGCGTGTGGCGCCCGGGTGCAGTCACAGAGCGCCTCGTGCGCGACTTTAGTAGCCTGCCTGCTTGGTCAGGAAGGCAGCGGTCGCATAAGTTACTCTTTACTCTCACATATGCATGTGGTGCACACGATGCGGGCGGGCGGCCTGCTGAGGCCAAGCGCCTGTGCTGCGTTGCGCAGAGGAGGTGGCAAGCGCGGGGCCGCGCGCGGCGGGCGTGCTCGTGGGGCAGGGCGGGGGGCGCCCAGGAATGTTCCAGGGCAAGGCCGAGCGCATGGAGCACGCGCGCGAGGGCCTGGCGCAGCTGCGGGGCCTGCGCGACAGTGCTGGTGTCTAGGCTTGGCGCCTAGGCCCGGCGCAGGGTAAGCGTCGTGACGCGGCGGCAACCTCCACAGTGGCAGTGATTGTAAGTTGCGGGCTATAGCCATGAGCTGCTCTGATGTGAATCAATGACAGCAATGGCAGACGAACTCTGTTCCAGACACTGGTCACAATGTAAAAACTGCCGGCACCTGGCCGGCAGGGCTCGCCTCGCGCTGGGGGCCCAACATCAAATGCTGCACCCCCGGAACATGAACACATACAAACCAACAGCAATGCTCCATACAAACTTCTGGAGAAAACGCGAAGGCTGCCACACGCACAGCCCGCAGCCATGCACGTGGCCGCTTGCCGCACGAAAATACACTTGCATTTCACGCGCACTCCAGCAGCCCGCTGCTGTGGCGCCCGCCGTACGGCCGCAGACTCCCGTGCTTGAATAGCATCCGATGGGTGACCGCAATGATTATCTTGCGTCGCTAGTAAACACAGACCCCTGAGCAAACCCGTGACATGCAAGCCGAAGCCCAACCTGATCCCTCGCAAGGACGCTGAGGGTGGCCGCTCGGCGGAAGGCAGGCCCCCATGGTTATACACGACTGATGCAGCCACGCCCCAGGGGGGAAACAAGAGATTGCGCTCTGGAGCGCTTACCAGCCTAGCACTCCTTGCGCGCACAGACCGCTCCATGAGCGGCCGCAGGCGAGTCACGCCACTCTGCCAGGAGGCACATCGCACCTCCTAGGGCCAGCAGGGGCACCCTCGCCCCCCGCTCACCTGCACACGCTGCAGCCCCTGCCCCGACCCGGGCATGGCGCGCATGCAGGCCCGCGTGACAGCGAGCGCGCGCGACACGGAAAAGCGCTAAAGGGAACGAGCACTCCCGGGCTGTGCTCCTGCAACGCAGTGCACGCCCGCGACGAAAAGAGAGAGCATAAAAAAGAGAACGCAACAGAGAGCCGCTCTGCTGGACGGCGGCGGCAGGGGCGCGCAGGCGCGCGCCCCGGCTACATGCGCCATGCTTGGAGGGACGGCATGGCTATATCACATGCCTGCCAGGCCCCGAATCGCGCTTTGCTTAAACCACAGGCCCGCGACGAGGTCCCCGCATGGTTATTGAGGCTCACTTCGGCGGGCCTGCTGCAGCACGCACGCCCGGGCACAACCTCGGTCCCATACACGCGCTCCCGTCAGCGCCTGCAGGTGGCCGAACTCCTGCCCCCTACCACGCCGCGCGCAAGCACTCCAGGGTTTCTGCATATGGGCCGGTAGGCAGTCAATGCCCACCGACAACCGCAGGCCTACCCCATCTTGCAGACACCTGGGTCGGTGGATCCCAGCAGGAAAGACCAGACAAGCTGCCGCGCCGTGCATCTCACAAGGTGGTCGGGACCCTGGCTGGCCGGGCCCAGGAAGGTGCTGTATGGATAGCACGATGACGTGGCAGCCCTACACGGGCGGCCATGCAAGGCCGCGGAGCCGGCCTTGCAGACCGCCCTTCCGCCGTGCCCACATAGCACCCTTGCTCTTATTCTCGAAAACACAACCAAGTAGTAAGCCCTGCCCCGCCTGCGCACAGGACCCAGCTCTCTTTCAGCCGGCTGCCAAGCGCTCGGCCCCAGCCAGGGAGGCTGCTGCTCGGACAGCCGTTGGGCCCGAGCCGGCGGGGTGGGCTGCCGCTCCACGGTTGCTGCCACATCAGGACATGTCGCCACTTCAGGGTATTTGCTGCCACTCGTTGTAAGCCCCGGGCAGCCCACCGCGCCCGCAATCTTCTATCGCCGCACGCCCAACGGCCTCGCCGGCCCCCTCAGACGCCCCGCTCCTTGACGGGCCCCAGCAGCACTGCCCGCACCGCGGGCCGGAGCCCCCGGCCCTGCGCCCACAGAGCCTGCAGGCCCGCGTCCCTCTGCAGGTCGCCGCCGCGCTGCCTTGACCAGCCTTTGCCCCTCCGCCCGCAGGGCATTACTCATGGGACCGTACCACCGAACCGGAATCCGCGCACCGGGCGCAGACAGTCACGCCCGTCCCAGACCCGGCCAGCACGGGCCTCGCAGGCCCCGCTCAGGCGAACGCGCCGGCCGCGGACAGCGTGCGGAACGGCGACGCCTCGGGCAGCTGCTGCATGAGCAGCGCGCTCTGCGTGCACACGCCGCCGCCCTCCTGCTCGCGCACCTGCAGCCCGCCGCCGGCCACGGCCCCATCAGGCTCCTGCTGCACGGCACTGGCGGCGAGCGCTCGCTCACACGCAGCCTCCTCACACCGCTTTCCACCTCATACGCGCGTTGCAGTCGAAACGCCTTGGTAAGATTGCTATGCGAAGGCAACGCTGTCAGCCTCTGGCACGCCCACTGAGCGCTGCAGCAGCAGGCGCGCATGATGGCGCCGACGAGCGAACAGGCGGAGGCACGTGCCTGCTCAGTGGCGACCTTACACGCCGGCAGAAGTGCTGTGCTTACCCCCAGGCATGTCCGCCAGCACATGGACACCCCTTCGCCTCTGCCACGACACCCCTGGGGCATGGGCGGACCCGCAGAAGGTCCAACTACGCGTGCACCACCCCAGACAGGCGGCAAGGGGGGACCGCGGCCCGCGGCGCGCGCGGCGCAGGACCGGCGGCAGGGGAGGCTCCGCGCACCAGGTTGGTGATGGCGAGCACGTCGGGCGTCCAGGGGTAGCCGACGACGAGCATGCGCGCGTGCTGCACGTAGTCCATGCAGCGGCAGAACGCGGCGATGAAGTCGCGCACCGCCACGAACTCGCCGTCCAGGTTGCTCTTCAGCTCGTCCGCCGCCGCGCACGCCTGCCGGCGCGGCGCGCGCGGGTCAGCCGCCGCCTGTGCTCGCGAGGAGTCTGCGCGCCGCTCGGGCGCGGCGCGCGGCGCGCGCTGCGGCTCCTGCCTGCACCGCGCCTCTGCAGGGGGGGCGCGCTCCCCCGCAAAACAGTCCTAAAGCCAGCTCGGTGCCCCGGACTCGGCTGCCTGGCATCAGCGCTGCTTGCTTCCGAGTGGCACCACATGGGCTGTCTCTTGCAGATAGGGTTAGGGGTAGGGTTGCACATAGGGGAGCGCACCGCGACGTACAGCGGCGCATTGGCGTGCTCGGTGTCGGTGGATGGGAAGCCGGCCTGCAGCGTGGCCACCAGGCGCTCGCGCTGCTCCAGGATCTGGTGCATGCGCCGGAACAGCGCCTCGCGCGCCGCCAGCAGGCTCTCGCGCTGCTCCTTGGTGTACGCGGTGGCTGCCTGCGCGCGCGCGCGCCGCCCGCGCCTGAGCACGCCCGCAGCCTGGGCACGAGCTGAGCCTGGTCTCTTTTCGGCGTAGGCTGCTTCCCGCAACTCGCCGCCAGGCCTGCGCGCGGCTCGCTGCAGACAAAGATGTGCGGGCGGCCGCGCCAGGGCCGCGCACGCGCTGTCGGACGCGTGCGCGCTCGGCGCGGCGCCAGTGCAGCGGCGGGGCACGGACCGAGCGGCAGCGCCGGCGGCAGGCTTGGAGAGGCACAGTGTGGCTAAACTGGGTCTGGCACGGTTTCATGCACATTTATCCTTATATGCCTCATCTGACCTGTGTCCTGACCTGACCTGGAGGCGGGCTAGGGCTAGTATTAGGGTTAGGGCCGCACCAGGACCTTGCGCCAGTGGTCGGGCGCGGGCGTGGTGGGCGCGCCGGCGCTGCTCGCGTAGCGCAGCGAGGCCACCAGCCGGAACAGCGGCGCGTCCAGCCAGCCCATCTTGTGGAACAGGCTCCGCTGCGCTCGCGGCGCGCGCGTCAGGGCCCGGCCTCGACGCTCTCATACCCGGGGCTCCCTCAATCGGAGCACACGACTGTGTGACGGTCCTTCGTCCGTGTGGCGGTCCTACACCTCGGAGTGAGCTCCAAGTTACCTGAGCGGGGGGGCAGCCAAGGCACGGCGCTCATAGCGGGAGCGCGGCCAACAGCTGACCAGGCCGAACGCGCGCAGCAGCGGCGACTGATGACAGAGGGATGCGCGCTCCCGCAGCACCCCCGAGCGCAGCTACTGTGCTCATCGCTTGGGCGCTTGTTGCTCGGCCCACCCAAAGGTGGCGGCCCGGGAGCGCACCCGCGCGCCAATGATCTCCAGCACCCGCTCGTGCGCCGGCGTGCCCGGTTCCTCGCCGCCGCTCGCCAACAGCCGCGCCTGCTCGCGCCCACGCGACACATGCTATAGGCCACTCTCACGCCTCGACTGCGTGCACGGCTGTGGCAACAGTGCTCTGTAAAAGCGCCTTTCAGTCTTGCTCAGAACCTGGCCCCCGTCTGGAATCACAGGCCGGGCCTGCTCACACATGCGCATGTCCACTCCACAGAAGGCATGCTTGAGCGCGCTGGTCGATGCGCAGCAGGCGCGCTGCGCGGCGCGCCGCAGCCCCGCGTCGCCGCGGGCCCGGCGCGCGCGCACCAGCTCGGCCGCGCACTCCTTGTAGATCGGCATGATGTGCGCCAGGCCCAGCTTGCCGCCCGGGCCCAGCAGGTCGGCCGCGGACGGCGCGGCCGCGGCCTCGCCGGGCTCCCGGTCGCGGCGCACCGCTGCCACGAACGCCGCCAGCGCCGTGGCCAGCGTCTCACGCTTGGCGGCCTCGGCCTCAGCATCCTCCACCTGCGCGGCACGGCCACGCGCGCTCTTTCACGCAGCCCTCCGTGGAGCTTGCCGGCCATCGCTTCGCATCATAAAGGGCGGCGCCTTGTGCCCCGGTGCAGCGGCTGCCCTTGCAGCGCCCGCCCGGGGGCAGTGGTGATTGGCCAAGCAAATGCGCGAATGCCAACAGCCGGTTTGTCGCAGCAGCGGTGTGCCGGGCGAGGCGCACCTTGTCCGACTGCCGCAGCCGCTCCTCGCTCTTGGTGCGCTGCAGCTGCGTCTCCACCACCCCCTTTTCCCGATTCACCACCTCCAGCTTCGACTTCAGGTCCGCAATCTGCCTCTCATACTCCTGCAGTTTGTCCTGCGCGCCGGCACGGCGCCGCAGTCACGCGCAGCGCGCCGCAGCAGGCAGGCTACGTTGCGCATGCAGCCGGCGGGCTGGATTACATAATAACCAAAAGGCATCACAGCATGCACGCCAGAAGCACGGGGCCGCCGCGGCACACCTTTTGCCGTTGCCTGAAGCGCGCCGCTGCGCGCCTGCGCGCACAAGCACCCGCATCAGCATGGTACACAAAGAAACAACCTCCCCTTAACCCAGATACTTGCGCAACCCGGTCCGCTGCGACAACTCGCCTGTTCTGCTCGCGCACGGACTGCTTCAGCGTCGAGCCGTTGGTGCGCTCGGAGCGGCCGGACGAGCCTGCGGTCGCCCCGTTGCGCGCACCCCGCCCGCCCCCGCTGCTCGCATGCTGCTCCTGCGGCTCCGCCGCCGCCGCCGCCGCTGCGCTCCGCGTCGCCACCGCGCCCCGGCTGCCCGCGGCTTTCCGCAGCGAGTACCCGGGCCCCGGCACCGCGGCCGGCCCGGACGCCGGCAGGTCGAGTGGGGCCGCCCCGCCTCCCACATCCGGGAGCAGGTACGGCTGCTGCCTGCCGCGAGCAGGGTGCGCCGGTACGCATCAGCCGGCGGCCAGTATCGTGCAAGCGGTGGGAGCGAAGCGCGGCAGGTGGGGGCGGCGCGCGCGGGGAGACGCACATCAGGTCCTCAAGCAGCCGGTTCACAGGGTCGAACGGCTCCTTCACATCCATCACCAGACAGTCGTGGTAACAGTGCGGCGGGACCATGACCCAGTTTTGCGAAGCTCACGTGAGGCTATCACGCGCGTGCCATGCACTAGAGGTGCGCAAACTGCCTGCGTTGGGGGAGTGGGTGCGCAAATCGGCCCTCGTAATGGATGAAGGCACCGGAGCCTACCCGCTATGGAGGGGTCTTTCTAGCTTCTTTCTACCTTCCAACCCTATTTGTAAGAGTGCTGGCATGAGTCGCTTGGAGCAGCTAGCAACGGCCTAAGATTGTGTCTCGAAGAGGCCACAAAACTCGTAGTCACAGCGCATGCCGCACACTGCGTGGTATGTGAGCCTTTGTCAGTATGGGAACTGACCATGTGCACGTACTGTGTTTGTTGCGCCGCACAGGTCAGTCTTATTCTACACTCAATGCGCTATAACATGCTTTGTGCATGGCAGCATGGCGTGTGACTCGATATGCCATGCTGAATGTGCGCACTCTTGCAAGCACAGTAGACATATACTTGTCAGTCGTGCAGAAGCACGCTGACCATGCGTATGAAGAACGTGGGCGTTTTCTCATCATGTAGCGGCCAGGCTGCTCGCAACCAATTTATTGCCATTTCAAGCAAGTGCGCACAAGCGTAAGCTTACCCGCGTGCTAGAGCTGCTATACCAGTAACCCAATAGACCCGAATAAGGCGGCCAAGAAGCACAACAGGCAGACGCAGTGCCTGTCCCTGTATAACTGAGAGCCGAGACGACTTGCAGCGCGGCACAGGCGCCGCAAGCTCTCGACTCAACGCGACGTCCACAGCTACAAGCGCTGCGCAGACACAGCCGAGCAGAGCGCGATACATGGCGGTCTGCACTGCCGTTGCTACCCAGCTACGCTCACTGGCTGACAAGTTCAACAATAGTAACAAAGGTTCTACTGCCACTAACCAGTTGCCGCAGCCCTGCCCCGGCACTACGTTTAGGCCGCAGTATGGAGCACTCACGCACTGCAAGCACGCGCCCTGCCAGGGGCTGCACAGGGTGCGCACGCCGCCAGACATCACACCCGGCGGCGTGCCGCAGCCGGGGGTCATCAGCGTCCCGTGTCAGCCCCGCGGGCTCAGGCGCGGCAGAGCCGCTCGCGCGCGGCCGCAGCGAGCGCCTCGCGCCCGGCCTTGACCTTGGCGGCCAGGCGCAGGCGGTCCATGGCGAGCACGCGCGTGCAGCCGTCCAGGCGCAGCCCGGTCAGCAGAGGCAGGCGCAGCAGCGCGTTGGCGGCCTCGTGCGTCAGCGCGCTGCCGCCGCACAGCGACAGCGCCAGCGGCCGCGGCACTGCGCCGCGCGCGGCGCGGGTCAGACAGCAGCAGGGTCGCACTGCCGTCGAGGAGAGCTATATGTTTGCAGGCTGGCAAATAATAGAATTGATAATCAGAAAGCCTTCCATGTGGCGGTCCAACCACCGGCCCCCCGCTCAGCGCACGAGCTCGCCCGCGCCCCGCTTGGCCCCGCGGCCCCGCGCGCCCCCGGGCGCGCACGCGCGTCGCCGCCGCGGCGCTTGCACAGCGCATCCACCAGCGCGACGACGCCCTCGTCGTCGATGTGGCGGCCGCCGCGCGCGCCGCCGCCCGCCGCGTGCCCGGGACCCTGCTGGCTGCGGAAGGCGGCCGAGTCCAGGTGCAGCCGCTCCACCTGCGCGCGCGCCGGCAGCCGCCGTAACAGCGCGTCCCGGCCCTCATCCCGGCAAGGCAGCACGTGGCAGGCCGGGGGCATTCGGGCGGCGCCGCCCGCCGGCGCGCGGGCCGGCCCTGGCTGACGCATCGGCGGGAAGGACGCGCCGCTGGCTCGGCTGCGCGTTCGTGCCGCGGCGCCGTCAGCGGGCCAGGTGGCTCCGCCCGCATCGAATTGCCATGACCTCAGCCACCCCCTGCCCACGCCTCTGCCGGCCACCCCGCCCTGGGCGCTCCGCTCCTCCGCCGGCCCGTCAGACAAGCGCAGCGCGCACTGCCCTCTCAGAGGCCCGCGGCCGCGCCAGCAGCAGGCCGGCCAGGTGCAGCAGGCGCGGCGTCAGCTGGAAGCCGTCCTCGCAGGCAAGCGCAACGCACCCTGCATTTCTACATGACCGCCCATATAAGGAGCTCGGGGCCGCGCCAGCAGGAGGCCGGCCAGGTGCAGCAGGCGCGGCGTCAGCTGGAAGCCGGCCGGCGTCAGCTCCAGCGAGCGCAGCGCCGGCGCCTGGAACAGCGCCAGCAGCGCGCCCTCCGCGTCCTCCGGCCGCGCGGCCGTGTAGCTGACCGCCTCCAGCCGCTCGCTGCGCGCGCTTGGCACTCAGACAGTTTTTCATCCTTCCTCCCTGCTCTTTTCCTGATGTTAGCGCCGCGCCGCGCCTGGCAGCTGGGAGGCCGCGAGCGCGTATGTCGAGAGCCAGGCAGCAGCAACGCGCAAGCGCGGAGAGCCTTTTATACACTGACCAGGGGTTCAGCGCCAAGCAGGGCATAGAGAGGCATCTTTGGAGGCCGGCGGCGCGGACGCGCACCAGCACCGCGCGGCCGCGGCCAGCACGCTCGGCGGCCCCTCCAGCGTCAGGCTGGCGAGCGCGGGCGCGCGCGCCAGCAGCGCCGCGGCCCCGCACGCGCCCGCGCCGCCGCCGCGCTCGCCAGCCGCGCCGGCACCCGCTGCCGCGCCCCCGGCGGGCGCCCCCCACGCGTCGTCGCCGTTGGCGCCCTCCCCGCCCGCCAGGCGCAGGCTGCGCAGGCGCAGCAGCGCGCGCGGGGAGCGCTCGGCGCGCTCGCAGGGTTTCTGCAGCGCCCAAGGGTCGCCGCCCAGCGCCTGCCCGTGCAGCATCGTGCGCGCCAGCCGCGCCGGCAGCTCCGCCCACGCGAACGCGGGCAGGCCATCCAGCTCGAGCGCGGTGAGCGTGGCCAGGCAGCGGCACAGCAGCGGCGCCAGGAAGCGGCCGCGCACGGCCGGCAGGCGCGCCAGCGCCAGCCGGCCCAGCGCGGGGCTCAGCAGCGCCAGCGTGCCGATGCCAACGTCCGTCACGCCGGCCGAGTCCTGCGCGCCCGGGCAGCGGCTGGGCGCCAGGGGACGGCGCTCCCGTGCCTGGAAGGGCCGACGAGTGCTGCTTCTGTGGAAGCGCCCGCACGCCTTGCGGCTGCGCCCATGCCCGCCCCACCCGCAGTCTGCCGCGCAGGCGCGCTGGCATGCGCTGCTGCGTCGCCCTAGCAATGACCCCACTCGAGACCTCTGGGGGCCCCGAGCCCTGCCCTGCCACGGCAGCTCGCAGCGCATGCTGCACAAGCGCAGCCAATGCCCCGCTGCGCCGGCTGGGTCCCGGGTCGCGCCCTGAGCCCTGCCCTGCCACGACGGCCCGCAGCGCATGCTGCACAAGCACAGCCAGCCGCCCGCTGGACAGGCCGGGTTCCGGACCTCTTGATGAGAGCCCCGAGCCCTGCCCTGCCACGGTAGCCCGCAGCGGTTGCTGCACAAGCACAGCCGATGCACCTTGGACAGGGTGTAGGGTTATCGCACCCCTGGACAGGGTGTAGGGTTATGGGTCCAGCGCGCGCCTGCACGACCACGGACGTGAGGCCCTGCGCGGCCGCCTGGCGCGCGATGGTGAGCAGCACCACGTCGGTCACGCCAGCGCCCGCGCACTCCACGCGCCGGTAGCCGCGCAGCAGCCCGGCGGCCGCCTCGAAGAACGCCGCCTTGGCCGCCGCGGGCGCCTGCAAGCCATCACTATCAAATGAATATATAAGCAGCAGACAGTGGCGTATCGCAAGCAGGTTCTGCCAATGTCAACGCTCACACCGGCCCCAACAACTGTGCCGGCGCCAGGCGCGGCGGTAAACACTGGGACCCCCCCAGGACCCGCTCCGCGGCGCGCGTGGCCGGGGCGCGCACCTGCCGGAAACGCGCCTCGCGCGGCGCGAGCGCGCGGCCGATGCGGCCGCGCGTGCAGCGCTCCAGGCTGTCAAAGTGCAGCACGGCGGCGCCGCCCACGTGCCGGCACGCGTCGCGCCAATGCCGGCTCACGCCGCACGCGGCCACCAGCGCGGTCAGCGCGGCCGGCGCGTCCGGCGCCGCCAGCAGCTGCGCGGCCACCGCGCGCAGCGCCGCGTCCGGGAAGTGCATGTGCATGCCTGCCGGGCGCGCGCGGCGCGGGTCAGCGCGCTGAGGCTGCGGGCGCCCAGCGGCCCGCCGCCGGCCGGGGCTCGGCCTCGCACGACGTGTGCAGGCTTGTTCTGGGTCCGTAACAGCCAGCGACGCAGCGCGCCGCCAAGGTGCACGCCTGCCGGTGGTGTCCTGGGCCTGGCCAGGCGCGGGCGGGCCTCTGCACGCTTGCAAACGCCCTGGACGTCCCCACATACACCTTGTGCACTTGCACAAGCGCTGTGCGCCCGCCGCGTAAGTTTCTCGCAGGCGCCTACAGGCAGGTTCCCCGGGTGCACCTCGGCGCCTCCCCGCGGCGCGGCAGCGGGGGCGTGCCTGCTTCGGCGTGCATGCTGCTGCTGGACGCGACGAGCGGGGAGTCACCGCGCACGTAACGCCGTGTCGGCAGAGCGTGTGCCCGCTGCCGCGTGCGCCAAGCTGACCGCAGAGGCGAGCGCCAGCTGCGGCTAAGTCAGCGTGCGCCCCCACCATGCACCATCACACTCCCGACAACGTATACAGCGCAGAAGCAGAGCAAGGGCAGCAGGCCTGCTGCTGCTGCTGCAACTTCACTGCACACTCACTGAGCTGTACGAGGACCGCTCCGTTGGGTACCACGACAGCAGGTGAACGGCAGATGACCAAGCTCCTGGTGCATGATGACCTCACCAGCGCAGAATCAGGTTGCAGCAAATATCAAGGACCCTGAGTTAGTAAAACTGCATAAATAGATGGTAGAGCACACCAAGAAGGACAAGAAGACGAGGCCGCCCGTTTGCGGTATTATGTAAGACTGGATGCGGGCCACAAAAGCTAGGCAGCGGGCGCCCGGCCCTTGCTAGGCAGAACAGCAAGCATCTTTGCGCACGCGGGCGCTCCGCCTGCACTGTGCAGGGATGGCGAATCCAGGCTACGTCGCCGCCGCATGCGCCAACCAGGGAGTGGCAGGCGCTGCGGTCATTGCGGTGCTATTCGCGCTCCTCATGCTGGTGGCGCTGGGCAACCTCTGCAAGACGCAGTATCCTTTGTACATTGTACTCACCGTCTCTTGCCTGAGTGAGAGCCCCCTCTGCCTGTGGGTGCTGCAGCGGCCAATAACAGTACGTTTGGTGTGTTGCCCATGTGTTTCCAAGGCAGCTGTGCATGGATATGCGCATGAGGCGGCAATGTTTTCCACACTGTGCCCACCGACACACGCGGCAGCCTCGCCCTGTCCACCATGCTCTCAACGAGCTTGGCCAAGCAGCCAACCATGGCTGTGCCGTGCAGTGCGCGCCGTCGGCAACGCGTTCAAGGCCGCCTACCTCACAACGTGCGCGGCGCCGGACGGAGAGGGCGGGCTGTTTGGCGCCTGGCTCGCCGTTTCCAACGCTGGGTTCGGCGTCGCCATCATAGCTCAGTGCCTCATCCTCGCCGCCTGGCGCGTCCACACTGCGCCCACTGTGGCACAGCGCATGTGCACCTTCCCGCTTGGCCGCTGGAAGCGCAGGGGTGCACCCCACCAGCTATCAGCGCAGTACGAGCTCTTGCTCCTCGGCCGCACACGGTGCTCGCCTGTGCGCTGACCAGCCAGAGCGTGAAGGGGCGCGCACTCACACTCCTTGCGACCAGTTCCGCGCACTCTGGCGGCAGGCTCTGCACCGCCGACGACAAGGTGGCGCCGCGCGGCCGGCGGCGCTGGGTGCTGCTGACGCGCCTGCTCATCCCGGCCCAGGTCTGCTTCGGGCCGGTGCTGGGCGTGATCGCCTCCGGCCTGCTGTTCGGCAGCGACGACGCGCTGCTCTGGCGCGTCGGCGACCGGCTGCTGCACGCCAGCATCTGGGTGCGCGCGGCTGGCCCGCCCAGGGCGCCATTGGCCCGGGCTGTCTCGAGCCATGCAGGCCGGTCCCGGCGACTGCCTCTTGCCCGCTAGCATCTGGGTGCGCTTGGGCAGCCCATGGCCAACCCGGGCCTGGCCAGGCAGACATCATGCAGGCTGCTAGATGCGACACTGGTATCTGAACCACAAAACGCAGTGAGAGCTTGTCGAAAAGCAGGCTGGCACACGTCACTCTCGGTCGCCACTCTCATGCATTCAGAGCCGACACGCAGTACATGGTGGGAAGTAAGCCTCGACCCCAAGGCTGGCTGGCTTGTGTCACTGTGCAAACACATGATGACAGGCAGGATGGGTCGCAGTCATTCCTTGCGAGACTGCTGCTCTTGATCAAAGTGGCAAGTACGCAAGGTGGTTGCATGTTTGCTGGGTGCATGCATGTGTGCAAGTGTGCGAGTTGCCACCGCCAGTCCTAGCATCTGCACGTCAGCAGGCCATGCGACTGCTGCATGGGCAGGGCACGTTCGGCGTGCTGGTGACATACACGCTGCTGTGCGGGCGCGTGGTGCTGCACGCGCTGTCCGCATACCAGCGCGTGCGGCATGGCGAGTCGCCGCGGCCGAGCGCGCGCGTGAAGGGCGGCGGCGGCGACGTCGGCACGAGCGCGCCGCCCACCAGGGGATGCCTGCTGGTGAGATCCTGGTTCTGGTTTCATGGGGAGGAGGGGGGTGGGGAACGGGACAGCGCCAACCCCTCCGGACATCATCACGGTGTGTTGCCATGGGTGGCCGTGAGGAGTGGCCCTTGGCCCTGGTGCATGGCTTATCAAGACTGCAGGGCGCTCATTGGGGATGGCACCTCGGCAGGTGGCCGTCCTGCTGGCGAGCGCGGCGCTGCTGCTGCTGGCGTCGTGCACGCGCGTGGGCACGCTGTACCACCCGGGCGCCTGGCGCGACCACGTCTGGTACCCGCTCACCGCGCTGCCG
>JAABUY010004847.1_pt1 | contig 13839 bp, 13 predicted proteins | sample 5560271 | NCBI WGS metagenome assembly JAABUY01 (sample SAMN10711886, study PRJNA513374) | rock metagenome | isolation source: Antarctica rocks | place: Antarctica: Victoria Land, University Valley
TTTGGTAGTCATGAGCAGACATTGGCTAACAACCCAGCAGTGCAAGCATGCAAGCGCTGGGACAAACCTTCTTGAACTTCTGCTGCTGTGGTGCATTATCCTGAAAATCTCTATGAAAAGGGATTGTTTCCACTATCAGACTGCAGCAGTACATGAAAAGTGAGTGCTGTGATCAAGCACTGCATGCAGCCTGCATGTGACGATGATGCCTGAAAGAGACTTGCCTGCATAGCCGCATGAGTATCACAAACAATTGTTCCTGGTTTCCCGCAGATCGGTATTCATCAGCCTGCAAAGAAGAACAGGTCAGATACAATTGTGCTTGACGACAGGATGCAACTGTCAGGTCTGCAGCGCAGACTTACCTGGCGAAGCAAGAAGTGTCCAGATCTGTAGTAATAGTTCAGAGGCAGAATGTTAACGGGAGCTTGCCGACGTACGTGAGCCGCCAGAGAAGTCGATAAGGTCTGCTGCGGGCGTTGCCTTGCTGCTGGCATAGTTGTAGGTCACAGGATCAGTGAAGTCCTTTCAGACAAAAGAGCAGTACTGACGAGGATGATGACCGGCTTCAGTTCAAGCACTGACAACATCAAAGCATCGTGAAACCAGCGATCTTGCACACGAAAGCTTGTCTGTCTTGGTGTCATCAACTCATCGACAGGTTCCATCACCTACACAGAGTGTGACAGGGTGTGAGATTTACTATTGTACTAAATCGTCTCCAGGGTTCATGCTGATGAGTAAACCCTGGCTTTGAATTCGCCTGGCTGCGTTTCGACAGCAGCAGCGTTCCGGAACGGAGACCGGCCTTGATGTCCAACTAAGGGTGAACCTGTTGCTTGCCAAATGACCGCCGAGATTGCCACGAAGTCAGCTATTAGCGTCATTGCCAAACCTCTTGCTGACGAGAAGCTGTGCAAGAAGGTACTCAAGCTAGCCAAGAAAGGGGCAAAAAGAAAGCAAATCAAGCGAGGGGTCAAGGAGGTCGTCAAAGCGTTGCGCAAGAACACACAAGGGTCATTTCCCTTCCTTAAGTGCCAAAGTTATCTTTTGCTAACAGCAAAATGTAGAATGTTTACAGAGTGCTTCTTTTGTTCTGCAGGATTTGCATAATCGCAGGAGATATATCTCCTATAGATGTTGTAACCCATCTTCCTGTTTTGTGTGAAGACCACGACATTCCATACATTTATGTGCCTTCAAAAGAGGTATTACTTTTGCTCCAGTTGCCGGGCATTTTTGTATTTGTGCAAATGTGGGCACTTGTCTGGCCATTTATGCTTGCTGCTTGACACACGTTCGCCATTGACAGGAGCTGGGAGCAGCAGGTCTCACCAAGCGACCAACAAGTTGCATGCTGGTGCTTCCAAAAGCTCTCAAGAACCCCACTGATGATGAGGAGTCAAAAGAGTTTCTGACATCCTATGAAGAGGTAGCAAAGAAGGTTAAATCTGTGCAGCCAGTGTTCTGAAAGGCTGTCTGCAACTTTGAAAGGACAATCCAGTTGTCAGGGCTGATTGCAAGCTAGCCACTTAAGACCCACAAGGGATGGAGTACATCTTTGCCATACTTGTCTGTTTGTTTGCCTTGATGGCACAAGACACAGGCCAAGGTGTCACGAGCTGGCACGTAAGCAAATGCAGCTTTCGCTTGAATCAATGGTTAACCCTTTTCCATTACAGTACAGTGAAATAAGTTATAGGCAATTGGACATGTCCTTGCGGTGAAGGCACAATGGTGTGAGTTTTAGAGTTGTTTGTTTGAATAGAGGTATGTGTACCATGTTGCAGGGTTTGATTTCTGACTTCAGTACTAGACTAGTCTCACTGCCTGTACAACACGATCATTCAGTTTCATATCAAAGTGTCCAGTTGTGCTTGCGTTGATCGTTGGCTAACAGGGGTGCAACAGGCCGGCATTGATGCATGCTGTACATCCACTTCCACTGCTTGTGTCCTGGTTGAGTGCTTAGTTTCAGATACGTGTTTACAGTGGAAGGGCAGGCCATGGCCGTGTTGCGCTGGCGTAGAATCATTGCTGCAGCAGGCAAAGCGTGGTAATCGCAATCATCTATCTCAGTGTAGCAACCATGCCTGTCCTGCGTACACCGTCTGTTGCTATTTTCTCAAATCGGAATATGTGTACATTACCAGCAAACAAACTAACCTGGTCATACACAACTGGTATGAACCGAACGTGACATCATATATCTGCATTTCGGCCCTAAGTCCCCGAGGACGTGCACCAGGGCTGTTGGAGACAGACAAGGGCGGGTGGGTGGGATAACTTTTCCCAGGTAGAGTACCGTCCTGTTGCCAGGTGAGCTTGCTTGGCTATAGCACAGAAGGAACGCTGTCTGCTGCATGGCAAGCTAGTATCACAGCTAGCATAATCCATGCCTTACATGCATATCACATGACACAACCCGAGTACTCTTTGACAGGTCCTGGTACGTTTATCAATTGCTGACGAGAGCAGTTTCGGGTCATTGGACTCATACCACTAAGAAAATTGCTGTTGACCACGAGCTGTTTAGATTTCCAGGTGAATAGGTCAGGCTGCTTGTTGGACGGCAGTCGAAAGTCTTGGCTGGTCATGTCGCTCCGTATCCCGTCGCTTCCTGTGTAGCACTTCATGCCTTCAGCATAGCGTTACACAACTAAGGGCCGTAAGTCTCTGCGTGTCAGATGCCGCCAAAGAAGAAGGGCAAGGATGACAAAAAGAAAGGAGGAAAGGAAGGAGAACTCTCTCCGGAGTGAGCCATGTTTGTTTGCTTTCGCTACATGCGAGGGAACTCACCTCACATTTTTGATCCGAGAAGCATCCCGGTGCAGAGACAAGTTGAAGCAAGACATCACCCGGCTTGAAAACGAGAAATCTGACCTGAGCTTGGAGCTATCGTTTGTCAGGGACAAGCTGCAGCAAAAGACAGCCACTGCAGACACTCTGGAGATAGAGCTGCTCGAGCTCGGCGCCAAGCTTGACAAGTCAACAAGGGACTATGTAAGCTGTGTCAGCAGCAACCACTTTGCAAGAGTCTATGCTTGTTTAGCCTCAGATGCTGCAGGCGAATGGTGCCAGTGATGTTGTTTAAAACGGACTGCCATTGAACTTGAAGTCTGGACCATTTTGCCGATCCTCATCCAGGGCATCATGCGGCCATGAAGCCCGCATAGATGAATATTTGCTGCACTGCGGCACTTCTGGAGTCATTGTGACTTGATGGTAGCTGCATGCAGGTGGACATCCTTGAGCACAAGGAGACACAGCTTAAGGGTACAGAGAGGCGCGTACACACCTTTGAGCAGCAGGTGGAGCAGTTGCAGGCTGAGATGGGCAGGTAGATGTCAAACAGACCAAGGTTTTTGGCAAATTTCTGAACTGGTTATGTCATCTCGACATAGTGCACATATTGCTTGATGCATGCTGTCTGCATCCCAATTTCAGGGCCTGGCTGCACACGCACACCCTGATGGACCATCAGGATGCGCATGCTGCTCAATGCCAATGACTACTCCCCCATGACCATTGACGATTGCCCATGTGCCCATGCACAAAGGCCTGATGTGACTGGTGCAGGATGGAGGAGCGCATGAGCACGCTGATAGCAGAGGCTGAGGTGAACCGGGCTCACCTAGAGTCCAGTGCTGGCATCCTGGGCCAGCAGCAGCAATTAGAGGAGGCTGCCAGAAAACAGGTGCAGCCCTCAATCACAATCTAAGTCACAATCTTTTGTCAATACTGAGTCAGATCTGTAGAAACAACACTCTGATCTCAGGTCATCTTCATAGTGTTCATTCATGCAGTACTAGTCATAACTATAGAGTACTCATAGACAGTCTTCAGTCACACTTCATGCTCAGGATGAGTGGTCACAATCCTGAATGACGCTTGTATATGGATGTTTGCTACAGCCGCCACTCACAGTCTCAATGCATCACCATCATCTGCATATTAGCTAGGTGGCCGCAACAGCTGGACAGGATCTGCACGCGCAGCAGCAATGCAGCACACACCTGGAACAGTGCCAGCCTGGCCTGTAGCAAGAGCTGCTCACCACCAGCAAATCATCCCACTCCTGTGCTCTACCTGTATCTGAATGCTCATGTGTAGCAAGCATGAAAGGCTCTCACTGTCCTGGTGGCTGATCCTCAGCCTATCAGACAAGCTGCTGACCACAATCAGTGCCCAGGCAAGCATCAGGACCTTAGTTCCTGACCAACAGCTGGTCCATGAGCTCAGGCCCTGTTGGCACTGGACCCAAAGGTTCACGAGCTCTCCAAGTACATTCTGGAACTGCAGGACTCAGTCATAGCGCGACAGGAGGAGGAGATCAGCAGCTTGAAAGGCCAGATCGTGGGATTGCAGCAGCAGCTCATGGTTGCTGCAGACCGCACTGCAGACCTCACCCTCAAGTCTTCAGGTACCACACTGCAGGTCTAGCGGGACTGTCTCCTGAGAACAGATGGCATTTGTCACACCAACTGTACTTGTGTATGATGGCGTTTGCTCAGCACATTGCATGGTTGCAGCATCACATGTCTGCAGCAGCAGCCATCAGCACCATCAGACATTTGGGTGATGCCATGAATGCATGACCTATGTTGTGCATACAGCATAGGTGCCGTGTCCTGCAGGTACACTACTTGCATTTGCACATGCATTTCCTGTCACCTCCTTGCAACAATGATCACCTGAATACTCTCAGGCTGCTTCTTATGCCTCTGCTGTTGCTTCATGAATGGACGACATGCAGGTGGCACCGAGCTGAAGATTCTCTTTGGCGAGGCCTGGCTGTTTGGGGTGAGCAGGCAGAGGCTAACAGGGGAGGTGCCCTTCGCACGGGAGGGCAACACCCTGTGCTGCTTTGGTAAAGGGCTGCACATTGTACCCTTACACCCCTTGCTCTGTGTTATGGCAAAGCTGTGGTGGTTTGTGATCATGGATCCTTTGCATTCCACTCTATATCCCAACGACATGCTGTGTGAAGCATGCACATGCTGCTCTTGACCAAGATGCAGCGATTACTGCTGAACAGCATTGACATTTCAACCAGCCTGTCAGGCGGCAAAGCACTGCAGCAGCCTTCAGCAGTGCTTTGCTTGCTCAAGCATTGAGTTCTTGTGGGTTTCCAAATCTTGCGTGCATCACATCTGTGTTCTGCATCTGTGTTGCGTCATCATGTTCTCGCCAGACAATGACTGTTATGATTGCAGGAGGCAAGCTGCTGGTGATGTATGGGGGACAGAATCATGGCGATGGGGTGGGCGGTCAGCAAAGGGAGGTGAACCCTCTGCAGCTGGACAGCCTGGCCTGGCAGCGCCCTCTGGGAGCCAAGACTGCCGATTTCATCAATGCCCACTCTGCTGTCACAGTGGCCAGAACCAAGATGATGTCATACAGGTGCAGCGAAGCAGAGTGTACTGAGCTGAGGGTCTCTTATGCGCAATGTGCCTTTTTGCATACACCACACTGAGCAAAATGTAAACAGTTCATTACACAAAGTTGTGACAGTACTGCAGCATTGCATTTTGTGACCGGTGCGCCAGTCAAAGGACCCTGTTTATACTAAGATAGCAGTGTGATCAACTGATTGAGTTGCATTAATCAGGCATCACTGGGCTTGGAAAACATCAATGGCTGCTGCTGCTGCTTTTTTTTATAGCTGCAATTGGCATTTGGTGTAGCATGCCTTTGCAGCGTTGCTAGAGGGTAGCCAAAGCTTCAGCGCACGATGCCAGACATAGAGCGCATGAGGAACCGCACCTTGCACAATTTGTGCTTTTGACAAGTCTGGACCAAACAAATCAGATGAAGTGCAATGCAGTGGACAGAGGGCAGGTCAACTGGTAGAGGATGTGACCATCCTGCACACTGACAGCATGAAGTGGGTAACCCCCATCATCCGAGGGGGCTCTGCACCCCCGCCTCGTGTGGGTCATGCAGCCGCCTGCTGCAGAGACAAGGTCTTCATCTTTGGGGGCTTGGTGAGAGCAACTGGCTGTGCCATGTTCTGCCTGTTTCTTACCTCATACCCAGGCCAGATGCCTCTTAGATGCCACTTACCATAGGCTGTGTTTACGTACGGGCTATGTTTGCATATGGTGCAAACATATCGCGCAAGCATATGCCGCAAAGCTTGCATGATGCCGTTTGACATTCACGTCAGCGGCAAACAACTGGCATGGCAGCTGCCTCAACACAGAGCCTAGTATGCATTTGGTGAGGTGTACCACCATGTTGACTGCAGGTGCCTTTCACAGGAGACGGCTCCCCTGACCTCATTCAGCCAAGCTACACCCTGTTTGTTGTTTGCATGCAGGGAGAGGGGGGAGTGCTGCTGAATGACATGTGGGAGTGGCACATGGACACCCTCCACTGGACACCCGTCATGGACTTCCAGACTGCAGGCGGCCACAGGTTTGCTGCCACAAGTCACGCATGTGTATGTGTATGTGACGGCCAGCCTTGCTGACATGGGGCTCATGACGTGACCCCTTGCAGAAACCAGACCGTCCATGAAGTACTTTTGCATTTGGGACTGGTGCTCATGCATGTGCTCAGCACTCAGGACAGCTAAATTTGCGTCTGTGGGTAGACCTACAGACGCAAATTGAGCAGATAGATCTATTGGGATTGTGTGCAACATCTGATTGCCCAACAGCTGGCAGGCAAGTCAACATGCATAGGCCTACATGAGAGACCGATCCCAGTCAGAGAGTGCGGTCAGCCTTTGCACAAATGGGGTCTGCAAGCAGCACAGCTCAAGATGTCAAGGAACCAGGTGTCAGGTGTCAAAAGAGGTTTTGGTGTGCAGTATGGAGCCTCCCATTGCTAGAATGGGGGCCAGCCTGAGCGGCAGTGAGGATGGGCGGCGGGTGTGGCTGTTTGGAGGCAATGCAGGCGGGGCCAGCCTGAATGACCTCTACTGCCTGGAGCTGGAAACTCGCACCTGGAGCCAGGTGCTAATCAGTTGCTGGAATGAATTGAAGTCAAGTCCATATGCTGCTCAAGCGGTGCCGTTGCCTTTCATACTGCCCAGTCACAATGGCCTTTTGGCTTTCGTCATCTGTTGGTTGATGGCTGCTGCCTGCTCAAGTTGGGTGGGCTTGAACAGCAAATGTTCTGCACAACTTGAGCATGCGGCTGGCACCAAAGCATCAGTCAGGAAAGCCAGACCAAGGAGCACCAACACACTGCCTAGCAGCAGCGGACATGAGGCAGCAGCTGTACAATTGTATGCAACAGATGGCTGACTGGTCAGGCAATGGTTCTCAGGAATGCACTTCATTGCCACGTGTATCAACACAAAATCCACGAGGTGCATACTTATGATCTAGGCATGTTCACAAGGCTCTGCAGGTCATTGCATCCTTGGGAACATCTTTCAAATCCCCAGCTATCATGGGAACCCCAAGATGAGGGTCAGAAGTCAGACTCAGTCAGTCTTGATGCTTTTCAGGTGACAGTGGCAGGGAACTCTCCATTGGGCCGGGAGGGCCACGCAGCATGCATCCTCAGCAGGTTCCTGCTCATCTCATCAGGCATCAACACCAGCAGCACTGGCAGCCAGAGGCGTCTAGCAGACACCCACATTCTGGACATGGCCACCCCCAGCTGGGAGTGCATAGATGATGGTGCCTGGGCTAGTAGCTCCACCTGGAGACAAATGCTGGCCCAGTACTGCGTCTTCCATGGCAACAGGCTGTACATGCTCAAGCCTAGCAAGTAAGGCGAAGCTGCTGTGTGCATGACTCTCATGCTGCCATCGTGTTGTGGCAAGATTGGTGTTGCACATGCCTTGCTCATGTTTTAGGGCTGTGTCAGTGCGATTGCCCTATGTTGGCTGATTACGTCCACATTATACACACCTTGCCATGAAGCCTCATGTGTCTTGAAGGCTAAGAGCCACGATTGAAATTTTGCAGGGATGACAAGCTGGACGAGCTGCAAACTTTTGAGTTTACACTACCGGAGGACATAGAGAGGATGAAGAATGAGAGGAGGAAGGGCAACATGACCATTGACACTTTGGATCTTATGGATGAAGCAGTGTGCACTCCAAGCTCCATCGAAGTCGCCTGGCGCCCGCCTACCAAGAATGCTGACCGCATTAGCAAGTTCAAGCTCATGCTAGCAACCACCACAGGTGTTGTCAAGGATGTGTACCAGGGATTGCATACACGCTTCAAAAGCACAGGGCTGCGTCCAGACATGGAGTACATCTTTTGTGTGAAGGCAACATATGATGATGGGTCCTTTCTATGGAGTGAGTCAAAGGCATTCCAAACAAGAGCATGATATTTGTCTGTGCTTCTAATCATTCTGTCAAGAGGTCGAGGATGCCTGAGTCCCAGTTGTAATGAATGTTTGGACTCATGCTTGTGATGCTATAAGGGCCCAAACTGGTACAGAAAAGAAATTTGCAACAGAATAAAAATTCTCTCGAATCTGTTTTTAATACAGGAGAGACTGACATTGCTATGACTGACATTGCTCAGCTATTGAGACACAAGCTGCTAGCAGTCCATCCAACCATCCTTTTGGAAAATGTTATTTGCGACACAGATTAAGCATGCAGCACAAAGCACTCTGGGCACATAGCTACTCATCACTGAGCAGCAGCTGCTAGCAGCGCTGTTCTCTAAGCAGGCTCAGCTGAGGGTACATCTGCCGCAGAGTTTCACTCATATATGGCAGCCTTGGTCATCACATTGTAGTCAGCAAGCTCTTCAGACTTGAACCAAAGGGAGATCTCCTTTTGTGCACTCTGCAAAATCAGCCAACCAACATTGACCAAACAGCCTTTGTGGGAAGGAAACATGCTGCCACAAAAGTGATCACGAAAGCAGGCTTGGTTGGCGCTGCTTTTGCAAGTATGCGGCATGCTCCTTCTACAGTCTGAGACTCAGAGCAGGGCAGGGCTAGGTCCGTGTATGTCACCAGCTGACATGCATAGCATACAGTCAGGTTGTATGGCAGGTCTATGAGGCTGCCTCACCTCTACACCATCAGACCCATGAATGATGTTGCGGCCCACATCAACCCCATAATCCCCCCTGCAGCAGCAGCACAGCGCATGAAACATATGATTGCCCTCTAAATGGCTGCTGGAAAGAGACACATGACAAGGGCAAGCCACTATTGACTCCTGCGTTGAGGGGGTGTTTTCCTTCATCATTTGAGAGCCCACCGAACCTCATACACAGGCAAACAGACAAGAGACTTGAGGTCACATTACTGCCGAGGGTGTTTCTGTTGCACAGCAGTACAGCGTCTTGACAGCGGTTGTTCGGGGCCTGCTGATTGCAGCAGCATGGTCTGTTGTGCAGGGGTTGCAGTGTGCAGACCAACCTGATGGTGCCAGGAGGTGAAGCAAGGGGGTTGGTGGCACCAATCATGGTGCGTCCAAACTTGACAACTTCCTTGCCTTCCCAGACGGTGGCAACCACAGCACCACTGGACAGGAAGTCCACCAGCTTGGGGAAGAAAGGCTTGCCGTCATGCTCTGCGTAATGCTTCTGTGCCAGTTCCTTGGAGGGCACCAAGACCTGCATTCCATGTCTGATGTCTGTACTTTGCAATGCTGCTCAATGTTTGCAATACTGGCGAGCAAGCAACACTCCAGTGAATGTGTGATGTTTCTCAAGGCAGGTACTAATTTATTTGTGCAAGCTAACATCCATTAAATGATGTCACCCACTTGCAGCAACGGTTGCTACATGAGCATCATGCACCGGAGTCATGTTGTACAATGTCAATTGTCAGAAATCTTGCAAAAAGAGGAATGTTGCAGATGAGGCTCATGGATGTCTGTAGGTGCACTTGATGATGAGGCACCCTGACAGACTGACTTGTTACCTGGGCATTCTTGATAGACTTTATTTGAAGCAATTTGTACACATCATGGCATGTTCACACCCATGTAAGCATCTGCATGCTGTCTCACCTTCATGGCAACCAGCTTGTAGCCCTTCTGCTCAAAGCGCTTGAGAATGTCCATGACCTGAGCTTACAACAGGGTTGTGGTTCAGCTGAGTGAGCTGCTTTAGAGTGCAGGCAAATAGCAGCAGATTCAGGCGCACAGCAGCTCACCAGTCCCCTGTTGACACCATCTGGCTTGATCTGCACCAAGCGTCAAACATCGGTGTTGGTCTGAAACACAGCAAATGCAGAGCAGTCATGCAGGTCACCATTCTGTCCAGACAAACATCCCTGAAGAAAGCGATTAGTCATTACGTTTTCTGCAAGAACACATACCATGATGAAAGACCTTTCTGCTGCTGAGCCAGCCCATACAGCTGGGCTAATGCCTGCAAACAGATACAGAGAGCACGCTTTCACTGACTGTGAGATTCGAGATATTGACTGTGAGGTTCAAGTCAATCCATGAGGACGCTGCTTATAAACAGGCTGCTTTATTGCGCTTATACGGGATACAAAAAGCGGAGGTGCTTACTGGCCGCGATGCTGGCAGCAAACAGTGTGCCTGCGACTGTTGAGGCCTTGCTGTTGCCCAATAAACTTGCGGCGCCGCCTGCATATGCCTTTCCGGCCGTGCAGAAAGCAGCTGCAAACAAAACGGATTGTTGACACACATGCAGGCTGGTAGAGAGACAAATACAGCCGTCCATGCATTGGGGTCCGGTCTTGAGTTTGGGAAGGCAGGGTATTGAGCGATGACGATAGATTATCACCGGAAGAACTCAGCCGACCCCTGCAGGCTTGCTGTGCCACTCTCCTGGTAGCTTGACGAACTGCGCCTAGCATCCTGTCTATGGCTGCACGCTCGATTCAAGCTTTGACTGACTTGGGGTTTGCTATATTTTGGTCGCAGACAATGCGCTGATCGGGAATATGAGCACTTTCTGTCTACCCTTTAGATCGTTGGTGGCAAGTGTTGCATCACGCTTTTGTATTGGCCGGCAGTCAACTTGTCATATGCTTGCAGGTCGTGATTCGTAGTACTGAGCCTTGAGCACTATACGAGGCTGAGCTGAGTACAGCAGGAGGCCCTGCCTCCGATGCATGTCTTCCATTTTTCAGCATCTGTGCAGGCGACACACAGAGACGCTATGCTGACTTGCACGCCATGCTCAAGCCATAGTTGCAATGCAGCTTCAACATTATACACCAACAGCATTGCCTGGCACCAGAACAGAAACGAAGCTCTCTGACCTGTATTAGCACACTCTGCTATGATAGTAACTTCTAGAAAAAGGCTACTACTGGCATGCAAACTCTTGTTGACTTTCCATTGATCGAATGTGTGCTGCCAGCGTCTGTGAGTGTCTAATATCAAACACTTAAAGATTAATCTTTACATACACGTAGGGATAGGTTTGTAAAGGGGAAACCATTTCAAGCCTGCAAGCTATGTACAGGGCAATACGAAACTGACTTTTCTCCGTCCTGTCCACCGGGTCCGATGGACGCTGTCATTATGCGTGTATCCACTTGAGGGACCATTGTCACAGCTGTGCTGCAGGGCATGGATTTGCAGACTGCAATCACTTTACATTCCTAACACCGTAAGCTAGAATGTTGACCAGCGATCCACCGCACCGCTCTGATTGCGGAGCAGGCACTTGTGCACAAATCTGCGGAACTAACGACAGACTTGCTGGATTTGATTGCGACGTTGCAGACGTCAGAGCCTGCGCTGACATCTGTACGTGCAGGTCCCAGCTAACATGCAAGGAGACGATTTCGAGGTAAACCGCACCCACAAGTACAACTCCTGGAGCAGGCAACGGCAGCAATTTATCGTCAGGTGTTCTGTTGCAGAGGGAGATCAAGGTGCTAGTAGTTGGCAACGGGAATGTGGGCAAAAGCAGTATGATCAAACGTTTGTGCAAGTAGGTGCTGCCAGCCTATTCTGTCCTGTTCCGAGACTGTTTTCCTAATGTGGAAAAAGATGTAAGAACAGCTCTCGTGAATCTTGTACAGAGGAGAGTTCACGGATGAATACAAGAAGACTATAGGGGTAGACTTCCTGGAAAAGCGACAGTATATAGAGTCAGTGGGGGAAGATGTGAAACTGATGGTCTGGGACACAGCCGGCCAGGAGGAGTTTGACTCCATCACCAGGACATACTATAGAGGTGCAGACTCCGCTAGTGCTGCGCTGCTGCAGCCACAGCTCAGTGTACTGTAGGATAGTGTAGTCAGTCTCAATGTTTGCGTTACAGGAGCTTGCGCAGCGGTCCTAGTCTTCTCAACCACAGATCAGGTCTCCTTCCAAGCAATCACAAGGTGGAAGGACAAGGTGAGGCTGCAAAAGCTGGTTGGCACACCTTGCTCGGAACTGCAGCAATACATTAGCCACACCATGCAACAAGCCTGTAGCTTGGAGAATGATCTCAGGCTTGACATGATGCAGATAGAAGCTGAGTCTGGACCCATCCCAATGGCTCTGGTGCAGAACAAGGTTGACCTGATGGACCAGGTGGGATTCTTCTGAGACTGTGCACGTTGGTCGCATGCCAAGCGCATGCAGATCAACGCATCATCTCTGAAACTTGAACATGACTCTTCGCACATTGGCATTCGTTGGTGGCAAGGCACTGCAATCTGAGAGCTAACATGCATGCACAATCAAGAGCACGATTGGCATGCATGCATGCAGGCTGAGGTTACAAGCGAAGAGGCTGAGGCGCTCACAAGAAAGCTCAAGCTGAGGTTCTACAGGAGCTGTGTCAAGGACAATCTGAATGTGTCAGAAGGTGAGACTCACCCCCAGACGGACACTACCAGCACACCGAGTAGCATATGGACATCCTAGATGATGGACTAGTATATTCTAGACTAGTAGTGCATGAACAAGCGGAGTGATGCTGCTGTTTATGTCTTGCAGTATTCAGCTACCTAGCAGAACAGTTCCTGAAGAATGAGGGCAAAGCATCAGCTCAGCTGCCAAGTCAACAAGCAACTGCAACAGCCAATCTGACCACGGCTGGGTCTTTGCCTAAGGCACTGCTGCCAGACGTGGCCTCTCCTGTGCCTCCAGTCGTGAATGGTCCAATACCTCAGCCCCAGGTCGTCAATTTGAAGAAGGGAAGAAGCAGTTCTTCAAGCAGGTTTTTGAAGTGTTCAATAGCATGACGTGGACACAACCCACCACTGGTTCAGTGCTTGTTCTTGCAAATTTTGCGTTTTCCATTCAAGGTGCTGATCATGCTATTTATTTTCAACATCTCAGCAACATGTGTGACTTCAAGCATTTGCTGAAGATACACAGCTTTCATCATTACACTACAAATTAAGGGGGGGTTGTTTGCCGCACTATTGCCGGTAACCCACAGTGCAGTTTGCGTTTTGCCGTGCGTTTGCCGTTGCTATTACCGGCTTGCCAGTGCCTGGCAGAAGACGGCAAATCCGTCTTTACCGGCAAAATTTGCAGTGCTTACCGGTAAATAATACGCATGGCCGGTTTTTTTACCGGTAAAGATTTACCGGCAATCGCCGGCAAAGATGAGCCGGTAATGTCCCTGGCAATATATTGCCGGGATTTGCCGGCAATACATTGCCGGCAGTTTCCCCGGTAAAGTGGCCGGCAATATATCGCCACCAATTAGCCACAGCTGCTGCAGCATTTTGTATGGGGCGGCTGTGAGCATGCATGGCACACTTGCAATTTGGCAGTACATTACAGTCACAGGCCACCCAGCATCCTGTTCAAGGGCCATGCATGTAGTAGCTAATCAATAATCACATCACATGGCTATAGCTATATATACAGCGCTGCTATATATAGCTAGCTAGCTACCCCTGAAGTCTCGGTATCATGCACGCAGTAGCTGTTCATGAATTAATCAAGCTTGATTATAATGTATATTG
>JAABUY010004849.1_pt1 | contig 13835 bp, 14 predicted proteins | sample 5560271 | NCBI WGS metagenome assembly JAABUY01 (sample SAMN10711886, study PRJNA513374) | rock metagenome | isolation source: Antarctica rocks | place: Antarctica: Victoria Land, University Valley
TAGAGAACGAGTGTTCTAGCCACTCTAAATTGCTTCAAGAGCTTCGTTTTCATCATCATCTTCGCTACTGCTCTGAGACTCTTCGTGATGACGATGATTATTGTTACGAGTGTATCAAGGCTGAAGCTCTAATCAATTCACAGTGAACGCTAGCGAGTTCACTGCGTATTGATTAAAGCTAGTCAACGATCTAGCCGAGATCTGGCTCAGGTTTGACTCAGATATGACTCAACATCTTTTTCTTTCATCAACATCTTGTTCATCTACATCACATTCTTTTCATGTCACAAACACATTTCTTTTGAATCTAGCGCAGTCTCTGAACATTACATAAATAGAAGCTTTTGTATCACTCTTCTTCTGTATTCTTAATATTCAATTATAGCTATCTTTAAAGATCAAGCACTATCAATTCTGATCTTCATTGATTGTATCATCTAGACATGATTCTGACATTATATTAAGAATTCGTTAATCACACGATACTGATCTCATTACTCATTCAACATACTCATTTAAACAGAACGAGTCTAAAGAAATTCATTTATCTGATGATCGACGATAATCGAAAGATAGAACAACACTAGAGAGTTGAATAAAATCAACGACAAGACTGTTTGAATTGCTAGACTACTTATCGCTCATTAAGTACACAAAGTTCACTCGATTATGAGAATCACGATAAAGAATCTTCGTGAATTGCTCAAGAATCAAATCAATCGATAGATTCAATGATAAAGAATCTTCGTTGTTTGCTAGAGAATCAATCAAATCAACAAACAAATCTCATCTTCTTTGTTGAAGATTAAATCTCATTCTATATGTCTTTCTTCTTCAATCGTCAAGCATCATCATTCATTCAACTTTCTTTCAAACAAATCTCATCATGTTTAGTCATTTATTTACTGAAGAACATTTCAAGAGATTTCAAAATTATTTCTCTCAAATCTTTGATGCTGATTCATCAAAATCATGAATGAAATCATCAAGTGCTGCATCATTCATTCATGAAGATGATGAATCATTCGCTGAAATGATAATACTTCTCATGTTCTACGAAATTTGAAAGACTCAAAGTTTAATTCTTGATGAAGAAACAGATTGACTCTACGAGTTAGATAAACAACAAGAAGACGAAATCAAAGAGTTGAAAACTAGACTTCAAGTTAAAGAAAATACTTCTTCTGACATCAACGTTTCGACGAAGAGCTTGAGTAGCTTGTAAGCTAGTGAGCAACGACATCTGAATCTTAATGCGCTTGAGACGCATATGCTAGCTACTAGAACAGACACTTTTTATAATTCAGCAATTAGCTGATTTAGCAACATAGATCAATCATCAGTCAGTCGTTAGCTGATTAGATCAGCTACAAGCTGATTCAACAGAGTAGAATTCATATCAAGCTATCGTGCGTTCATGATTCTGCGCGATGTTTATCTTAGTAAGCTTCAATTTTACTTCACTCATTTCTCTCATCACAGTTATTCAATTATCGTACATCATGTCTGTCAGTGATCGCGCAGAACTCATCTTTCTACAACATCTACAGTCTTATTTATCATCAGTTTTGATCACAGCAGTCGATCGTGCTCACAGCGATCTCATGTATAATTATCAGTCTGCTCAGTTTCGAAATAGATTGAAACAGATTGATTACACGTCTCTTCTTCTGCGATTGAAGATTTCGACTTTGATTGATCAGAATGCGAAGATCTTTGAGCAGAAGATTGACGAGACTGCAAAACAACTGATGATGAATATATATGATAATTCGATTCAAACATTCAATACTGAGAAGAAATGACATTTCATCGAAATCATCATCTACGCGAAACTCGTCATCAAATCTATTTTTCGCTTGAAAAATTGAATTGAAGCTTTCATTCACTCGAAACATTCTTCTTCGATGACAGAAAAGACATCGATAGAAGAAAAGAGTGCTAATGTACATAGAAAAAGAACATTATTTCGAAAATTTACAGCTTTCTTCAACAAGTCGTGAACTTCTACTGACAGACGTCGTGTGTAATGCGTCAGATGCATTGAAGAATGCATAAAGTAAGTAGAAATTTCGTTCAATGAATGAGCAGACACTATGATTAATAGATTAATTAATTTTAGATTTTCTCATCATTTGAACTATGTAAGTTCTTGTATGTCGCTAGCTGCTACACAATCAATCTCATTGTTTACAGATCTTTACAGTGAAATCTCAGTTGCTTGTTCGTTCTCAATACTCTGTCATCATAGTCATGATTAGACGCTATCGACTGAAATGTTTTGATCATTCATATATGCTTCATTCGACGTGATTATATGCTTTTCATTCATTTTCTTCAATTTATTTCAATCTACTTCAATTTATCTCAATTTACTTTAATTTATCTCAACTTACACAATGTTGAACTTTCTTCATTATCGAGTAAATTTCGTCTTTTCTCGTCTATTTAAACTCGCAAGCTCGTTCGTCTTTCAAGCTCTCTTTTTCAGAAAACTCTCTTCGTATAAGATGTTGAATGTATTTCAGTTGATGTAATTATTCACGTAAAAGAACTTCTTGCTTTCAGTTGATATCAGATGTGTACTTCGTAGTATAGTACTCATATTGTAAAATCGTCGACACTCAAGATATCGAGACTTCTTGACAGTATTCTTCAATCACTGCTTGACTTTTATCATATCATGTAGAGCATCAAATACTTCGTTGTTTTTGAGCTTTAGCAATTCTATTAAAGTCTTCAAGTATTGCACAGATTTCTCATTGTCATCTTGATGAAGTGAATCACGAACAGTGATTATAATTTGTAACTGTCTCATCAGTCTATCATTCAGAGTTTCGACTATGTCAGAATTCTCTTGATCATTCTCAGCATACTCTTGAACATAAACGTAGTCACGTCTTCAATTCAACATTTGTTTCTGTCATGCAGAAGCACATCGAATTCACTTCGATGTAAGCTTCTCAGAGTTTATCGAGTCTTTATCTTTGCATCTTTAGCATTCAATCAATGCATGAACAGAAACGAAGTAATCGTTTATTCAGAAGAAGTCAATTTCTTTTCGATTCATTTGATACTTGTTTGACTTTATTTCTGATTTCTTGCGTCGAGATTCTTTTATAAAAATCGACAATTCATTCAAGAAACTCTCAACATGTGTCGTCTTTGCTATTTCAGAAGCAATGCGTCAGAATTGAAAATTACTAGATCAGTTTCATCGTCGATTTGAATTTATTTCTGACAAATCTCATTCAAGCTGCATTAAATCAAGACTTTTAGAAGACTTTGTAATCATGACTTTCATTCTTTCATCAATCTCTGATCTAAACGTGATTAGATCATGAAGAATGATATCTTTCATTGTCAACATATTGACTCATCAAGTATTGTGATGCAATATCTGCATTTGAAAGTTCTTTCGCTTGTTTGTAAGATCATAATAATCTTTGATCAGAAATTTATGTGTGATCTTCATGTAAGATGTGTCAAAATCATCTGCATCTTCATATCTTCGAATAAAATTCATATAATGAGAGATCACATGAAACTTGAAATAGTTAAAGTTTTCATCATGTCGAAACTGCTTGAATACTTCTTTTAAGACGTTAATTCTGTATATTGCGTTGTTCATGTAACGCAGAGACTCGTCATCGTGCGATCAATATTGAGTCATCATCACGAAGTTCATAAGAGCTCGAGCACAGTACAGCGTATCTGATGCTTTTCTAATCAATAGTAAAGTGACAATTGCAATAAGCTGATGCACTATTGTCTTTTGTTCGATGTTGATTCATTGCTTCACGAATAGAAAGTCGTGAAAACGTCTTAGTTCTGAATATGAAAGAACTACTCGAAATCTTTGATTCAATTGCACGTTATGTGTTGTGTCTGCAATTGTCTGTGAATCACGCTTTCTTTTGAAACTGATTGTCGATGTTATATTCTTGATGATCATCTCAAGTCATTGAATTAGATACATCACTGTGCTCTTCAATAACTGATGCAAGATGTTAATCATCATGATGACGTGAATATTGACAAGTTCATGTTTTCAGACAAAGTTTTGCACTGAGTGTACTCACTTAACATCGCGCTTGATATCTGCTTTAGAGCGTGAATTCTTTTCTTGACGTTTGATTTGAATCAGTGTACTCTCATGTGTTCAAGCTTCTCAGATTGTCTGCAGATTATCGCGTTGATTCGATGAAACGTGACATATAGTGCACTGCTCTTCATTTTTGATTCTCATAATAGTGATTTGCTTTTCATAGTCGATTATAAATTCGACGATGATAGAAAAACACTGTCGAGTATAATCATTTGCACAGCAAACGTGAAACTCTCTTCTAGTTAATTTCTCAAGTGCTAAAGAACGAGAACGTTAGCAAGAAAAACTCTTTATTCGATCAAACAGTTTAAATTCATGTTTTAATATTATCTTCAGTGAGCGATGATATAACTTGCATTTCAGATTTTCATTTGCATGTTTAGTCGAAAAAATAAACTTTAATAGTATAACACTAGATCTATTTTGCTTTCGTTGAGTTGTTCAATTCAGATTATCAATGATAATATATACAGATCATGCGAATTTATTCTTGTGATGTTGAGTTAACATGATTTTATCTGTAGCTAACAGTACTGAAACTATAGTGTTATCTTCAGAGATCAGTGCTTGCGTATCTCATCATCAGATATCGATGTGCATTTTCGTGTACATTCAATTTTCATTGACGTTGTATACTTTGATTGATGCATATTTCAGATTACTTGCAAACGAACGATGTCTCAAGAGAAATTTCAAGACGTTTATCACGTTTCTGTACTGAATCTTGAATATATTTGTTTTGATCTCTGAGTTCATCGATGAGATCTTCAAAGATGTTTCGAATCAACTATCATCAGATATTTCGTGAAATATATTGTGTAGAATGCTTCTAAATTGATCTGCATTCTTGAAGATACAATCAGCATGATGAGTCTTCTGAAACGAGATCTTGAAGTATTGATTAATATCTTCGCTACTGACTTTCGCATTCAGAAATCACTGTGTAAGAGAAAAATCTTTCTCATTCGAAAAGAGAAGTCATTCTGATTGAAGACTGTCATCTAAAGATGATCGTGAATCTTGCTTGAGTTTACTGTAGTTCGAAATGATTCTTATGAATCTGATATATTGTTTTAGCGATTCATCAACGCTTTGTCTCTTTGTATCATTCATCTCATCATAATTGTCTACTTTGATGAATGAGAAAGTACATGACGAATTGATAAATCTTTTGAGATCAAGTGATATTTGTGCAATTGAATTTCGAAAATGCTTCTGATCATCTGAAGCTTCTACGTTTTCTTCTGTACTTTGCTCGAAGTCAGAGATGTCAGTATCGTTCATCGTGATCATTTCATGTCATAAATCAGTCTGAGAGTATTTGCATGTGTCTGTATACTTATTGACTGCTGAGTTCTCTTTTCTTAAATATTTCTCGAAGAACTGCACATCATTTCGCAGCGTTGAACAGTGATTAAAATGATATATCAGACTTCGTGTGATTCTCAATATCATTTCACACGCACGATAGTTTCGCTTCATGCTTGAAGCTGATTTCAATGAAGTAGATTGTAGTAAAAGAGACAACAAAGAGTATTGATTGACGCGTTTGACAAATTGTATCGCGCTGTCGTTATTTCTAATCAAAATCTCTGTCGATACAAGTACGTTGAACTACGAAATGTCAGAATAGCATGCAATACAAAGAATAGAATGATCAGAAATTAATGAGATCTGATATAGCAGTAAAAGTGATAACTTTTGTTTTACTTCTGATCAAGCAATTTGTTTTTTTTTACTCGAAGCTTTCTGATGAAAGCAAATTTCTCTGAATTACAGCGAGTTTAAGATAAATTATCGTAAATTTGAAATGCTTTGCACATCTCAATATTTACATCGAAATTTGTGAGTTGAAAGCAAATTTTCCTAGATTATCATTGATTTGAGATAAATTATCGTAAATTTGAAATGCTTTGCACATTTCAATATTTATCTTGAAATTTGTGAGTTGAAAGCAAATTTTCCTAGATTATCATCGATTTGAGATAAATTATCGTAAATTTGAAATGCTTTGCACATTTCAATATTTATCTTGAAATTTGTGAGTTGAAAGCAAATTTTTCTAAATTATCATTGATTTGAGATAAATTATCGTAAATTTGAAATGCTTTCACAAAATGCTCAATCAGCTAGTATGTCATAGTCATAGTCTCTGCGCTTTGATAACTCTGTAGAATATTAAAGATCATTTTATATAGAGAGAATTTAACGTGCAGTACTCTTCAGATTGATGAGAAGATGAATACAGATAATTCATTGTCAAAGTGTGTTGTAAGCAAATTTGCTCTCACTTAGCATAATTTGCTCTCACTTAGCATAATTTGCTCTCACTTAGCATAATTTGCGACATGAGAACGAAAGTTGATCTTTGCTTCATCTCTAACTTATCAATTCACAATTCTTTGTTCTTCTGATATTCATTGTCGCAATAAGCACTCTCACTCTATCTGTTGCAAAGCTCAATGTGTACATCATCTGTCATCAGCGTGTAGTGAAATCTGTAAGTGATTCAAAATAGAGAAAATGTCACATGTATTTTTATCTCACTTCTCAACATCATGATAGTAATCATCTCACATTCTATCATATGACTTCTAGAAATTTTCAGAACTGACGACAATATTTGCATATCTGCTAGTCTTTCAATATGTCACGAAAACTCAAGTTGATTTCAGATACGCTTGCAGACTTCAACTATGATGAGATTTCGTCGAATTGAATCAAGATAATGATCACTCAAGATCTTGTCATCGATGACGACAAGTATGATGCATTGAAGATACACATTAAACAAATGCTGAGAAACGCGAAATTACTCGAAACATCACTTGATAATAAAATCGAGAAAGAGACAGTCAGAAAGATTGCAATCATCATAGATAATGAATTCTTGCACTCTCTGATAGAAGATCATCAAGTAACATGAAAAGATGCATGTCTTATAAAGTGAGTGAGATGAATAAACAGTAAGAAGAGAGATAGAGCAACAAGCATAAAGACAGAGAGATCTGCTCATCTGATTGAGCAAGCACAACTCAGCTCAGTCTCATCATTCATCTTATCGATGATGATTGACTTTGATTACATGATCTTGACTTCGAACGATACGATGAATAATAAGATGATTCATCATTCACAGCTTTTCGTAGCAAATGAAAAGCAGAGCAATTTCACTCTGAAGAACGTCAATTTCAATAACTATCAAAGACAGCTTGTTAGCGAGACAATGTTCAACTTCGAAAAGAAGAAAATTATCTATGAAGTCAAGAACTTCGAAAAAGTTGAGATCAGAAATGCAGTCAACTTTCATGTTGCATTGACAGATATGACAAAGAAGAGAATATTTTACTACATCTTTCAAGTTCAAGCTATAGAAAAATGTAAGAGAAGTGAACATGAGAATTTCGTGCAGTGTTTGAGCAGCGTAGCTGAAAGTACAAATAACTTCACTTCATTCAAGATCTCATCAGAAGATGAGAGTGAACAACTTATCATGAAGAAGTGAAAGCTTCACAGAGAAGCTCATCTCAATGTTTCGATAGTGACTCTCGAAGTTTTCAACGTCGTCAAGACAGTCAATTTCAATGAATCATTCTCTTTGATAACAGATTCTTTGACAACTAATGATGACTTGAACATGAGAAAAGTGATGAAATACAATCGAGAGCACATTGAACTGTCTTTCGTCATCAACTTTATTGATATCACTCAGACGTAAGTGCGAGTGCAAAGCAATCATGTAGTAAAACATGTTAACTTCATGATATAGATTCAAAGATCTGCAGAAACAACAAGCATGCACTCAAATGAACGAAAATATATTTCTCAAAGTCTCGCAGTTTTGAAAACGCGATCTAAGCTGTACAGACATCGACGATAAGAAAATCGACAAAGATGCAAATGCAGATCGAAATGTGCAAGTAGAAAGTATGATACGAACTCTATTATTCATACAAGCGTTGAGAATATATTGATAACTTCATGTTGAAAGAATGATTCAATACGAAGAATTTCAATGTGATCAGATGAGAATGAGAAAGATAAGTCTTCTTCGCTTCTCGAAGTTACAGACAGAATAACATATTTACTTTTCTTCATTCACAGATCATTCAAGTCATAGAATTGATAGTGATGAAGCGCTGACTTCATCTTACTCATGTGAAAGTCAGTCTCTCTTGTGAGAAGCTCAATGATAAACATCTGCTCGTTGAATCTCAGAAATTTTCTCAGAATCTTGAGATGAAATGTTTATCAGATGAGTCATGATCAATGATCTGTTTCTGCATGAAGAGCAGTTTCACAACGACGCTAGAATCAAATCTTGAATTGATTCTGATTCTGCTGTCTTCGATCTTGATATCGAATTGATAGAGTGAATTCGCAAAGACATTGACATCTGTGTCACGTCTTGACATCAAACTGTATGTGAATCATCGCTCTGAAAAGAACAAGCTTCTCTTAGAAGATCGCTTGCTGTTTCAAGATCGAAAAAAGATAGAAACAGATGAGAATAAGATCGACGTGACAGTGACAACTTTCATAGAAGAACAGAAATGACTTGTAGTGCTGACTGAATCAAAGTCGTACGAGACACATGTGAAGTGTATCATTGTCAATCAAAGAGATGTTTGAAATGAAATTGACAGAAGTAAAAGAAGAGTAACTCTGTATGATTCGCGAACATGCTGAGATCGAATACTAAAAGATGAATTTCACATAAAGAAGAGCAGAGATTTTAAAATCATAAGCATTTTACGAGCATTCAAACATCACATGCACTTCGTACTGTGAGTCTATTCAAACACATCTTTTGAGATCTTATCAGATGATTTAAATCACTATGTGAAGATTCTGAAGTGCTCTGATAAATGAAAGAATGAACACATTCTAAAGTCAAGTGATTCAGAGAAAGTGCTATCATGAGACAAATCGATGTTCAACGCATTAAAACGTAAGCATGATGTACAGATGAACGATGAACTGCAGAAAATCGCAAGAAAATTTGATAGACTTCTCACTCTTCTTATGATTCGACGTCTATCATCAATGAATTGATTCGACGCTCTCTGCATGAAGCTATCTTCTCATGAGATGCAAGATGTAAACTGTTCGATCATCGAGAAGTATAAAGAAATGCACGCGAGACTCGAGAGCAAGACTGCAAGAAGTGTAAAAGAAGAGCTGCGAGTACGTGTTGATGATTGAATATCAGATGACAAGAAGAAATCGATGTCTGTGTTCTCTTTCTTCAACATTGTTCAGATCTCATGACAGATGAGACTGTGTATTACATTTTCATATCTTGTTGAATTGAAGACAAAGCACGATTTGATGTTTATTTGAACTGAACTTGTTCGTAATAAATGATTGACAGTTGTCGATAACTGTTTCTACGATGATAATATCAAGAAACTGTATGAATTAAGCAGCAAGTTACAGCGAGTCATGAAGATATTGAACAAATCTATAGTCATCAAAGACGATCAGAGAAAGAGAATTCTGATAATGTTCTTCTCTTCGATCATAATGAAGATCATCTGATTGATACATCTACTTGAATTCTCTTGATCATAATTTCTATGTTTTGCATCATGCATGATGTTTTCAACTCGTTGAATGTCAAGTATATTTGTTTCTTTACTAACAACGAGCTAGTTTCTTATCAAGATTCGTGAAATGAACGTTGCATTCTTTCATAGTGATCTAAGTCTTGAAAATCGACAAAGCTTGATTGATAGTTTTCAAGACATGAAAGAGAATGATTTTGATTTCAATATTCTGATTGAAACTACTGAAGTTCTAGAGACAGATTACACTCTTCATTGTGCATTTCAAGTGATACTGATGAAGCTCAACTATATGATCTGAATGAAACAGCAGACTTTTTTTCGAATTAGTAGATATGATCAAATCGCGAAGAAGACGTAAGCATGTCGATTTTATACTTTGAAATTCGATGTCGAGAGACTTATTAAAGATCATCAGATGCAACGTCAGATCTTTCAAAATGATACATATGATGATAGTAAAGTGAAAGAAATGAGTGATGAGAAGATGAGAAAGAATAATCAGATAGTAAAGACTATATGAGAAACTTTAGTTTAGTGCTTTTGCTTCATAGTCTGTTAACTGTTATCAGCGAGTTGTTGTTAGTTATTTCAGTCAAAAGAAGTAATCATTGACAGCAGAAGCATAGACATGATGACATAAGTAATAAGATGCTGTGTTTTGAAAATATCGAAAATGCGAAGAAAATAACATCATGTGTATATTTTCACTGTCGTAGAAATATGACAATTTATCATTTTTTACTCTGATTATTCAGATGATTTATCTTGTCAGATGATAATTTATCATTTCTTATTCTGTTTTTACATTAGCAATGTGTTTTCTAGATATTCTAGAAATCACTAGAATCAAACTCACGTAAGACTTACGACGCGACTGTAACACAACTAAAGCTACGTCTCTTTGTATTCATCAGATTATTATCATCAAGTCTTTTAATTATCAACACAACTTTCGTGATCACACTCTGTAATAGTCATAGAATTCAAGTGTAATAGAAATCATTAGTCTGTCTTGAAATCGAAATAATAGCATCTCATTTCTGTACATTCTTCGTTGCATAGACAACATTGCATCTGTATCACATTCATGTTTCTTTTAAGTCTTTGATGCTCTTCAAGACTCACTGCGATTCTGTTGCATAAGAAAAATCAACATGTTCAGTACAAGATCTTCAATGATCTTCTACAATGAATTGCAGCGACATAACTGAATCAGAAAGATGATGCAGAAAGACTTAATGATCGATGACAACAAATGAAGTGAGATCGTAATGACAATGAAGAAGAAAATGATATCTTCAAAGATATATGACATAAAACTTGATAGTGAGCTGACAAAGAAAAAGCTTTGGACAATGACTGCAAAGATTATCGTCATCTTCGACAAAGAGATTGAAAGCATATCACAGAATTGACTGCACAAGACATTGATGATCATGACTCAGTAATTGAACAACAACGAAAGACGAAGAGCATAACATCGTAAGCGAACACATGAAAACATTCAGTGTCAAAGAAAGTCGCAAGAAGAGATTAGAGATGACAATGCTGATTAACTATCATTGATGTCGTGAAATGTTACAACGTTGCTGACGATGAAGAAATCAGATAATCAAACATCATTGATGAGTTCTATTCACTTAACTATGAATAAAAGACAAGAAGAGATCAATCTGCTGAACATGCAATTCGAAGAGTACAAAAGATTATTGATCGAGAAGAGAATTTACGACGTGACGAAGAATAGAATATTTTACAACAGTGAAGATATGAGATGAATTGAGATTGAAAATGAGCGATGCTGACAGACTGCGTTGATAGAAATGACAGCAAAGAGCTGCTGTTGCTTTCAATTCATCATCGATCAACTCTCTTCAGATCAGTAACTAGAAAATTGTAAAGACTATATTAATTCGTTTACTGACTTTGAAAGTAGTAGAATCAATCTTCGTTACTTCAACATCTGAGAATACGCTCAAGTCATCAATCAAACGTTGCAAATTGCAATCACGAAAGATCTTGAAAAGAAATGCAATAGCTAGATTGAGAAAAACTACACGCATGCAGAACTCGAGAACGAAAATTCAAGAAGAATAGAAGAATAATTGAAAGCACGCGTTGACACTCTGATTTCATTAACAACAAAGATCATGTCTGTGCTATACAAGCTCATGAAGAAGATTTCATGATCGATGAGCGAAAGTTCTATTACTTTTTGAACTAACAATATTTGCAACGTTTCAGTTCTAAAGCAAAGTCTTTAATACATCGTCAGCGAAAACTTGCTCTTTAGCAACGATGATTTCGCGAAGAAGAAGTGATTGACACTCATGAAAGAGACACTCGATCGTCAAGAGATCTCTCAGTAAACATTGCTCAGTCTTTGTCAAGATCTTCAGTGATGAGATTGTCATCTGCGATGTCTGCTCTACAGACTCTTCGTTCAAGCACGACTAATTCTTTGAACGAAGATCGCGAGTAATTTCATCGATGAAACGAGATTTCTGTCAATATTAGAGAGCTTAGATAAATTGATGCAGTCATGAGTAGATTGATTTTCAACGCTCTAAAATGCAAGCAGAGTGTTAAGATGAACGATGATCTACAGAAAATCATCAGAAGATTTGATAGACTTTTCACTGTGCTCATGATTCAATGACTATCATTCATGAATTGATTCAACACGTTGTGTACGAAGCTATCTTCTCATGAAGTGCAAGACGTGAACTGTCTCATTGTTGCAAAGTATAGAGAGATGCAAGCAGAACTCAAGAACAGAACTACAAGTGTGAGAGTGTACTCAATGATAGACTGAGAATCGAATTTAAATATTAACGATGATTTCAAGAATCGAAGTTTCTGTCACAAATGTCACGATTCTTCAGATGAATTCTGAGTAATCAGCTGTCTTCATGTCTACTGCAGAGAGTGTCTTAACGCTCTCGTCTACGAAGTCATCAAGCGTGATGAAGAGCAAACTGCATGTTTAGATTGTGACAGCATTTATATCAAGTCTCGATCGTGCAACGAGTTAAAAGAATTGCAGATGAATGTCAAAGACAGTGAGAGAACTTTCTCATGCACTCGCAAAGATCTCGAACAAGATCTCAAATGAATCAATTTCAACGACTCAATTCTTTCATCTTCAAAAATGATAATGATGCAGATGCAGATTGAGCTGTGATTGACGAAGAAGTTGAACAAGAAGATCATCATTTTCACTCAGTTTCACATGCTGTAAGCTCTCATCATGTCATGAGTTCTCTGACTTGAGAACAAGCTAATTACAAAACAGCATGAAAGTGCTGAGTCATCTCTTTCAACAGCGCGACTGAGTCTTTGTCAACTATCACGACAAAATGAGTCAGAAAGTTCGCGATCATGTCATCATCACATTTCGCGACGACTCGATCATGAAGATCATGATCATCTTTCTCAAATGCAATGATGTTGAACTCAATCTCATCATGATTTTGCGCGTCATCTGCGTCGATCTGTGATGAAACAGCAACGTGAAATAACAAGTCTTCTGTCACGTCTTTCACATTGATCAGTTCTTTGAAATCTTCATCATTCATCATGTCGTTTAAAACAGCATTAATGAGAAACTGATCTTGCACATCATCTGCGTTGATCTGTGATGAAACAGCAGCGTGAAACAACAAGTCTTCTGTCACGTCTTTTGCATCAATCAATTCTTTGAAATCTTCATCACTCGTCTCGTCATCAAGAACAGCATTGACGAGAAACTGCAGACGCTGCAGAACAGCAAGCATGAGATCATTGACATCATCATTGACAACGTCAAGATGCTGAATCAGCTGAGCTTGACAAAGCTGATGCAACTGTTTGAATTAATGAGTGTCAAAGAGTGTCATGATTTTAGCATGTGTTACTTGAAAGATGTTGAAAAAAGAGATGTTAGATCACTTAGATGATGTTGAACAATATTATAGATGATGATAGATGTGAGATTATCAGTGATGTTATGAGAGTTTCTTGATACAAATGATACTCAGCGTTCATGAAGTATAAGAACATCTGAATGATCTCTTTCTTTTCTTTCTTCTTCGTGCAACGTCTTGTATCTAAAATCTAGTTATTAGAATTTCATTCTGATTTCATTCAGCTCTCAGTTCGTGACATTACGTTGCATC
>JAABUY010004851.1_pt1 | contig 13832 bp, 9 predicted proteins | sample 5560271 | NCBI WGS metagenome assembly JAABUY01 (sample SAMN10711886, study PRJNA513374) | rock metagenome | isolation source: Antarctica rocks | place: Antarctica: Victoria Land, University Valley
GTGTTCTACGAAATTTGAAAGACTCGAAGTCTAGCTCTTGATGAAGAAACAAATCGACTTTATGAGTTAAATAAACAACAAGAAGACGAAATCAAAGAGTTGAAAACTAGACTTCAAGCTAAAGAAAACACTTCTTCTGATTTCATTTACTCTGAGCGTTCTAAATCTCAAAAAATACCTGATTCTTCGCTATTTACTGATGAAAAGAACTCTACTTGAGAGAATTGATACGGAAAAATTCAGAATAAACTAGAGATCAACGTCGATCTCTTTTCTAATGAACGATTTAAATTGAGCTATGTACATTCTAGATTATTCGATGACGCAGTTGAGATCACTTAGACTAGACGCGAACGTGACTGTGTCAATCTTTATAGAATCGTCGATGATCTTTTGAAAGAGTTAGCTCAGTTGTTTGATGATTCAAATAAGAAAGTCAACTTTCGTAGAAAATACTACAACTTAATTCAAGAATTCAAGAAATTCAATGAATTCTATACTCAGTTTCAACATCTATCTTTCTATCTAAACTATCATGAGAAGTAACTGATCACTGATCTGAAAGATAAAATTCATTCTCGTCTTCAATTCATTTGAGTAGATCAACTAGTTCAATCTGATTTTCTAAAGAAAATTCATTTCTATCTGATTCATTTGAATAATGATCAGCGAGTCATTCGAAAGATCAAGAACAAGATTAAACGCGTCAATGATCTTTCTAAGACTATCTTTCATAAATCGACTGTTATCACTCAGTCAGTTGATCACGCGAAGTCTGATCAGCTAAAGTCGCGCGACGCGATTTTAACTAGCGTCAAAGAAGCAGATATTCTAGTCGAAAGCTGTTTCATATGTCATAAATCAGATCATAGCTCTAAAGAATGCTTCAATCATTCTACTAGAATCAATGCAGTGAACAATGAATATGATCGCTTCGATTTTGATTCAAATTTCGATTCAAAAAACTAGTCATTTCTTCAAAAGTCATCAAAGAAGTAGAAATTATATCTTTGTGCAAACTAGATGAAATTCTATCGAAAGAAAATTACTTTGAAAAGTTATTTCTAATTGATGCTCATCTCATCTCTCAGAATTGATCTTTCAATCTTCGTTTTTTAATAGACAGTGATTCAGTCATCTACACGATCATACATTCTAATTTAGTCGATAAAGTATGCAAGAAACTGAAAATTCAATCTATATCACTGACAAAAGAGAAGCTAATAAGAGATTATGATGAGAAAATATTTAAGAAGATCATCACTCATAAAATTCTATTCAATCTCGTCATCAAAAGTCATAAGAAATTGACTGTATCAATGTTGATAGTTGATATCAATCATCATGAAGTCATATTGAGTAAGCTCTGAATGAATAAAAACGAAATATTACTGAATATGTGAAACGACGTCATTGTTTTTTCGAATCAATTGAATACTTTTATTTCGATTTTTTCGATTCTTCTCAATTCAAAGCACTCAAGTTGATCGTGATCATCTTCGCTCTTTTCAATCATTCAGACTAAGATCTCTATGATGCTCAAATGATTCATTCGAGAAGAGTCATTCTTGATTCAAAGCATAGATGCAGCTTCGTTCAAGACACTGTTGAATTGTTCAAAGAGAAACAAGATCGAGATCTTTGCTCTATTCATGATGAACATCAATAGAAAAATCGCGTACAATACTCAGTGCGATTTGAACGCTCTAAACATCTCTTCAATCAATGAAATGACTCAGAATTTGAAAGATATTAAAGCGAAGCTGTCATTGAAATATCATGAGTTTCTAAATGTTTTTGATCGAGCTCAATCAAATAAACTACTCTCTTATCACTTCTATGATCATAAAATTGAGCTCATCAATGATTCAACGTTCTCTTGCTGTCGAGTTTATCAAATGTCTTCTGTCAAACTTCTGAAAGTAAAGAAGTACTTAAACGAGAATCTGTCGAAGAAATTCATCACTTCTAGTCAGACTCTCTATTTCTTTCTCGTTCTATTCGCTTTCAAAGCAAATGAAGATCTTTGATTCTGTGTGAACTATCAAAAGCTAAATGTCATTTTCAAAAGAAATAGATATTCTCTATCGTTGATAGACGAGATCATTGATAAAATAGTGAGTTGCAAGTATCTGACTAGATTGAACATCATATCAGCGTTCAACAAACTTCAAATGCATCTCGATAACGAGAATTACATCACTTTTATCACTGCTTTAAAAGAATATAAATACAAGATACTATCATTCAAACTGATTAATGAATTGATCTTCTTTCAGCAATATATGAATGACGTTCTATGAAACTTTCTGAACGACTTTTGTCAAGTCTATCTAGATGACATTCTCATCTATAGCAAAATGAGAAAGAAACATAGAAATCACATCAAACTAGTATTGTGTCGACTACGCGAAGCTGAACTGCAGATGAATATTCAAAAGTGCGAATTCAATGTAGAAGAGACTGTCTTTCTAGAAGTCATCGTATCAGAACTAGATCTTCATATGAACTTTAGTAAAGTGACAGTTATAGTCAGCTGAATTACTTCGATCAATCTAAAAGAAATTCAAAGCTTTGTGAGATTTGTTAACTTCTATCATTGTTTCATTAAGAACTTCTCGAAGCTAGTCAAATCATTCACTCAGCTGACTAGAAAGAACACGTCTTTTTTTTGAAACGAGATCTGTATTCAAGTCTTTGACAATCTAAAGAAACAAGTCAGCTCAATCTCAGTACTTTGTCACTTTGATCTCAAACGACAAGCTATTCTGAAGATTGATGCTTCAAACTATGTAAAAGATGAAATACTATCTCAGTATAATGACGAGAAAGTTCTTCATTCGATGATCTTCTACAGCAAAAGCATGATTTTCGCTGAAATCAATTATCACATCTATGACAAGAAATTGCTAGTCATTATTCGATGTTTTGAACACTGATGATTTGAGCTGAAATGCATTGAACTACTTATTCAAATGTTCATCGATCATCAGACTTTGAAGATCTTTATGAAAAACAAACAGTTGAGTCAACGACAAGTTAACTATCTAAACATTCTATTGAAGTTCAACTTTCAAATCATCTTTAGATCAGGCAAAATGAACACTAAAGTTGATGCTCTAATCAGAATGCTTCTAATGAACATCTCTAAATCAGCTCAGCGTCTTGAAGATCATTTTCAGACTATTTTGACTCTCGATAGAATCGATGTTTTATCTATTGAATTGAAAGCAAATCTTTATCAACGAGTACAAATGATCAATCAAACAGATGAGCTCTGCAACAAATATAAACAAGCTATGAATGAAAACAAGCTCAAATTTCATATCACTAAACTGAAGAATTGCAAAATCATTGATGACGTTCTATTTAGAAAAGATCTACTGTGAGTTTCTGAGAACATGCACACGAAATTACTACAAGAAGTGCATGATCAATCTTCAATCTCTCATCTCGACAATAGATGAATCATCAATCTAGTTCAGCGTTTCTACTATTGATTCAATCATCGAGCTACTATTCGACGATACATTTGAAACTGTCATGCTTGTCAGCGAAGCAAAGTCTCTAGAAATAGCATCAATGAACTTCATCATTCTCTCTCAATTTCACAGAAACGCTGAAAAGATATAGCTATGAACTTCATCACTGAACTATCTTTGTCAGAAGACTATAATGTCATTTGCATAATTATATGTCATCTAATCAAAGAACATCACTATGTTCTCTGTCATTGAGAAGATGATGACATCTTAGTCGAAGAAACAATTTGAATCATGCTATGAAACGTCTATCGACTGCATGATCTACTCAGTTCTATTGTTTCAGACAGAAACTCTCAATTCATATCGACTATGTGAAAAAGTCTTTGCAAACGACTGAGAATCACAGCTAGTCTATTCACAGTCTATCATTCTGAGATCAATGATCAATCGAAACGAGTCAATCAAGACGTCGAACGCGAACTTAGAATCTACTGCAATTACATGCAAGATGACTGAGTCAAATAAATATCTATGATGAAATTCAGTGACAATTCAAATATCTTCTCGATCTCTTCAATGACTTCTTTCTACTTCAATAAGAGATTTCACTCTCGAATGAGTTTTAATTCAGATACGACTGACTATGAAACAACTCATGAACGTCTTGAAGCTAGAAAAGTTTATGATATTGTCATTCAAATGAAAGAGCTACTGAACTTCAATCATCAACAATTAAAAAAGACGAAGCTGATCATCGAAGTTCAGATCAATAAACAAAAACGAGACGTCACATATGAAGTAGATGACTGAGTTTGACTATCTTTCAGAAACGTCAAGACAACGAGACTCTGCAAAGATTTGAAAGATAAACAGCTAGATCTTTATCAAATCACTGTCAAAGTGAGTATCTTCTATCATCTTCATTTATCAGTCAGCATGAAGCATCTGCATTTGATGTTCAGCTCGAAACTACTGCGATCATATTCAGAAGACTTTCTATCAGAACAGCATTCAGAATCATTCAGATCAATCACTATTGAAAACGATGAACATTGAGAGATAGATGATATATTGAACTTCAGACGCTATCAAGATCGAATACAATACAAAGTCAAATGAACAGATCTAGATAGAAACGATGAATGATACTATGTCGATAAAGAAAAATTCAATGACTCAGAAGAAGTTTTGAATGAATTTCATAAGTTATATTCAAACAAATCGCGCTAAATATCGAAATAACTATCAACAAAAGTGAGCAAATAAACTACATTCATGCGAACATGAATTTTCGAAGAAAAAATAATGTTACGAGCGTATCAAGATTGATAAGATTGAACAAGACTGAAGTTTTAATCAATTTGCAATGAACGCTAGCGAGTTCTCTGCGTAATAATTAGAACTAATCAGCGAGCTAGTCAGATTTGATTCAGATTTGACTCAAATATGATTCAATTTCTTTTTTCTTTCTTAACACTCTTTTCTTTCACCAATATCTTGTTCATCTACATCACATTCTTCTCATGTTACAAACACATTTCTTTTGAGTTTAGCGCAGTCTCTGAACATTACATAAATAGAAGCTTTTGTATCAATCTTTTTCTATATTCTTAATATTCAGTTATAACTATCTTTAAAGATCAAGCACTATCAGTTCTGATCTTCATTGATTGTATTATTTAGACATGATTCTGACAATTATGCTATGTGTATCGAATGAACAAAACTCTCTAAGAGAGAAAATCACTCATTAACTACATGATGACTTTACATCGTTGAAACAATAAGATTGACATTATATTATCAGTAATGAATCTATAGCTTCTATTTAGCATGTGATGCTCAAGTAAAGTCTTGATAAAAGTGTCTGTGCTGTTTAATTATGATGCATCATCTTTGCTTTGCTCTTTATTGATGATATTCTATACAAACGATGTTTCAATTCAATTCTTGATTCAAAGATGAAAGATGTTTTCTTTGCATTCATGATGCTCATGATTATAATGTTGAAAACTGCGTTCTCTTGCTCAATGATTGTCATTTATTGAGCAGAGAAAAATGTGATGAAAGAGAAATGTGTATGATGAAAAGATAGAGTGTGATTGTATTAAATAACTTTATTCTGCTCTTGATTTGACTTATATTATGTAAACGTTAAATAGATTGTTAATATAGATGTGCAATTGCAATCATTTAATGCATGATTCTGATTGATAGTAAAGAATGCATTCTGATTATTTTCATGAGTTCTCAATTTTTCACATAGATAGATATATGATTTAACGTCAAGTAAAAAAGATGAGTTCAAGTTTTTTCAGTATATCAACGTGATCAACAAGTCATTACTTCTTTGAGCACTGTAATCATGACTTTCAGACTCATCATCTGAAATGACTATTTTATCTGATATTTTTTCATTAATTATTTGATGATACTGTCGATGTGATGAAGATGTTTTGATATCAACGTAGTTGATGAATCGCAAATTCTTCAATCACTTGTAATCACAATTTGCAGACTCTTCATCTGAGTTGTCTTTTTCATTAGCAGTATCTTTTCATTTCTTACTGACATCAACACGTCATTAATCTTCTTCGTAGATTGATTGTGACTGTTAGAAGAAATGTTGTTGCATGAATGAAAACTCTGCATGATGACTTTTCTGATCACGTAACATTTTAACATCATTCAAACTGCATCAAATTAAGATTTCTTGATTCTTCTGACTTCTATTTAAACACAGAATAGAATCAAAAGATTCATAACTGACATCATGTACAGATGAATCTCATTGTCAGTCAAAGAACTATTTAATGATTGCTTATTTTCATGAATCATTATAATCAATCAGATCAAGAAATTGATGACTTCATTATTTATATTTATGCTTAAGATTCAGCTTCAGTTATGCAATTGACATATTTGCAAAAATATTCAAGCATGAATAGTTAAATTCAAAGTTGATTACTTTTTTGAACATCATGAAGAAATCAAGAATGTTACATGACAGTGAGTGAAATTCAATATTACTATTGAGCTGCAAGTTAATTAAGCAGCATTGCTGATGTTATTACATTCATTTGATCAAGATTACTTCTGAATTGATTAATACTTTAAGAAAAAACAGATGATTTTATGTTATACATGATGATATTGTAATTTTAAAACAGTGATTTTACAATGAAATAAAAGTTTTCATTTTATTTTCAAGATCATCATGAATTCTCAGATGTTTTTAAAAAACATCATTAAATTCATGAAGTTCAAGTTAAAGTTATGATATTGCTTCATTCATGAAATTGATGATAAATCTCGTATAAATAGATTTCAAGTCGTTGATTTTGAAGCATTTCAATTGCTTATGAATCATGTGATTATTTGAGTTCTAGAAAAGATCAATTCTGAATGAATAACAGTCAAGAAACTCATTATTCAGTCAATTATTGCAGATTCATGTAACTGTGATATTTACATTAAGTATGAATTTCTCTGCAAACATTATTTCTTACACATTTGCATACAAGAATTTTCAATCTCAATATCACTTCTTCATCTTCATTGACAACTAAATGAATCTTTTATAGCATTGAACAACTGACAGATTAAATACTATGATAATTTCATCAATTTGAATGATGCAAATTCAATAAAATATCATGATGTTGATAAGAATGAATTTCTTCATGCAGCAGTCAGCTTGCAGAAGCTGCATCAGAAGTTATTACATCAGCAGATTAATCTTTTAATCAATCAGCTGTTTATCTTTCATGTTAACATGACTGTCATACATGAAAGACTGCAGAAGATGAATCAGAGACTTTTCATGATGCTTTTAAAATCATCTTCTACAAGAAAAGAAATTTAAGCTGAGTTTCGTTAAAAGAAGAAACATGATAGAATTAATGCTAGACTGGTCGCGTCAAGTCGAGTCATCGAGGTCAAACCGGGTTCCCGACTCGTCAAGACTCGATTCGAGTCAGAATTCTTGGCCTGAGTATTCGAGTCGGATCGAGATGTTCGGCTCGAGTATTCGGGCCGAGTCAGAGGGTTGAAATCGAGTATCGATCCGGAATTCCCGACCCGGCCCGTCAAGACATGAAGATAGGTAGGTAGATATCCTATTATGACTCCCTATTATGGCTCCCTACCATGACTTTCTACCAAATAGCCTCCATGTTTCCCTACCATAGCTCCCCTTCATAGCTTCCTACTATAGCCCCCTACCAAAGCTCTCTACCAAACGGCCTTCATGTTCCCCTTCATGTTCCTCTTCATGTTCCCCTTCATGTTTCCCTTTATGGCTTTCTACCAAAAAGGTAATGCAAAAAGGTAATGCAAAGGCGAAAAACCGGAAAAAATTCTATATTTAGCCCTCTTGACGTAATTTTCGATTCCTTGGCGAGTCGGATCAGGAACCCGGATCGAGTATCGACCCGGGATCGATATCAGGCCGGGTCAGAATGTTGGAACCGAGTATTCGAGCCGAGTCAGAAGGTTGGTACCGAGTACTCGGGCCGGGTCAGAAGGTTGGTATCGAAACTCGGCCCGACGGTCAGTCTAATCAATGCTTAAGCTTTGACTGCAGCGAAAGCAGCTGAGCGAAATGCTAAGCAACGAGATGCTAAGCAAAGAGATAAACAAAAGAAAAACAGTGAGACTGCTAAGCAAAGAAGTAAACAAAAGAAGAACAGTGAGACTGAGAACAGTGAGACTACAGTCTCACTGTCATTGAACTTTCTCTCAGTCTTCGCTTCATTCTTCATCATTATGATGTTCAAGCTTTGAAATAAATCGAAAGGTGATAAAAATCTTACATCGACTACTACTACTACTACTACTACTACAACTTTCAACGAATCTTTATTCTCTTTCATCTCATCTGTGATGATTAAAACAACTAAATCTGATCGTGCAGTGAAGAAAACAACTGTATGAAAGCAGAAGTTTCAGTCTAGACGTCGTTCTCGTGATTCTACGTTGAAGATAGTGACTTCGAAGTCAGTGAGAAAGAAATCTAAGCCTAATTTGGTGACGGCAGCAACATTGAATGAAAGGAAGTCTCAACAAAAGAGAACGCGTCGCTTTGTTTGTTGACGATCGCGCTTCCAAGCTAGAACTACGTCATACATTATGTCAAGCTTAAAACCCCGAGATATCCAACACGCCAACTTAATCTATCTTCAATTATCGTAGGACAAGTAGTACTACTACAGTCAACCATGACTCCAAAAATATCTGAAGCGCAATCTCATGCTGGGCCGTTGCAAGACAAGGACGCAAACACCAATACTCCCGTCAAAGGTACGAGGATATCACTACAGTGGCTTCTTACCGTCAACCAGCATATCGAGCAAGACCAGTTACTAAACAATTGCCAGGAGCTTCCGACATTGCAAAGAATGCCAATGGTAAGAAGCGCGGCCAGCCTGACCACGCAATCAACAACAACGAGAACGAAAATCCACCAAGCGCAAAGAAGCAAAAGCAATCTCCAACCGCAAACTCTGGCAAGAAGGTTGACGCCAAGAAAACCGATACCAAAAAGGACTCCTCCAAGGATGAACCATCCCTTGAGGACCTCTCGGCCATCAAGCTCCCCAATGGAGACCAAGGCCAAGTCCCCATCTTCGACACCTGTGATGACATCCGCAAAAAGATCAATGACCACCTCCACCGCCTCCCCCACGCTACCCAAGCCGCCTTTGCCCGCACATTAACAGCCATGCTTCCCGGCGACGAGAAGGTCGAGTCTCGCCACCTGGCCACATTCCTCAAAGGCAAAGGTCCCCAGGAGGGAGGGCAGAGCCCGGCCTTTTACGCCGCCTATGTTTATTTTGAGAAAGTGAGGGTGCTGCACGGCAAGGCGAAGAGTAAGAAGAGGCAGGATATGGAGGGCGCGTGGGAGGGGGAAGGTGGGTTCCCGCGGAGGGGGACGCATAATTTATATATTACTTGTGTTGGGGGGGAGAGGCCGAGTTTTGATCGATTGGGGCAGCTGAAGATTACGGGCAATCCGGATAGGCCAGGGATTAGCAGGAAGAAGGTGCATTGAGCGGTCAAGGGAAGGGGGCTTAGTAGGTCCAGCGAAGGAGGGCTGAGAGGGACAGGAGACAGCAGTGGGGATGTGCGATAACTGGAAGAGTGTAATAGCAGGCTATTTGTACGATAATAAGGGACCGTTGTGAGCATGCATCCCCGATCGTGAAAAGCAAACCTTCAAGTCTCGTTCAACTTTCAAGATATCTACAACCTTACCCTCCCGTTCTGTTTCCGTTACCCATATGTCGTCCTCTCCCATCCATTCATCCACCCGTCCAACCATTCAATCACCCCCAACCCTTTTCGAATCTCCCTCGCTCTGGACCCCAAGTACCCCTGAACCACCCAAAGACCAAATCACACCTCAAACACACCACCACATTCACTCCCAATTTCCTTCCTAAGCTACGGACCTATTGAATTCTATTTCTTGTTGGAATTTCAGGTGTGATTTGGTTGGTAATCTCCGCCCTATAGGGCTGGGGCCCGCTAGTAGAGTTTCACCTTCCACCTCCTCCTAGATTGACTCCAATAAAAGCAATAACTAAAATATCAATATGCCCACATATGATCTCGTTTTCCAACATTTCTGGTTTCGAAAAACAGAACAAGAATAAAATACAAGAGCCGCAAGTTGATAAGGAGGACTCTAGACCAAAAGCGGACAGCCTAATTCCGACAACATCTCGGTGTCTAGAGCTTTTGACCGGCATCGACTACTATCAGATGCTTATCATTTTGGCTTCCGAGCTACCCATGGTCCAGAGGGTTGTTATTGCAACTCGACCTTCAATGGAGGTTAACGATGCCACAAAGATATTGCCGGGAAGATCCCTCACTTGTTGCAAGCGGGGTCAATTTACGAGTCGTGTGTCCTGGTTTTCCGGCCAAGACGAAGAACATGGCTTCCCGCTACTTCGGCTCCCTGATCGAGCTTCCCTTATCAATTGTCGTCTCATAAGAGAACCCGTTATTTACTGATATACGCGCTGCTTTTCTCCATACGCTTAAGACTTTTATTCTTTCTCTCTCGTCTTTAGTCCAGCAATCTAGCGTTAAACCTCTCTCCTCAGACTTGATCGGCTTTCGTACACTGTTCCGACCAGAGCCATGGCTGCGGAAATATCTCCGGGCATTGAGAGGTCTTCAGACCCAAGATGAATGGCATTGACGAAGTTGAGGTTGCCCCTGCCAGAAGAGGCCAGATGCCCGAATGCCTTCGCCAGTACTCCCCGGATGAAATTGCGCTTCAAGAGCGAAAGCTGGTTCGCAAGATTGACCTTCGATTAATGCCAGCCATGATTATCATATATATCTTAAATTATTTGGATATGTCTATTCGCAATCTATCCCGGCGTTACCTTGAATAGACATTTACTCTAACCTCGTCGATAATAGGAATGCTATAGCTGCAGCAAGGCTGGCGTATCTAGAAGCAGAATTGAAACTGACAAGCATTCAGTATCAAGCAAGGTTTCCCCGGCCCTTCAGCGTCCCCATTGCTAACCTTACGTGTAGACCTGTGTCAGCATTCTCTTTGTTGGGTGCGTACTAGCCACTTTTTGTCCGACTTGAAAGATATATGCTAACTGCCTTTGAAAGTATATCCTGATGCAAGTGCCATCGAATCTTTTCCTCGACAAGATCGGGAAACCTGCTTTATATTTGCTAACTTGTATGATTCTATTGGTAAGCCACAAGAATTCCACAAGCCTCCCTTTTGCCAGTCCTAAATGGTTGACGTTTGTTTCGAGGGAATCATCTGTGGTTACAGTGGTGCTGCATAAGGCTACAGTGGTCTGCTTGTCACTCGCTTTTTTCTTGGATTCATCGAAGCGGCTTTTTTCGTGCGTTTCTCCTTGAAAATGCCTATCTCTTTAAAATTACCAGTCTCAGCCTGGATGTATGGTCACATTAGCGTCTTGGTACGCACGTAAAGTACTCTCGCTTCGTACCGCGCTTCTTTACAGTGGATCCCTCTTGTCTAGGGCCTTCTCTGGACTGATCGCTGCGGGAGTTACTCGAGGCATGAATGGCGTACGCGGTATTTCATTTTGGAGGTGGTTGTTTATATTTGAGGTACACAATGGCTCAGTATAATCTCTTTCTGTAAATGACACTTAAATGATAGGGCTCTCTCACAGTCGCCGTTACTTTTGGTGTTTATATTTCCTTCCCAATTTCCTAGCCAATACCAAAGGGATCTCCGAGGAGCAGAGGCAGCTAGCCTTGTGGAGGCTTCAAGAAGTGGAAGACTGGCTTACACGAGAAGAACAATGCTCCATCAAGGAATTTACAGACACGGTTCATAATTACAAAACGTGAATATTGGTGCTCCTGGTTGCGGGTGCTGTCTCGAGTAGCATAATCAACAGCTTCTTTCCGACATTTTTTGGGACACTTAAGAAGGGTACGTTCGAAACACTAATCGTGACCGCGCCACCATACCTTCTCTCTTGCATTGTCGCACTTGGAGTATCGTCATCTGCCGATCGAACTGGCGAAAGATACTTTCACTTCACTATCTCACTTTGGACCTCTGTCATTGAATCCATCATATCGGCTTCTACAACGTCAACCGGGTCCCAATATTTCGCTATGATGATCATGCTACCGGGGGTCTACACAGCCTTCGCTGTGGGAATGGCCTAGGTCGCCAACACTCTCCCTCGGCCTTGTGCAAAGCGTGCTGCAGCCCTCGCACTTGCGAATGCATGCGGCAACATCTCGTCTATCTGGGGACCGTATCTCTATCCGAAAAGCAACAGACCTCGCTACCTCATCGCCATGGGCATCAACACAGGCACGGCACTCATGTCAATCGTTGTTGCTACAGTGTTTCGGTTTGTCACCGTCCGACTTTACCAGAGAACGGAGCCGAGAGGAGCAGCGAAGCGGCTCTCCTGTCGTCGTCGTCGTTGATGCTGTTGAAGCAAAACTTTCTCACATCTCTAGCATGCCCGCTAAAAAAGGATTTCGGTACCTTTAGTAAAGTCTTCAGGCATGCGACTGCTACAAGTTCGGGACATCTTGCTTTGACCCGATTGACCATCGGTATCGGAGGGATGCATTGCAGCAATATAGCTTCCCAATTCATTTTGTCAACGAGATCTAGGAGTGAGCCGCGTACGGCGGCCTTGAGAGCTTTGGAACAAATTCGTAGAAATTTGCACGGTACGTACAGTAATCCAATTAATCTCACAAGAGTTCGAGCTCCTAAAGCTTGTGTCTCACTCTGGTTTTAACAATTTTCATATTATCAACGCGCTCATTCATCGAACGAGGTTTATTATATCACAGAGAAGAAAGAAAGATATGAGCTTTACGCTTGAGCTCTCTCTATTGTCTGTATCGTTCGGAGAACGAAGTCTTAAGCAGATATATCACAGTTCAAGAGACGTACAGTTCGATTTGTCCATTATTTGTATCTTCATGGGATGGTTAACCGCAATGTATTTTTGTACGAAAAGAAAGGATTTATGTATCCTATGTCATGATGCTGGTCATTTATAGATGGCTTGATATACCAGTACATGTCTAGGATATTGTTCAGTGTTTTCTTTGGAAAATTGCTGCAAACCATCCCCTCGTAACTTTGTACCTTCATCCGGTAGCAGTCTATTACTGTCAAGAAAGCGTAATACAATTGTGCTGATGATTGATCCGGGCGGGGAACGCCAAACTTAATTGCCGAGAAGGTGAGTGGATCTTTCTTTGAATCAAGCTGCCTAAAGCTTACGTCGCTGCAAAGGGTCATTCGCTTCTCCTTTGCAAAGACAGACGGATCACTCACACTTAAGAAAACCGATGTAATCAGACCAATGGCAAAGGCGACATACGGTAGAATAAAACTACTGCTTATTAGCTATATATTGCAACCAGCCATCGGAACCCACAGCTTTCTCATTGCGGCCACTACCGCCTCAAGCGCTACCGCTTTGACGTTTGGCGACAGCGTTTCAAGAAAGTTGCCGCTCGTCCCAAGAATAGCGCTCTCGAGCTGCGCCGTGGTAATTCCAGGAACTACCTGCTGTAAGTTCTTCATTGCTATATTCACGAACACAGCGCCAGCGATCGATAACCCCATTGCAACACCAACGAGCTGAGCTGCTATGCATTAGTACGGTAGTAGTAGCATGGGTAGGTTATGCGTTTTTTCCCCCTCACCTAACATCATAAAAGTTATTCCATAGGCCATCATGGATGGTTCGACCGTGGATTGAATGATAGCATATCCTGCCTGGGCATAGCTTCCAGCCCCAATACCTATAAGTATCTCATATCCGTATATTCTGGCGGTCGACATGT
>JAABUY010004855.1_pt1 | contig 13825 bp, 19 predicted proteins | sample 5560271 | NCBI WGS metagenome assembly JAABUY01 (sample SAMN10711886, study PRJNA513374) | rock metagenome | isolation source: Antarctica rocks | place: Antarctica: Victoria Land, University Valley
AATTGAAGATAGCTGGAGTGGACTGCAATAACAGCCCCACTGCACGGTATGCTTAGCCATGCATGTATGATTGAGCTGCATAGGCAATGTAACAATGCCTTATTGCCCCTGTATAGGCCCAGTGTTGTGTTGTACTGACTCTGTTTTCTGGCTTCCTTGGTTTATTGCTCTTAGCATCTCAGCGTACCCGTGTGTAGTTACTCTGTTTTCAGCATGAACACATAGTGGACTTCCTGTCTGGTACCTCTCATACTGATTTCGTGTGTACTGTATTGTGCTCAATTTCGTCAATTAAAACAGCTTGTGAGGAGACATTTACTGCAGTACAATCTGCGTGTAGTTGGTGAACCACACGTGCTCAACTTTGTCAATTTGATCAATGTCAAACACATCAGCACATGTAGCGCAACGACCTCAACACATGTAAATAAACTGCCTCAATTAAGGTACATTTGGGTTCTCACAGTGCTTTGAAAGCGTCTGTATGCTGCACTTCGCGGAATTGTACTAGCGCGCCTGGCGTCGATTAGTGCGGCCCCAATCGAAAGCAGCTCACAGTCTTCACATAAAGGTCAAGATGCAGCTATCAGCAACTGCCCAGTCTCTGTGAGCAAGATTCAGCCAAACATTGCTCACCCTGTGATGCCAGCTCGCGTCAAAGGACAGTTGGTAAGTCTCATGTTTATTGTGGTACTCTCCGCTGGGATGTGGGCTGTATGCAGATTTGAGAAACTTTTCTAAGCGTGCCTGCATTGCAGGTGGCTTGCTACCTCAATGCCAACACTGTAAAAAGAGCGGCTGTCAAATGTGTTGTCACTGTATCCCCGTAGTGCCAACAGATGCTGACAGCCTCTGCAATGTATGCAATGTTGCACAATGGGATGATGCTGACCCTGTTGAGCAAGGCTCAGTCATACAGCATGGGTGCACCCTGGTCTCCTTGGGAAGTGACCAGAAGGTTTCCGTGTATCATCGCAAATGCTCTGACAGGCAAGATCCAGTAGCCATATCTGTTGCTGATCTGTCAGTCTCAAGCAGCGGTGGATGCCTCATGCTGTTGATGTAGGTGCTGCAACGGACAGTTGTCCTATCAGGGTGACCAGGACTGCATTCTCAACTGGTCTAACAAGTACATGATCACATACGAACTAGGTTGTGAGTATGCAGACAACATGGCTCAGTCCAGGCTGCCATTCAGTGAACAACATCAGCAGATGTGTAACCGGTTCAAGCATAGCAATGGTACAGAGCTGAGCATGACACGCGGCACTCGTAGGCAAGCCTCTACTGTGCAAGCATGAGTCATCACGTTGATATGGCTCAAGCTTGAAAGCAAACTAAACAAAGTTCGATGACATTGTAACGCTGAGCAAACGCCACTCTAAACTGCTGTATATCTGTGGCAACTGGCTTTGTCTTTGTGCAGGGCTGTCATGCAGGCTTTCATAGCAGCACTTGAGAGTGAGCTCAAGACACCGTTGCTCTACTCACAGATCTGGAACGAAGTTCCTCAGAGCTGCTCACTTTCAAAGTGAGAAAGCGCACTGTGACCGCCCATTGCTACACCATTTTTCTACAAGTAGAACCCTACTTGTAAGTCGTAGTGACACCTCCCTTACGACCAATGGTTGCAGCAATTGGCTCTGTGTCATGTCCCTTAGTGCAAGATAAACATGAACCAGTCCTCCGCAACGAAAGTCTGAGCAACGAAATATTTTATCAGTAGATGTCATGACTGATCAGGTGCCATGTCAGTTGCAGAGCTGATACGCTCAATGTTTGCGATGGTCATAGTCGCGGACAGCTGATGACATAACCTGCTGACGGCTGCCTGAACTACTCCTCAAGGTCAGTCGCGTCAGTCGTGCACGCTGGAAACTGGGCGATCTGCAAAGAGAAAGGCATGCCTATGTCTTTGTAGGAGCTCTCTTGCTGCAATACTCGGCTGAATGCCATCCAGGCTGTTACTGTGCACTGTGTACTCCCTGGGAATCAGCGTCTGCTTGGGTCAACCACAGGTATCCGCTCTTTGCCTCCATCCGTGCAGCGTATACGGTACTAGACTTAAACGCACCTCAGTGGTCATTCGCGCAGGTTTCACGCCACACTGCATCGGCGCAGCTAGACTACCACGAGCGCTACCAAGCTAGCAGTCACGCGCACGGTCCCGAAGTTATAGACTGGATAACCACTGCTGGCCAGGTTGTGTGGGTCCCACTTGCTTGGCTGCATCTACTTACTTTGCAGCTTTTCTACTCATCTTCGTGACCTCACGCAGATCGTGCCCAAGCCAGTTCTACCATCCGGCAGCTGGCCAGCAAATCTGGTGATTGGCTATGTGGGAGGCTACACATATGAGGTAGCCTTGCAGCATTAACACAGTGCTTGCTTCGCTCTTATGCTTGGAAGGCGCAGCATTGCAATTCTTCAGCAGACATGTCACTCACACTTTCTGTTTGCAGGTGCTCAAGCCTCTGATAATAGGCTTCCTCATCAATGTGAAAGAAGGCGTTCTGGTGCTGCTAACACCCTCTGGATTAGTCTCTGGCTTGCCCCCAAGGTTTACCAAAAGGTGTCCACTTTTGCATTTCTTTGTGTATAGCGATTTGAAGGCTGACCACCTTGCGAGACACAACATCCAACTACAGACTCGCAGCAACACGACGCTGCAGCCTTGCTCTCTGTGCTACACTGGTGATGCAGATGCAGATGTGCAGCAGTGTTGTGTCGTTGCATGTCTGTATCTGCTTTTGTGTCACCAGTGCAGTGCAGACAGCAAGGCTGCATGAGACCTGCCTGCCCAATGCTGTACATGCCAGATGCATACAGGTACAGCTGTGTCAGATCAGCCAGCTTGATGCTGCAGACACCACCAATGCCCATGTCTTGGTACATGGGCATGCACAGGTACCAGCAGTAGCAATAACACAACCTCTGCTGTTTGACTTCTTGGGGTCACAGACTTCTGCTGCATCGCAGGAGCATGAACTGCATGCAGCTCTGTTCTCTCTGCCTTTGCCTTTGCCTTTGCCTTTGCCTTTGCCTTTGCCTTTGGGCCACATGGTCAATCTAGACATCTCACAGTGCTGTGCAGGGTGATTGTTCAGAAGCATGAAATGCCAATGCACTTCCCAGAAGAGGCTGTCCCCCATGCGGTCTCTCTGCGCTTCTATGTAGTGCAAGCTTTCCTGAAGCAGATTCAGCACACAGGCAAAGCTTTCATCTGCGACAGCCGGGACGTCTTCATCCAAAAAGACATGTTTGAGGCTTTCGATGACGACTACCTTCACTTCCCTCGGGAATCTGGAGGATACAGAATACGCGGCCCCTTCTCACAGAATGCCAACTGGATCACACAGTGTTACGGACAGTGAGTTCCTCCAACTTAAGCTGTACACCCTAAACTTAGCACTTTTTCAACCTGCACTTGCTTGTCATACCGAGAATCAGAAGCCTTTTTGCTTGATGGCTTTTTGTGGCATGACTCATCAGGCAAATGGCTTCAACCACAGGCTCCGCACACATACCAGCAAACCATGCTTTGCAGCAGCGGCTTGCATCATGCACATGCAACCGTGGTTTCTTTGTGGTTTTGGACTACGCCTATCTGACATAACTTATAGAAAAGCCTGAGAGTAAGGTATACTGCTAAGGCTTCCCTGTGGGGAGCTCGACCGTGCACACCTTGCAGCCCTCCCAGTTGACTTCTCAACACATTCAACATGAGACTCTTAGCTCTAGATGTAGCACAGTGCATTTGAGAAGATTCACATGCCAAACAGAGCAATGTCTTGCCACCTGTAGCACTGCCTGGCAAAGCCCTCATGTTGTACTGCAGGGATACACTTGATGCCCTAGGGGGCCATTATGTGCTGAACTCTGGCACCTTTCTGGGCCCTAGTAGGTTGCTGGTTGCCTACATTGATGCAATGCTGGAGGAGTTCCAGCACCGGTGGCACTGTATGCGCCTGCACGGCTCCGACCAGGCGGTGCATAACTTCCTTGTCTACACTGGCAAGTTCATCGGAACAGGTAGACTGTAGCTTGAGTGCATGTGTAGTCTGAGTGCATGTGCAGCTTGAGTGCCATGTGTTTGTGTGCCATGTGTGGCTTGAGTGCCATGGGTTTGAGTGCCATGTGTAGCTTGAGTGCCCTGGGCTTGAGTGCCATGTGTAGCTTGAAGGCCATGTGGTTGAGTGCCATGTGTAGCTTGAGTGCCATGGGCTTGAGTGCCATGTGTGGCTTGAGTGCCATGTGCTTGAGCTGCTGAACATCCACACCTGGGGCACAGAATTGCTAGAACTCGTTCCCAGGGGACGGTCCCCTCTACACATTTGCAAGTTTGTTGGAGTGTGACAGGCTCTTGAGACAGTACAGAACTGCTGGAAGTTGTGTCCTGCGCCAGATGATGTTGTGTTGTGCAACGCAAACACAAGTCTAGTGGAATGTAACAGGCGCTTCAGACGCTAGAAGGATGTCAAGGATTCTCTTCTGTGCAGAGTGAAGTTTGGTTATGTGCTGCAGTGAGGAAGACAGAGTCAAGGCTCTGCTGCTTTTCATCAGCATGCAGAGACTGCACTCATACACGACTGTTGACTTTGAGATGCAATACCCTGCCACCACTTGCTCTGGTCTCACTGAGACTGACAGCATACACGCCCGTCAAGACAAACAGTTGCCATTGGCACATGTCGCCTTGACAAGCTTGGCTGGCAAACGATCATCTTCTTCTGTGCTGTTGGCTCTGCGCAAGGAGGCTTCAAAGGTCCCTGCGGTCAGGCTGAGGGATTTGTGGCACTTGCAGGAATCAGCTTCAGCATTGAGGATCTGGAAGTGGGGCGCTTTGCACATGTGGCCTGGGTACACAGTGCCATGTTGGACTTCAGAAATGCCTCAAGCGAACGAGCTGAGCTGTACAACAGAGTGGGTGACCCTTTTGTGGCCATTCACCTGTGGAATGCAGATTCCCCTGTTGGTCAACAGGTAGTTCTGCCCTTTGTCAAGGAGTTTGAACCCAAGCTGCTTGGGACAGTAGGCCAGAACGGATCATCCAGTGGCAGTGGTAGATCAGCCTTTGATCCTCGGTATCAGTCACAACAGGAAGCTGACATTGGCAAGCTATTAGGAGATGCAGATGAGCAGTCCGAGTCGTACATTGAGTCATCTGGCGTGTCAGATGCAAGCACTGAAGCAGAGACAGTTCATGTAGAAGCTGATGAGCTAAGGCCACGTGCAAGAAGACCAACAAGACGTAGTACTGAGCATGTAAGGGGAGTTGGCATCAACTGATGGTTTTCTGGCTTGAACAGGATGTGAGATCACGAAGTCCCTCTTTACTTGTGTCGAAGCTACATCAATGGTTTATGCTGCAAGTAGCTTTCTTTTCTACTTGTCCTCCTGCCAGGTGGGATGTCTGTCTGAGCTTACTTGGTGTCATTGTACTGAAGCAAATAAGTAATAGTCAAACAACAACAGGTCTGATTCTGTGACCAACACTGTGAATTTGCTTAGCAGGAACAGCAGTTTTCTAGCATAGCAACGCTCTGACGCTTGTGTTACGCAAGAATGCAGTCCTTGTGATTGACGAATATACAATTTTAACATAGCTCTGCATATTGTGTGGAGGCTAGATGATACACAACCAGCACGTCAGTCGGCATTCGCACAAGGTAGTTCAGCACTAGCTAGTACGTCTCAAGTCATCAAAGCAAAGTATAGAACTACTGAACGTAACGTTACACACACGACACCACTCTCGGCGTTTAGCATTCACATTCGAAACAATCACCAGAACAGCGTCGCAGTTGCAGTCCCTTGTACAAGAGACTGCTTTACTTCAACTCTGACATCCTGCTGTTGTCAGTGACAAATGCATACTGGCTAGTATGCAAGCGGCATGTGTACTAGAGTACCCTGGTATGTGAATTCTGCCAGTAGCAGGCATGCTGCAGCATCTGAAACTGAGCCTTGTTGCGCAAGGGTGCATAGTCTACTCTAGCCCATCATTTTGGTGCACAGCTCCAACGCTTGATCAGTGTCAAGTCCCAGATCATGAGGTCTGCTGCCAAACTGCACCGCTGCTATTGCAACTTTGCGGTACTCCAGGGGGTTTTGTGTGCAGCATCTGGCTAGCTGGCTGTTGAACTTCAGCAGCTCATCATGTTTCTGACTCCACATGGGATCCTACATGACAACAACAATTGTATGTTCGATGGTGCCAGGTGGAGCTACAGTCATAGAGATGTTTTCAACATGGCGATAGCATATAACCAAGGTGTGGAAGTGATGACCTAGGCAGCTGTGAATGAAGCTTTGTGCACAGTGCTCAGCAGTGATAAACAAGTTTGCTATGTTTGACTTTGCCACCTGTAAGTGACTTTGACTCTTGAGTGAAAAAGCTGCACATCAGTAGATATTCTGTGGTGCTGTTGACCATACCAAATTGCACATGCAGATGCACAATACAACAAGATACATGCACACTGTCTAACCACATTGGACATGTGCACAGCTTGGCACCAACGCACAAGAGCCGATGCCCCCTCATGGGGTAGGGCCTTAGCCTTGGCAGGAATGTACATTTATGCCGGCAGCCATTGGAGTGTGCCTTTTAAACTAGGCCGATCACAACTAAACTAAACAGCTTGGCATCAGACGCACCTTCAGGGCAACTCTTGCTGTCTGGTTGCTGCTGCTAACATCCACGCTTTGTCGACAATCATGATTTGGACTGCTGTCCAGCACACCGCTATGGCCATTCAATGCACAGCTGCTCCTGCTGTTATAGACTCTGTTGCTGGTAACGTCACTGTCAATGCTGTCATGGTTGACGCTAGTACAGTCGCTTGGGCTTGACCAAGCGAAGCTGATGCCATATGTGTCATGCTTAGTCAGCAGGCCAGTCTGGGAGCCTGCGTGCACTTCTACTTCAGGCATCCACTGCACTGCCTGCTGCCATGTAGGGCCCTGTGACACCAGGGCAACAAGTTGGGACAAACCCATATCAAGACGGGCTCAAACTTGAACACACGGGTACAGGTTTGGGAGATAGGGTTTTGGACAAAATACCAACTTGGTAATGGATAGTGCCGCCTACCAAGATGGTATACAAACAAGATGACATACAAACAAAACAAGACCATAGAGATTGTCCAAAAAGAGAAAAAGACAACAGAACAGGAGCTGGGGAGACTGATCAGGGTAGTCAGGTGGCCTATGGTCAAGCAGAGAGCAGTGCACATGCAGGTACACAACAGAACGAGACAGACAAGCACAATGGTCAGCAGCATGTTTCAGCATGATGATGTGGAGATGCTGTATCCAGGGCGAGGCAAAGTATCAACTGTGGCCAATATTGTGTAGAAGTACCTTTGCACAATAGGGGCTGGTACTCAGCTGTGTTTGCTCATCCAAGTCCAGCTCAAACCAGAAGGCAATGGCATTGCATATGCCTGACTGCTGTATTGGCAGCTGCATGCACACCTGCACAGACAAGCCCGTTTGAACACACCGTTCAAAACCTCCCTAGATGAGGTGGCGTCAGATGCGACACATGCAAACACACCTTGAACCCACACTGAAAGCCCACGCATGAAGTGTAATACGTGCCATATGTTACTGCATTGTTGCCACCATGTATGCTTGTTGTGGTCTCACCGCCCAATATTGCTGGAGCAACCATGAAACTCTGGTCAGGCCTTGGTGCTGCTGATAGCATTGGTAGCAAAGACAGCAAGGACATAATCCATTGCAATATGCAGCTGTACAGGGAAGCCCTGTCTAGTTCACTTGCGGGCTTGCATCAAGTTACTGCCAACAGAGCGTGACATGTTTCGTTTCTGCTTTGTCAGATGGGTCCTGCAATGAAGCTGTACCTCAGAGGGCTTCATGTTGGCTTCAGCATCATAGAAGTCAAAGGCCAGAGCTTGCATCGCTGGGCCTAGTGCAATCCAGTTCTCCCTGTTGCAAGTATCACACATATTGCACATATCATAACACACAGCGTACACGCATTGCATATCGCACATATACTTCATGTGTCACATATACAACCAAGTACACATACAATGGGTCATGGCTGCAATTTTGGGAAACTGGACAGCCTGCTGTGAGAATCTGCAGATATTACTTGGAATGAAGTGAAATGATGTATAGACAAGTCCTGGGCCAGCCTGGGAGTCATGCTTGCATAGTCTCGTCTTGTAGGTCTAGTGGCACACTGGGTTCTTGACCCTAACACAATATTTGCTCAGCCCTAGCAAAACCCCTAGACCCATACCTGCAGTTGGCCAGATCCATGCCTTCATAGTCAGGGCGGAACTGCCAGCTGTTTACCTGCTCCATGTTGAATCCTGAGACCTGCGCATCAAAACACCATTCTGATGCAACACATTGCATGCTTTGTGCACATAAGACAAAAACAACCGCACATGAAATTGAGCTGCCTTCCATGGTGCACCACTAGAACCTGCTGGATGCTGCACAAACATGTGTTTTGTCAAAGTTGGGAAAAGTATCAAAGTTTGGCAAAATTAGGCATGATACGGCGTCCTGCCATAACAAGATCCATGGCAAGTGCTGTCCTGCAGCACAACTCTTTCAGGGGTGGTCACTGTTCCAAAGTCAGCAAACTGCCAGCTTCAGTACAATTGGAGTACAGCAGTCTCTTGTACAAGGAAATGCAAATACAATGCTGTGTTGGCCAATATTTGTGATATGAATGTTACACGCCAAGAGCCTGGTGTTGCAGCAATAGCAATAGCAGCAGCCTCACCAGCAACAGTGATACTTACGCATGATGTTTACATGTGTAATAGTAAGACCAGGCACAGCAGCAACAGTGATAGTAATGAAAATGACATGAGCTGCAACAGAGGCTGCAACAAGCACAGCTGTGGGTGTCTGCATGCCTGTACATATGCAGAGGAAACCGCATGGATGCTGACTCTACTCTGCAAAACTGCTACTGTTCATGCCATCTGCAGCTAAATTGCATCTGCATGGCTTGACAGTAGCAGCATGAGAGGGACCACCAAAGGGGCAAGGTAGAGAGGGAAAGGCAGACAGGGAAAGGCAGACAGGGAAAGGCAGACAGGGAAAGGTAGAGAGGGAAAGACAGACAGGGAAAGGCTTAGAGGGACCACCAAAAGGGAAAGGCTGCTGACTGTACTTGCCTGGCCTATACGCATCTGCAGAGGCTGACAGAAGACGGTAGCTGCAGCCGGGACCAAAACGGCGTCCTTAGTGAGCAGCTTTTGCTTGGCTGCAGCCAACATATGCAGCACGCCCTCACCTATCAACCCACTGTCAAAAACCTGCATTGCCACACAAAGCGACATTGATGTACCTGTATCGTTAGCTTTGTCAACGTCTTGTACTTCATATGCCGGATCAAGGAAGAATGGGTCCAGCTTGTAGTACATGCTGATTGCCTGCTACCAAATTGTCACAGGCATGCTTGCATGCTATGTGGCTTGTGAGCAGGCTCAGCTTAGTGTGTATCATATGCATGCATTTCGCGTCTTTGCAGACTGCTGACGTATTTTTGAGATGATTGTCTGACATGTGAGGCAAGCGTATATGAGGAGCAACCCCTGACCACCTGGGCAGGATATCTCCCTGGGTGCTGATGCCATATCAGATCAGATGCAGTGACTCAACAATCGTGTCTGCAACATGCGTGCGGGTATGCGTGCGTGCGTGCGTGCATGCGTGTGTCTCAAGGCAACATCTTGCTGTGTTGCCGTCATGCATACATATGCTGACTGGCTGACTGACCACACAGGCAAGGCAAGGCATGCGATGTCCTGTTCCTATTGCACTACCTCAAAGATGGCAATGTCAGCTTTGCTGTGCATGTCAGGTGGCGTGCCATCAGGCTTGGCTGATGTTTCCAGGTGGCGAACATCTTTGTTGACCAGGATGCATTTGGCCCCGTAACCATTCATGACCAAAGTTTCGACCCCAGCGTCACACATGGCCTGGCTGACTTCAGCGCCCAGCACCCATTCTGCGCCAGCCCTGCACCAAAAATCCAAAAGTGTTCTCATAACAAAAAAAGGAAAAGAAAAGTTTACGCTGTTCAGCGATCATAACGGGAGCCTCCTGAGGCGGCAGCCCAGAGCAAGTGTTCTCATAAAGTCATGTAGTGTGTTCAACATGACTTGACACAAAAGACACAGTATCACAAGTGTTGAGTTCTTTGTAGGATGGGAGATCATACAGTGCGAGGATTTAGTGTTACATACTATAGCATGATACTATATACCAGTATGAGGTCTAGAGTAAGACAATGTTACATGACATAGTGTCCAGTATACTCCAGTGTACAGTATAGAGCATATCATAGTATGCAGTACACTGTCTACTGAGGTATATTACAATACAGTGTTATGATGGCCATGACACTCAGGCTGCCCATGCTGCCACTCAAACCGGCTCACATTAGGAGCAACAGGGATTTTGCCACCAACTGCAAGCCGGTCCGACTGCGATGCAGCTGACAGATCCCAAAAGAGATTGCTTCTGCTGCATTGTGCAGCCCAGGTCTGCAAGTGTCAAGTAGCAAAAGAGATAGAAGCATTATAAATATTATACCTGGCTGCCATCATGGACAGAAGGCCAGACCCGGCCCCCATGTCTAATACCCCAACTTCCTCACACCCCAGTGCCTTTTTGAAGTCCACTGCCTGCATGACATGCAAACCTTGGGCCTAACATTGTCTGACCTAGCCAAACCTTGTGCCAATCACGTAAGCCTTCAACAGAGTTGACAACACAGAACAGCAGAACATAGAATAGCCCAACCTGGTCAAAGGCACTATTGCGCGGGTGACCTCGGACCATTTGAAAGTGCCACCTGAGAATGCAGGCATGCCAAACCCCGCGTGAGAATTAAGGAAATGGGCAAATTCACCCTGCTGATAGCCTGGTCATAGGCATCATTGCGCATGTGATCTTGGACCATGTCAAAGTGCCACCTGAGCATGAGGGCATGGAATAACAGCCATACAAAAGGCATGGAATGAACCCTGCATGAGGATTGAGAACATGAGCAAACTTACCCTGCTGATAGCCTGGTCATAGGCATCATTGCGCATGTGATCTTGGACCATGTCAAAGTGCCACCTGGGGATGAAGGCATGGCGAGGCCTATGCTGCGCCGGCACTGAGCTGAACAGGATCTGGTTGCTATCCTGCTGAACTCGCAGCTTCACGCTGTGACCCTGTGTTGCAAAGCACCTGGTATCAGCGCCAAAGCTGCAGGGAATGAAATCAAGAAAAAGAGGGCGCTCCAGTGACCACAGAACATCAATTTCGACATAGCAGTTGAGATGTCCTGCTGACCAAAGTTAAGCAGGTACAGAATAAAGGGGGTGGTGGGGGGAGGGGGGGGGGGGGGATCATAGTATGACAGGCATACTGGGCTCTTTCTGTTTTAATCAACCTACATCTACCTGAGTCTCTCAACCTAGTAGCCACCCTAAGTACATCAGCATCATTTGACTCAACAGTACAGCAATCAATTGAACTAATCTACAAAACTACATTTTTTGCCATTCAACGATCCTGTCCAAATTTGACAATGAATCATCATTTCCACCTTGAGACATAACTTATCGGCAGCTGCATCGCCCTGACCCAATCTGTGATGGCGCTCAAGCGGAGTCAGGTCAGACCTTGCTTTTGCAGCTGCACTGAAATTGAAAAGAGAATCTGTCCATTCAAACAACTTGTGCAGAATATGCAATCCTGCCAAACTTGCTCAGGGTGTGGTGAGTCATGCTTGTTGCCATTTGCTTGACCAAGAGCAGTATATAGCTAGGCAGGGATGCATACCTTATGCACTCTTTTGTAGTCCAGATACTGCACAGCTTGACCCCAAGATGAGCAGATGGGTAAGCCTGGGCGGCCGCCCGCCCAGCTGCTGACAGCACTGGTGCCGTGAGTCTGTACCTGCAACAGCGTCTGAATAATTGTAGACTTGGCGAGCGTATCAAGTTTCTTCACAGCAGCAACTCTACACATATGAAGGATCATGACGGGAGCCTTGGATCGTCAGCTGAATCTCCAGCTGCAGTCGCAGCCCGGACTGATGCTGACCAGCCTGGGCAACAGTCTCTGCTGAGGTCTCCACAGCACTCTCAGCTGATGTCAGAGAGACAGTCTCAACTGACCAGTGACCTTGCTGCAGATTCATTGTGCATCACACCCTGGTTACTCAACTGCACAATGCGACAGGACAGTGACAAGCCCACCTCAAACCAGAAGGCAACCCCATTCCAGAGGCCATCAGATGTGGCGTGGATCTTCAGCTGTGCATCAGACTCCCACACCAAATCTGTTTTGGGCAACGAGGTGTTGGTGAGGGCAGCACCAGCTATGGCGTCCACGCGCTGTTGCAGGTCCAAAGCTAAAACAGGGAATGGAGAGGACAGCCGCTTGTGTGGAACCCTGCAGCGCAAGCAGACTGGGTACAGTCTTTGAACAGCAAGTTGTCAAAAATCAACAGGGTGACATTTGTGTGTGTGAGGCAATGGCAAGTACACCCTGCTGCATGTTTTGGGCAAATACCGGCGACTGGGTTGATAGCTGTTTCTGGGGCCCTGCAATACAGAGGCACCAAATTTTGTTCTTGGCTATTGCATATCCACGGAGTAACAGTTGGGGCTCACAATCACCAATTTAACATGAGCTAGCCCATAAAAATACGGCGCAAGGGCTGGGTGCAGAAGGAGAAGAAGAAGAAGGAAGACAAGAAGGTGAGGAGCAGCAAACAAGAGCCATGGCAGAGGACAAAAAGGGCAGAAGGAGAAGGAGATCAAAATTGAAAGATGGGAGGGGAAGACCGGAGGCCACAACCAGCACCCACATCAGTGGACAAAGTTCCCCAGGCGAGTAGACAAGACCCACAGTAGTGGACGACGTTCTGCACATGAGTAGACAAGAGCCACATTAGTGGACGACGATCCGCACATGAGTAGACAAGACCCACATTAGTGGACGATGTTCCTCACATGAGTGGACAAGAGCCACATCAGTGGCCAAAACAGACCTGGCCAGTCCCCACAGCAGCGTACCTGGACAGGTCCACTCTGTCATGATGAGGGTGCCATCTGAAGGCATTCAGTGCTGACAAGTCAAAGCCGCTGATGCTGTCAATACGCATCTCCACAAGCATGCCCCACACCTGCAAGGAAGGTTGACTGTAGCATGGTTGCTGAGCACCCAAAAATACATAATTGAAGAGAGTGCACAGCTGCATGGCAAGCTGCATTTCACAAAACAGCAGGACGCCCTGATGCAAGATTGTCCTGACAAGCTGGCTGTGTGCTTGTGGCTGTTGTGGTGGAACAAGCTGAAAATGGCATCAAGCCAGCCAAGCATCAACGCCCAACTGGCAATGATGAATTAGCAATTTGCGTTCTTGGTATCTTTTTACATCATAAAACAAAAAAAATAACGGGAGCACGGAAGAAGACAGCAATGCACTCCGAGAGACCATCTATGCAGGTTTACCTGAATGGCTGCAGGTAATTTGCTAGCAACCCTACATAACCCTAAGTTACCTGAATGGCTGCAGGTAATTTGCTAGCAACCCTACATAACCCTCAGTTACCTGAATAGCTGCAGGCACACCCCTGTTTTATCCTACGTAACCCTTCTTTACCTGAATGGCTGCAGGCATAACATTGTTTACTCCTACATAACCCTTTTTACCTGAATGGCTGCAGGTACAACCCTGGCTCCGGGTGTAATCAACCTCTCGGCTGCGTAGTCCAGGCTTGGCAACAGGCCCTTCCCCAACACACTGCAGCCAATACTC